>Ga0255350_1000149_pt1 | contig 28040 bp, 19 predicted proteins | sample HBST25r1metaG_FD_186028 | JGI IMG/M metagenome (GOLD analysis project Ga0255350, IMG submission 186028) | Peat soil microbial communities from Stordalen Mire, Sweden - H.B.S.T-25.r1 | ecosystem: Environmental > Terrestrial > Soil > Wetlands > Peat | place: Sweden: Norrbotten County, Stordalen...
TTTGTCTTCCTCCGAATCGCTCCGCTGCTGGAAACTTACCGGCCGGGCAGTGAAAGCGCTCACATTTTCTTTTTCGAAGAGCCCGGCTGTGCGCAGCCCTGTCCGCATTTGTAGCTTTGATTCATCGTGTCGCTGCTGTACACCTGGTTTCGCCCGTGTTGCTTGGCTTTATAGAGAGCCTCGTCGGCCCGCTCAATCAGGTCCAGCGAGTGCCTGCCGAATTGGGGTACCGTGGTGGCGCAACCTACAGAGACGGTGACGATTTCCGGCTGATTGCCGCGATGGGGCAGCCGGCGCAGGCGCACAGCCTCGCATATTTCTTCGGCCACCTGCCGGGCGCCCTCGCATGTGGTGTTCGGCAGGATGACGACAAACTCCTCTCCGCCGAAGCGCGCCACCAGGTCTCCGGGCCGTGCGACCACATCCTGGCACGCCTCGGCAATCTGCTTGAGGCAACTGTCGCCGCGCGTGTGACCGTAGGTGTCGTTGTATGGCTTGAAAAAGTCTGCGTCGATCATCAAAATCGACAGCGGCTGACGTTCGCGCATGGCCCGCCGCCACTCGCTGGAGAGGTACTGGTCGAAGTGACGCCGGTTGGCCAGGCCGGTCAGCCCGTCGGTCAGGGCCAGCGCTTCCACGGTGCGGTAGGCCTCTTCGAGTTGCTGCTCGGCGCGCTTGCGCTCGGAAATATCGCGGACCGTGTTCAGAATTCCAATCGGAATGCCTGTCGCTGAATCCCGCACCACCCGCAGCGCCGCCTCCACCCAAAGATACGCGCCGTTCTTCTTCTGGACGCGAATTTCGATCATGCCCCCTTCAGCGCCGGAGCGCAGCTTGCGCACCACCTCCTCGGCCTTGGGCAGATCCTGCGGATGCAACAGCTCCAAACTGCGATGCGCGAGAATCTCTTCCGTCGTCCATCCTCCCATGCTCTCCGCGGCCTTGGAAACGTAGCTTCGACGACCGTTGAAGTCGGCAAGGATGATTACGTCGCGGGAGTTTTCCGTCACCAGTTTGTGCAGGGCGACGATCTCCCGGAGTTTCCGTTCGGTGACCTTCTGCCGTTCCAGGACCACGGAGATGCCATAGAGCATGAACATTCCGGTAATGACAAATAGTTGCAGATGAAAGATGGGCCCCGCCTGGTTGGTAAACCCAACGGCCGCCAAAGGGCCATGACCGCGCGTGGTGAACCAGCTTCCGGCCGCAGTGATCTCCAGCAACGAGAATGCAGCCCAACCCTGGTCGACACGGAGCGCTCCGATGACCAGAAGCGGATAGATCAGAAACAGCAGCGGCACCTTGTCCTGACAGAAGGCGGCGATCGCGACGACCGCGGTCAGCGCCAGGTAAAGCCCCCCTTGCCGCCATTCGTTTCGAGCGCTGAAATTGGATCGGGAGATGGCCACGAAGGTGGGCGTCAAGACCGCAATTCCCAGCCCGTCTGCTCCCGCCCACCGCAGCAGCGCGTACTGCACAGGGACGTGCGTCCACGACTGGCTGATCAGCGCATACACCAATCCCACCGCGATGGGAGCGGCCAGAACGGCAAAGCCGATAAAGCGGAACAGATAGGAGAGATCGGTGAAGCGGGGAAGTTCCGCCGAACGCCGTCGCATCAGCTGGGCGGCGATCAGCACCTCTGCGATGTCCAGCACGTTGTACAGCAGATTGACCCGCCAGGTTTCGTAGACGATCGCGCTTCCCAGCGCAAGAGCCAGAAAGCCGGTGAGCAGATAGGCCGGCCAGCGCCATCGCGGAGCCAGCAGCAGGTAAGCGAGCAGAATCCCGTTCCCCGCCCAGATCAGCTCGCCCCCATTCCCTTGCCACTCGAACAGATTGACGAGGACCGTAGCCAGCACGACCAGAAGCAGGCAACCCGCCAGAGGCGCGACAAAGCGGTACTTTTGTAACCACCGCCTCGATCGGCGGCTATTCCCGGGTGCGTGCCTCGCGCTCACTTCCGTTCTCCTGATCCAATTATCGGTAATATGAGGAATAAAAATAGTTTGTCGAGCGCGTTTCTCTCCGGTTTCTGTCACTGCATAGAAGATTCCGCCGGAGCACTCGGAATGTTTGCGGCCGCAGCAGATAAACGTCCGCTTTGCCAGCGAGTACAAGGGATAGGCTGCGGCAGGAACCAGCTCGGAAAGCAGGATTCCAGTGAAAATTCTCACGTCCTCCACAACCATGAATTTTATTCCTGGCGCCCGTCTCCGCTTCCCGCGCCTTCGGCTTGACTCCCGGCCGCCAACTTCTTTTCCACCCTGTCCAGCCGCTTCAAAAACTCGGGTAGCCGCTGAAAGACGGCCACCGCCCGCAGCCAGACGCGGTTGTCGAAGCCCGGTGTGCCGGAGATCATTTTGCCCGCCGGAATGTCGTGCGAGATGCCGCTCTGCGCGGTCAGAATCACGCCATCGCCCACCGTGCAGTGGCCGGCGACGCCCACTTGCCCGGCCAGGATGACGTTGCTGCCCACCACCGACGAGCCGGCCAGCCCCGTCTGCGCGCAAACCAGCGTGTTCTCGCCCACGCGCGAGCCGTGCCCGATCTGAACCAGGTTATCCACCTTGCTCCCGTCGCCGATCTCCGTCGCGCCCACCGTCGCCCGGTCGATGCATGCATTGGACTGCACATCCACCCGGTTGCCGAGCCGCGCCGGACCGGACTGCGGAATCTTCTCCCAGTGGCCGAGCTCGTTTTTGGCAAAGCCAAAGCCATCCGCGCCGATGATCGCGCCGTTTTCCAGGGTCACATGGTCGCCCAGAATGCAGTTTTCCCGCACCACGGCGTGAGCGTGAGCAAAAAAGTGGCTCCCTGCCTCGACGCCTGAGTAGAGCACCACGTGGGGCAAGAGGGTGGCGTGCTCGCCCAGTTTCACGTGCGGGCCGACGACCGCGTACGCCCCGATATGCGCTCCCGCGCCGATCACCGCCGTGGGGTCGATGATCGCCGTCGGATGAATGCCCGGCGCGTAAATCGGAGCCTGATAAAACATTCCCAGCGTGCGCGAAAAGGCGAGGTAGGGGTTTTGAATTCGCAGCGTCGCCGCTTCAATCTCTGGAAATCCGGGTTCGACCAGCACGGCCGCCGCCCTGGTCCTGCGTGCCAGACCCGCGTACTTGGGATTGGCCACGAAGGTCACCTCCGTTGGCCCGGCCTCTTCAATCCCTTTCACGCCAGTCACTTCCAGCTCCGCGTCTCCGCGCAGCTCAGCATTCAACCGGGTTGCCAATTCGCCTAGCTTCATGCGAAGAATTGTACCGGAACGAGTGCTGCCGGCGTCGCGCCCGCAGCCTCACCCCTCAGACGCGCGCATCCTCTACGCCTACCCCTTCTCCCGGCCCGGCGAAACCTCATCCTGGTCCCGCTCTCGATTCCGGTCGTGGTCCCGATCCTGCGGAAACAGTTCCGGCTGTTCGGCTTCTGGCTGCGCGGCATCGGTTTGCCGGCGCCTCCTGGCGGTTACGCGGCTCACCACTTCGAGGGTCTCAATCGCCTGGCGCGGCACGTAGATCCTCTGCGTGTTCGAGCGCGTGTCGGGCGGGGTCAGCAGCAGCCCCACGCCCTCCACGAGCGAGCGGTCGTTGGCCGCCAAGCCTTCCAGTTCCTCGCCGTCCGTCAAGGTCAGCCGGAGCCACAGGCCTGGAGTGCGCGGGCGGACAACAAACCGCTTGCGCAGAAGCCGCTCCGGGTTGGCCGAGTCAGCCGGCAAGGCAGGGAATTCGCGCACATAACAGACCCACTTCACCTGCTCCCATCCAATGCGCAGCACCTTGCCGGTCAGGTCCAGAATCTCCAGTTCGGCCGCGTCCTGGCCAAAGCCCGCCCCCGCATAGCCGGCGCACCAGTCGCGGGAGAACTTGCGGACGATCACCGGTTTGCGTGGAGAAGCCATCGCTCAGGATTGTCGCACAGAAGGGGGCGCGAAGTTTTACAGCGGATCGGATGCCGGTTTCGCCCTTTCTGCTCAATGGACCGGGATTCGCCCGCGGTGTGAGGCAGAGAATAAAAGCTCGTGGAGTAAGCTGCGGTGCAAAAAGGACAATCTCCCGCTACAACGCACAAAATATGAGGAAAATCCACCTGCGAGGGGACTAGCCAATCCCGGCCGCTTGTGTTAATGTACTTGTTTGCAACCACTGCCTTACCATGCGATAAGAGCAACAGCATGAGGCACTTGGCAGGGTCATCAGACATGCGAAATCAGGAACCCGAATGCCCGATTACATCTATCTTCTGGAAAACCGTCTCTCGGCCGACCAGCAGAGCGCGCTGCGCCAGTTGCGTGAGGCCGCCAGCGAAGCCGATACGATTCTGTTTCTAGCCGGGGATGCGGTGCGCGACCTCACCAGTGGCCACGCCGTACGCGGTCTTGAAGTGGCAGTGCATGGAAATGCGCTTGACCTCAAGAAAACAATTGAGAAACTGGGCGGCAATGTGTGGGGCGAAAACGAGGCCTCCCGCTCCCTTTACCTGTGCTTTCCCGGCACGGTGCGCGTCGATCTTGTCAGCACGCACCACGTGGAGGCTCCCCGACCGGGCAAACTCGTCTATCACCCCGACTCCATTCAGGAATATCTCCGCAGCCGCGACTTCACGGTCAACGCCATGGCCATCTCCCTCAACGAGGGTTCGTTCGGCCTGCTGATGGACCCCATGAACGGCGCCGCGGACATCGAGTCCAGGACATTGCGCCTGGTGTCGAACTACGGCTTCCTCGACCAGCCCTCGCTGCTGATTAGCGCCACGCGTTACATTGCGCGCCTGGGATGGGAGATGGAACCCAAAACCCGCGCCCGTTATGACAGTGCCAGGGAGGCAGGGGTCATCGAGCACCTTTCCGGAGAGGCGCGAAGCCGGGAACTGGAGCAGATTGCCCACGAGGAAGAGGGGCTCAAGGTATTGCGCGCGCTCGAAGCCGAAGGATGGATGCAGGTTCTGTTTCCGGCCTGGACTGCGGCCAAGGCCGACGAGGAAGCGCTGACGGAGTTGCACGATCTGGCCGTCAAACTGCTCATCGAGGGCGTTCATGCGGATATGTCGGCGGCGCAGATGCGTTTGCTGACCGCAAAGCTGCCCGCCAAGGATTTGGCCGCCCTCAAGAAATTGATGCTGCGCCCCGGGTTCGTCGAGGAGTGGAACAGCCTGGACGGACTGGCTGCCGGATTTGCCAAAGCGCTCGCCGCCAAGGAGAATGAGATCCCCTCGGCCAGCTTCAAGCTATTCACGAGCTATGACCCGGAAGCAATTCTCTGGCTTGGGTTTACCAGCAAGGACACGGCTATCAAGGAATACTTTAACCGCTTCCTTGAGGTCTGGCCGGAGGTCCGCCAGCGCATTCCTCATGCCCTGATGCAAGAGATGCGGATTACCGCCGAATTGCCGGCCTACGAGCAGATTGTGCAGGCTGTTTTCCTGGAATTGATCGACGGAAAACTCACCACTCCAGAGGAAGCCAGCGCTTTCCTCGAACCCTATTCGCCGCCCGCTCCGCCGCCTACGGTCACGATCAAGCGATCGCGAGCCAAACGCGGCGCGGAGTCCAAAATCCATGAGGACTCCTTCAATGACGAGGAAGACGAGTCCGAGGAGCGGTTGGACGACGATGAGGATCTGGACGATATCGGCGGCGAGGACGATGAATCTGTTCTCGGCCCGGATCTTCCCAAGGTCGATCTCAACGTTGACCTCGGCGAGGATTCGGACGACGATGACGACGAGCCGGAGGACGAGAAACCGGCTTCTTCGTCGGGCAAGAAAAGCCTGAAACCGCCTGCGCAAGCCGTTTCTGCCGCGGCGCATTCAGGGCCCGAGGCGCCGCTCGCGAAGGCGGAGAAGCGGCCGGTCAAACCTGCGGCCTCAGAGCCCGGGAAATCGGGAAAAACCGCTCTCGTCTCCAGGCCTAAAGTTGAGCCGGAGGCTGAATCGAAGTCCCGACCCGCGGCCACTGAAAAATCCCCGGCCAAGTCGAAGCCGGCCTCGGGTAAAGCCGTCAATACTCCTGTCCAAAAGCTGGCTGCGGAGGCAAAACCCGTCTCGAAAAAGATTCCGGCCAAATCTCTCGCCAAGCCTCTGGTCAAGGCGCCCGTGAAGGGTGCTCCAAAACCTTCGGCGAAGGCGTCCTCGAAACCTGCTGCCAAGGCCCCGGCCTTGAAGCACCCGTCTGCGACGAAGGAGTCTGTTTCTGCTTCGGGATCCAAAACCGCAGCGGGCAAGAAGGCTGCCAGGGCGGCAAAGAGAAGCTAGAAAAAGCCCCTGAGGAAGCGCTCCTTCAGGGGCTATACTCCTGCTGACGTTTGCAGCCATTTCCGGCATGGCGGAAGCCGTGACCTGACGCCAAGTTTGAATTCTTCGTGGGGCTGGGAAACGGAGATTCAATACTGTCAATCGCGCTCCCGAATCCTCAAGAGCGAGGGCGAATCGCGCTGAATGGCGGGCGCTTCAGGGGACAAGGCTCTCAAGCAGACTGCGCCTCTCGCCGTACAACGAGCCCAAGACAAAATCCAAGTCAGAACGGAGCGGCTACTGCCCTTGTGAGACGAATGCGGCACTGTTTGCAAGGCAGAATATGGACAGTAAACCTTATTCAAAGCCTGCAACAAAAACCGCAGCCGAGACAGTCGCCGCCGCCGAGCCTTGTTTCAATCGGCTTCAATCAAAGAGGACCTGCTGGACTGTGTGGCCATCAGACCCTCCTGGAAGCTTGATTACCTGCCGCGGCCGCGCGAACCGCCGCCGCCGCCACCGCCGCTGCCCTTGCGCGCCTGGTAGCAATCCCGGCAGAAGACCGGGCGATCGCCACGCGGCTCAAAAGGCACTGTTGTAGGCTGGCCGCAACCCGAACAAATCACAGGTGTACCCTGTGCCGGAGCCGAACGGTAGCCGGACCCCCCCTGGTCGTTCTTCTTTGCCATACGGCAATTCTTGCAACGCTTTGGGGTCGAATAACCACGTTCCTGAAAGAACGCCTGATCAGCAGCGGTGAAGGTGAAGTCCTGCCCGCAATCGCTGCACTGAAGTTGAATATCTCCGGCCATGGGTCTCCTCGTGAAAATTGTACAGCCCAATCTGTTCTTTCGGTACAAGTATTCTTTTGAATCGAAAAAACTTATAAGGAGACGGAATTGATTTGGTTAACAGTTAACCGGGACAAAGCGTGGCGCAGATCGCCGGCTAGATCTCCCACCAATCGAAGGCGGCCATGCGCGGATAGTAGAGGCCGGCGCGGGCGGGCGCGTCTTGGCCGCGCAGGCTGGTCAGGATTTGCGCATAGGCTTCGATCTGAGGACCGAAACGTGCGCGGAACTCCGGCAGGGCGATGGCAGGGTCGATGTTTTCGGCGTGGGCGGTCTTGTAGTCGATGATCCACCAGCAATCGTCCCCATCCGAGCCCGGCTCGGCGCCAGCTTGAAAGACGCGGTCAGGACGCACGGTGCGCAGTTGGCCGGCGGCGACTCCGGTCCAGCCAGCCTCGCTCTCTGCGCCCAAATGCGGCGAGAGAATCCAGGAGCCGATGGGGTCGCAGGAGGCGTTGAGCGCGTGTTGAAGCGCCTGGGCGGCCATGCGCTCGGCTTGGGGAGGGTCTATGCCGAGGCCGCAAAGCTGGGCGGCGATACGGCAATCAAAATGCCGAAGAGCGGAGCGGGCGGCGGGCCAGTCCAGCTTCGTGCGCAGCCGGGCCAGTTCTTCGAGCAGCGCGTGAACGGCTGTTCCCAGAGCGCGGGAGAGAAGTCCGCCCTCGTGGCGCGCGTAAAACTGGACGGGGCCAGTTCCGGCGGCGGTCGATTCCGCGGCTGCTTGCCCGGTGGCTGCTACTGGCGCGGGCTGGTAATCGGACGGCAGGCGGCGCAGCAGCGTGGGCCGGATCGTGGGGGGCATTCGCAGTAAATTGCTCTCGCCCGAGGCGGCGATGGATTCAATCTCCTGGTCGAACTGTTGGTCCGGCGCGTGGTCCGGTTGGCTTTCCCTTGCGGTTCCGGCGCGCTTCCAGTTTTCGAAGCGTGAGTGAACCAATTTTCCCAGCGCCGGCCAGGCGGTGGCCAACAGGCTGTTGACGGGTTTCACCAGAGTGAACTCTCCGCCTTCCTCTTTGCACGCGGGGCGGGCGAAAACGTGCAGTTCCTCGCGGGCGCGGGTGGCGGCGACGTAGAGAATGCGCCGTGTCTCCTGCGATTCGCGCTCGCGATAGATGCGATCGACCCAGGCCTTCGCACTCCCGCGGTCCGCTCCCTTGCTCTGGAACGGCGCAATCAGAAACTCGGTAATCTCCTCTGACTCGGTGATCTCCTCGGAATCTTCGAGTTGGGCGGGACCGCGCGCGATTCCGCGTTCGAGCCATGAGAGCATTCGGGGTCTGCCGCGGCCGCCGGGGGCCTGCAACTCAGGGAGGATGACCACCTCGAACTCCAGCCCCTTGGACTTGTGAATGGTCATCAACTGCACGCCACAGTCGCGGCTGGCGTCGGGGTCTGGAAGAGCGGTGAGCTTGTCGAGCGCCGCATCCAGTTCGGGACCGAACAGATCGGGCTCGCCGCCCGGCAAGCGGTCGAAGCAGCTCCACAGAAGGTTCAGGTTGGCGCGGGCGGACGCATCCACGCAGGCCGCTCCGCCAAGATGCAACCAGGTTTGCTCGAGCCAGGTTCCCAGCGACATCGCAGGTTGGGCGGCGCGGAGAGCGTGGGCCGCAGTAACGGCGCGCAGAACGCGCTCTGCGCCGGAGCGGCCCGCTTCGCTCAGCAGCAGCAGCCGCTCGGCCAGCAGCTCCGGCACTGGGCGGGCGAGTAACTCAGGCTGGCCGGCGAGGGCGTCAAGGTCGCTGAGCGAGAGTCCGCACCAGGGCGCGCGCAGAACGCCCAACCAGGAGAGGCGATCTTCGGGCTGAAACAGGGCGCGGGCCAGGGCGAGCGCGTCGAGGACTTCAGGGCGGGAGGCCAGTTTTTCCAATTCGACGGCGCGGAAGGGGATTCCAGCTTCGCGCAGAGCAGCGGCGATGGGCACGAGGTGGTTGCGCGCGCGGCCCAGAACACTGACGCGATATTTTTCATGGCTTGCCTTCGCCTGCTGGATGCGATCCATGGAACTGCGGATGAGGGCGACGATCTCTTCGATCTGATGGTCGCGCGCGGTATTCTTTGCCTCGCCGGCGGCTTCTTTTTCCTGGGCTGCACCTGAATCGGCTGTAAGCCCTGGATCGGCAGCGAGTCCTGAATCTGCGGCGAATCCTGAATCGTCGGATTGGACGCGGCTCTTCGGAGGTGCAAATTCAAGATGCAGTTTGAATCGCGGACTATCGAAGCTGGCGCGGTGTTCTTGCTCTTCCTTGCGCGCGGGGATGGCGGAAGAAAAGCTGACGCCACTCCCGTCGCTGCTCTCGAAGACTTTTTCAAGGCCAAAGTTGAGCCGCTTGAGCAAGGTGCGCGCCGTGCGGAAGTTGGCCGTGAGGGAAACAGAGTCGAACAGCAGCGGATCGTCGTGACGAATTTCCAGGCCGACTGCCTTGACGCGCGGAAACAGTTCGGCGTCGGCGTCGCGGAAGAAGTAGATGGACTGCATGGGGTCGCCAACCACAAAGCAGGTGCGCGCCGTGCGCTCGGGCCATGCGGCGATGAGGCTGGAGAGCAACTGGTGCTGGCGGCGGCTGGTGTCCTGAAATTCGTCGACCAGCAAGTGGCGGATGCCGTCGGAGACGGCCAGCGCGGCGTCGGTGGGCAGGCCGTCCTCGTCCCGGAGCACGCGCTGGGCAATCTGCGCGACTTCGGTGAAATCCACCCTGCCGGCCTCGGCAAAGACAATTTGCAGTTCACCCGCGGCCTGGCGCAGCAGCGTGAAGCAGGAGCGCACGATCTTCCATTCTTCTTCGGAATAGTGAACAGAGGGAAGATTGCGGAGTCCGGCGAGTGAGGTTTCAAGGCCGGAAACGGCGGCCAGCGCGGCGATCAGCTCGAGGATCCGGCTCTTTTCGCGTTTGCGATCGGCGGGAAAGCCCAGTCTTTTATCCACCTGCTTGCGGAAGGAGCCCGTGCCGGTGAGCAGCAGATCGGAAAGACCGGCGTGAGCCAGGCAAGCCTCTTCAAGAGTGTCGAGGCCGATGAATGGAGCGCGGGGAAACTCTGCCAACTCAGCGAGCTGCCGATGTAGTTGGCCACCGCTCTGGGCGCAGGCAAACCGCGCCAGTTCGAGAGCCTCCGCGCGCGCACCGGGAACGCGGTCGAGAAGGTGGCTCAATTCGATGAGCGCCAGGCGCACGGCATGGGCAAAGGGCCGCTCCAGCTGCTCGCGCAGCAATTCCCAATCCGGTTCGCGGTCGAGAACAAAGCCGTGCATCCAGCGGTCGCGGCTATCGAGCATCTCGACCAGCAGGTTTTCCATCTCCTGCCAGCCGTTATCGCGCCACAGCAGCAGTTCTTCGATGGCCGTGCCGAGGGCCGAGCCGGTCTGATCGATCTTCCGCAGAGTTTCGCGGGCCGCGCGGCGATAGAGTTCCTTGGGCTGCGCGGCAATCTCGAGGCCGCCGCCCAGGCCGGAGAACAGCGGCTGCTGCAGGGCCAGTTCGCGGCAAAAGGCATCAATCGTCGAGATGCGGAGCTGGGCCGGCAGGTCGAGCAGCTTCCAGCCGAGCGCCTCCGAGCGCCGCAGCGCGCGATGGGCCAGCGATTCCATCGAGAAATCGTCCAGGCAGGCCGCGGGTTCTCGCTTCGAATCAGATTCCCGACGGGCAATTTGTGCTTTGGCGGCGGCTTTTTCGAGTTCGGACAGAATCCGGTCGCGCATCTCGGCGGCGGCGGCATTGGTGAAGGTGATGGCCACCACCTGGCCGGGCTCCTCGACCTCGGCCAGCAGGCGGAGAAAGCGGCGGGTGAGCAGGTCGGTCTTGCCTGAACCAGCCGGAGCCTGCACCAGAATCGACCGGGAAGGGTCGAGCGCCTGTTCGCGCTGGGCCTTGTCCGGAGGCGGAGATTGAGCTGTAAGCTTACTCATCGCCAGCCTCCTCGCTTTCAGCATCGTCTTCAGCATCGTCTTCCGCGTCCGGTTGGGCCTGATGCTCTTGAATGCGGCAGAGGGTTTGCAAGCCGCAGCGCTGGCAGGTTCTGGGCGGGTCGCGCGGGTCCACCTCGGCGCGGCCGCGAAGGAAATCGCTGGCCAACTGCTCGATGCAATCGCGCCAATCGAGAAGCTGCTCGGCGGTGAACGGATTCCTGACCAGCGGGCTGCCACCCTTGAGGCCGGTGAAAAGTGTGGCCGCGGCATCGCCCACGCTTCCGGCAAACTCCATCTTGCTCGTACGCACTTTGGCAAAGGCAAGCCCGCCGAGGACTTCCTCGGAATCGAGGGCGAATCCGGCGTAGAGCGGCAACTGCACATCGTCGGGGCGCGGTACATCCCACGATTGCGGGTTGACGTTGCCGGATTTGTAGTCAATCACCAGCAGGGAACCGTCGTTAAGCCGGTCGATGCGGTCCAGGCGCAGGTCGAAGGTGAGCCCGGCGATGTGGACTGTCCGCTTCACCTCGGTCTCGGCGACCGCGAACTCGACGCGTGCGGCCTCGTAGTCGAGCCATTCGGCGATCAGCCCGGTCAGCCGCTGCTCTTCCAGTTCCAGATAACGGCGGGGCATCCGCTCGCGTTGGTGCGGACGCAACTCCTCTGCGAAGACGCGCTGCACGTGCCCCGCCACGAATGCCTTCCGGTCGGTCAGGTTCAAGAGCTCCCGATGGCTTCGAATCCCCTCCGGTGGCACGGCTTTCAACTCCTGCGACGAAGACCTGTCGCCGGGAGCACCACCCCAGATGGAGTGCAGCGCGGCGTGAAGCAGGCTGCCCCGCTCGGCGGCGGTCAGGCTGGCCTCGGCTGGCTTCCAGCTCTGCGCGGCCAGACGCGCTGTGGCGAAGGCCTTGAAGGGACATTGCGACTGCGCGGTAAGAACAGTTGCGCCGCCGGAAACCTTGCCCGGCGGGAAGGGAATGCGGCTGTAGTCCTCGAATGGGACTGTGAGTGGCGCCTCCGCTTTTGGCTCCTCGAAATCCTCCGTCAACTTCTGCGCCTCGCCGGCAAACTGCGCGATCAGGAGCGAAGGGCGGGCTTCGACGGCCTCATTTTGCCGGGCGTAGCTGAAGTGCACCTCGGGAGCCGAGGCCAGCAGGCGGCGGGTGACCGAGCGGGCCAGCTCCCAATCGAGTTGCGGCGTGGCGTGAGGCATTCCGAATTCGCGCTGCACCTCGATGGGCAGCAGCGGATGCGTCGCGCCGCCTCCGGGCCATGCATTCTCATCCGCTGATAAAAACCAGACTGCGTCCGCCGTGAGGCCGGCCGACTCCGCGGGACCGGCAATCTGAATGGGAGCGCTGCGGGACTCGGGCGCGAAGAGGGTTTCGTCCAGCGCGCGGCCCAGTTGAGAGAGAAAATCCGTCCAGTTCATGCGACGGCCGTCGAACCCCAGCGAACCGCAGCTCTCGACAGCCTGTTGCCAGCGGCGGATGGCCTGGAACTCGGCGCTCGATAGCGGGCGGGCCGCGGCAAAGTGAAGGCCATCGAGCAACCGTGAAACCAGCCCCGCCCAGTCGAGCGGGCTTTGCGGACGGCGGGCGAACTCGGCCAGGACGTGTTGGGCTTCGCGGAGGCGCGCGACCCAGGGCGGGGGCAGAAGCTTCGACGAGCACCGCTCGCCGAGGAAGGCTGCCAGCGTCCATTTCTGCCGCTCCAGCCCGCGCTGGCGCAAAGCCCGCATACATGCCTCAAGAGCGGCGGATTCCTGCACGCTGGCCCCGGCAAGGCCGGTGGAAAGCAGCCAGTCCAGTTCCTGCTCCGCAAGTGAGCCGTCCAGCCAGCGCAGCAGAAGCAGAGCCGCGCGCGCCGGCGCAACCTGGCTGAGCGGGATTCCCAGCGAGAACTCGAAGACCGGAGCCGCTGTCTCGCCGGTGTGGCGCAGGAAGGCGCGCTCGATCTCGCCCCGCTTTGCGCGGGCAGCCTGGGCGATGACCAGCAGACGAGCCTCCGGGCGGGCTGCGAGCTGGCGGCCGCACCAGATCGCGCAGGCGGCCAGCTCGGCCTGAGCGTCTTCGGCTTCATGGAAATGGACTGCGGCGGCCGGCTCTCCGAGGGCAACTTCATGCCACTCGCCCCAGGCGTCGAAGAGGCTGCGCTGTGCGGGCAGAATGCGGTCAAAGCCCGCCAGAAGCAGCTGTGGCCGTCCAGCCCGATCCGCATCCCATTCTGCGGTCCCGTCTGCGCCTCGGTCCACGCCCCGGTCCACGCCCCGGTTCCCATCGATCAGCGCCATGAACTCGTGCGGCAGACGGCTCGCGCTGAGCAGGTTGGCGGAGCGGCAGAGCTCGTCGAAGGCCTCGAGCCAGCCGCTGAAGACTCCCGCATCCTGCTGCCACGCAGAGCGCGCCCTGGCTTGCAAAAAGCGGGGCGCGTAGGAACAGAGCAGCCCGTGGGCCTCCATGGCCAATGCTGCAAGCCGATGGCGCGGGCCTTCAAGCAGGGTAGCGAAAGAGCTGTCCTGGGCGGCAATTTCCACCCAGAGCGCCTCTTCCTGTGTGGGGTTGAGCAGCGTGCGGGCGTCCACGGCGCGCTGCTCCCAGCCATTGCGGGCAAAACGCTTCCAGTCGAGAATCCTGGGCACAGGCCATGCCTTCAGACCCTCGGCCTGACGGGCGCGATGGAAATCGTCGGCCAGGGCTCGCGCGGCGCGGTCGCTGGCCGTGATCACCAAGCCGCCCCCGCGCAGACCTGCGTCGATCTCAGCGCCTGCCAATGTCCCCATTTCAGCGTTATACGCCGTTGGGCCGGGAAAAATCCATCCGCGGCCGGCCGTCGATAGCGGGCCGTCGCGATGAGCGGCGCGCCGAGCGTTGTTGTCGAAGTTGGTTCATGATGAACGAGGTTCGGCGCGGCGCGCGGCGGCCTCCAAAGCACTCCCGAGCGCGGATAATCAAAACCATGGAGACTGCGCGCAATCTGCCGCTGCTGAAGGAATACCAGGCCTATCTGCGCGTGGAAAAAGGGCTGCGTCCGCTCACCTGCGAGGCCTACGACAGCGATTTGAAGATCTTCGCCGAGTTTATCGAGAAGCGGAACGGCGTGCTGTTGACGGTGGCGCAGCAGGATGTGGCGGCTTTTCTCGATCATCTGCGCGGCCACGGCATCGACCAGCGCTCGGCGGCGCGCAAGCTGAGCTGCCTGCGCGGGTTTTACAAGTGGCTGCTGTTGGACCGGCGCATTCATCACGATCCAACCGTGAAAATCGAATCGCCCAAGGCGTGGAAGGTGCTGCCCAAGTCGCTGGCCGAATCGGAAATGAACGAGATGCTGGAACGGGCGCAGCGCTCCGCCGAGCATCCGCAGGCGCGGGCCACGGCCTTGCGCGACCGGGCGATTCTGGAACTGCTCTACGCGGGCGGATTGCGCGTCTCCGAGGTGACAACGCTTTCCACCGGCGATCTGGCGCTCGACCTGGGCCGCGTGCATGTGCTGGGCAAGGGCGACAAGGAGCGCATTGTGCCGCTGGGCCACGCCGCACTCGAGGCTCTGGAGATTTATCTGCGCGAGGGACGGCCTCATCTGGCCCGCATCAGCTCTTCGCGGAAAGCCAACTCGGCACGGCAAGACGCCACACGCCTGTTTCTCTCGCTGCGCGGCATGCCACTGACGCGCCAATGGGTCTGGCATGTGGTGAAGATGGCCGACCCGAAGGCCAGCCCGCACCGGCTGCGGCACAGTTGCGCCACGCACATGGTGGAGCACGGCGCCGACCTGCGCAGCGTGCAGTTGCTGCTGGGCCACGCCGACATCTCCACCACACAGATTTACACGCATCTGGCGCTGGGGCGGCTGAAGGAAGTGCATCGCCTGCACCATCCCCGCGCCACCCGGCTGCTCGCCGAGGAGGAAGCGGGGACCAACGCTTGCACAGGGTTGCATCTGGTCGGGGGCGCAAGGTCGGGCGCTTCTCCCGGCGGACAGACTCTCGTCGGCCCGGCGGACGGCGCTCCATCGGACGCTCGCCCGGACGTTCACCCCAACAGGGAGACGCCATGAGCACCGTGGCCGCTGACTCGCCAGCGCCTCAGGCCGCCGCTTCGCTCGAATCGCTGGTGGGCGATTATCTGCGCGTGCTGGCCGGCGAGCGCGGGGCATCGGCGCACACGCTGCGCGCATATAGGCGCGAACTGCGCAATTTTGCGGCCTACATCGTGGAGTTGCACGGCGACGAGCAAGGCCCGGAGAAGATCGAGCATACGCACATTCGCGCTTACCTGGGCACGTTGTACGATCGCGGCCTGTCGAAGGCTTCGGCGGCGCGGGCGCTGGCGGCCATTCGCAGCTGGTTCAAGTGGCTGGCGCGCATCGGGCGCCTCGAACAGAACGAGGCCTCGCTGGTGGCCACGCCACGGCTGCCCAAACACCTGCCGCGCGTGCCCTCGATCGAGCAGATGAATCGCGTGGTCGATTCGGTCGCCGAAGACGCCGCCAGTTGGCCCGCGCGCGACCGGGCGATTCTCGAACTGCTCTACGGCTGCGGGATTCGCAACGCCGAACTGACCGGGCTGAACCTGGACGACCTTCATTGGGCCAACGAGGCCATCCTGATTCGCGGCAAGGGCCGCAAAGAGCGCTATGTGCCGCTGGGCGACGCGGCGGCTCTGGCGTTGCGCGCCTATCTTGCCGAGCGGACAGCACGGCTGGCCGCGGCCGCCAGCACAAAAGGCTGCGCAACTCCGGCCTTGTTTCTCAACCTGCGGCTGCGCGGCCTGGGCAAACCGGGCGGCGCGGCCAGCGGCCAGGCCCGTCTCACCACGCGCAGCGTCGCCCGCATCGTCAAGCGCATCGCCATTCTGCGCGGCCTCTCAGCCGAGGTGCACCCGCACACCCTGCGCCACGCCTTCGGGACTCATCTGTTAGAAGAAGGCGCCGACCTGCGCGCCATCCAAGAGTTATTGGGCCACGAGCGCCTCTCGACCACCCAGCGCTACACGCAACTTACGACCGCGCAGTTGACCCAGGTCTACGACCGGACGCATCCGAGGGCGCGGTAGAAGCGCATCGGGCGGATCACGCCAGAATGTTTCAGCACCACGCAATCGGTATGGCGCTGAAACGTCCTGGAGTTGCAAAGTCCGTCGAGCGATTTCTTCGTCGATGATTACTTTGCGGAGGCGTCTGGCTTGGCCGCCAGAAGCGTCAGAACCTGCTCTGCCGCGGCAGCCGACGACGCCGGATTCTGCCCGGTAATCAGGTTACCGTCCACCTGCAGATAGGAGTCCCAATCCGCACCCTTTGTGTACAAGCCGCCCAGCCTCTTCAATTCGTCTTCCAGCAGAAACGGCACGACCTTTGTCAGGTGAACGGCCTGCTCCTCGGAGTTGGAAAATCCCGTGATGCGCTTGCCCTTGACCAGTGGCGCTCCGTCTTTGGCTTTCGTGTTGCGCAGCACGGCAGGCGCGTGGCAGACCAGGGCAACCGGCTTGCCGGCCGCGTAAGCCGATTCGATCAGGGCGATGGAGCGCTTGTCGCCTTCCAGATCCCACAGCGGGCCGTGTCCGCCCGGATAGAAGACGGCATCGAAATCCGCCGCGGCCACATCGGTGAGCTTCAACGTGGTCGCCAGCGCGTGTTGCGCTTCGGCATCCTGCTTGAAGCGTTTCGTGTCCTTGGTCTGCGCATCGGCATCGTCGCTCTTGGGATCGAGAGGCGGCTGTCCGCCATGGGGCGAAGCCAGGGTGATCTTGGCTCCGGCATCATGGAAAATGTAGTATGGGGCTGCGAATTCCTCCAGCCAGAATCCTGTTTTCTTGCCGGTATCTCCCAGTTTGCCGTGCGAAGTAAGAACCATCAGAATTTTCATTCACTTTCCTCTTTTACTCAAAACAAGTTGTTCCCTGGTCGATTTTGAATCCAGATAGAACCCCGATCCGCGGGGCGGCGGAAGTTATACGGAAGTTACTGGCTGCCTTATAACTCCTGTTAAAGGGTTGCGGCGCTCACGCGAACGACGAGTTTCCCAAAATTCTTTCCTTCGAGCAGGCCCATGAACGCTTCGGGGGCGCGCTCCAGACCTTCCACCACATCCTCGCGGTACTTGATCTTTCCCGCGGCAAACCACTCCGACATCTGTTTCTGAAACTCGCCGAAGCGCGAGCCGTAATCGTCGAAGATGATGAAGCCCTGCACACGCACGCGGCGCTTGAGAAAAGTGCCCATGACCTGGGCGGTGCGATCCCGGCCCACGGGGGCCTCGCTCTCATTGTAATGCGCGATCAGCCCGCAGAGCGGGATGCGCGCGCACGGATTGAGCAGGGGGAGCACGGCGTCAAAGACCACGCCGCCGACACTTTCAAAATAAACGTCGATGCCGTCCGGGCAAGCCTGCGCCAACTGCTCCTTCAACGCGGGATCGCGATGGTCCAGGCAGGCATCGAAGCCAAGTTTCCCGGTGACATAACGGCACTTTTCCTCGCCTCCAGCCACGCCCACCACGCGGCATCCCTTGAGCTTGGCGATCTGGCCCACCACCGATCCCACCGCGCCGCTGGCAGCAGCGACGACCACGGTCTCTCCGGCCTTGGGCTGGCCGATGTCCAACAAGCCCATGTAAGCCGTGAAGCCCGGCATGCCCAGCACGCCAAGCGCGTAGGAGGGATGTTCTGTTTGCGCGCCCAGATTGAAGACCCCAACTCCATCGGAGATGGAATACTCCTGCCAGCCGCCCTGGCTCAGTACCCAATCGCCGGCGGCATAGCCGGCAAGGCGCGAGACCTCAATCCGGCTCACGGTCGATCCCACCATGACGCCGCCTATCTCCACAGGCGGCGCGTACGAAGGGGCATCGCTCATCCTGCCGCGCATGTAGGGATCAAGGGACAGGTAGACCGTGCGCAGAAGCATCTGCCCCTGAGCCGGGATGGGGGTGGGACCTGTTTCGATCCGAAAATTGCTGGGAGTTGGCGCTCCGCAGGGCCGGGAAGCGAGAACAATGCATCGATTTGCAGCATCACTCATCTTGAACGATCTCCTGTAAAGAGTCTGTCACGTGGAGATCGATGAGAGTTGCGCAGTATTGCTCGCCCGGAGCCCCGGCAGGGATAAAAGAAGCCGTCCTGCCGGAGGAAAAGTCTTAGAAGCTCACCTTGCGCCCGGGAAACCAGGTAAGCTGAATCGTCGTCGTGGTCACGGTCTGCTGGCCGGGAAGGAAAATCGGCGCCTTCCAGTGTTCCAGCGTAAAGTTGCCGTTGATCTCGAAGTCCTTGCCGATGCGCTTGACCACCTGAAAGTTGATGTCGTTCAGGGTGGTGCCGCCGGGAATGAAATAGGTGGTGGCCTTCTGATTACGCAGGCTCAGTTGCAGCCATTCGTCGCCGCTCAAGTGATAGGTGAGCCACGCCTGGCCGCCCTTGTCCTCGCGCCCGATCCAGTCGCCGAAGAGCTGGCCCTGGTTGGTGTAGCCCTGCCGTTCGATGGTCTCCCAGTAGAGGAAACGCCCGTTCTTGCTGGCGCCGTTGGAGCTGGACGGGTCGGTGGAGGCGGCCTCGACGCGCAGATCGAGCTTGGCAATGCCGGGGAAATGAGAGAGGTAGATGCCGGGCCGGTAGGCGGCGCGGCGCGGTGCGTCGGCCGGAGAAATATCGTCGTGCACCTCCGAGTCGGTGTAGAGCGTGAGCCAGTTGCGCAGGAAGGGGAGCCGATAGGAGAAGTCGAAGGCGCCAAAGCGAGCGCCGGGATCGTTGCGGCCGAACTTGTTGACCGAGCTGACGCCGGCCGTGGTGCTGAAGAAGCTGCGGAAAAAGCTTCCGACGGTGACCGGCGCGTGGCCCTTGCCGCCCCAGATGGCCGTTCGCTCGAAGCCGAATTCCAGGTTTTCCGTGGGCCGGAAGCTGATCTTCTCCACGTGCACCCAGGGGTTGCCGGGGTTAATCACGTTGGCCAGGTCAGGATTCAGGCCGCCGGGGTTGGCCGGATTGGGCATGTAGGTGTGCCCGCGCAGCGGTCCAACCATAAAGTCGTAGCGGAAAGGCCCGGTGAGCCGGGAAAGCAGCGGAATACGCAGCGGCTCGACGCGGTCGATGCGGAACGAATAGATGTTCTGGGCGTTGTTCGAGTAAGCCATCGCGCCGCCCACTCCCGGCCCCAGCCAATCGTCCTGCTTGCCGAAGGAGATCACGTGGTTGAGCACCTGAACGGAGACGTAGGCCTCGAGGAACCTTCCCTGGGTAGTGCTGGCGAGCGGTCCCATCGGGATGGTGGCCTGGGGAAGGAAAAAGTTCGTCGGATCGGTGCTGGGGTAGGTCGTGCCGTCGATCGCGCTGAGGGTCTGTGCCAGCGCGGGTGAGTAGCCGCTGGCCGAAGGCGCGCCCTGGAACTCTCCGCGCACGTAGAGGGTAAAGCGGCCGGCGGACGCATAGCCGCTGGCTCCGGTGTAGTTGCTGAAGCCGTTTTCGTAAGGGCGGCCGTAGTCGTTGATGATGGTCGAGCCGAGATGATAGCTGTCGTCGAGCGGGGTGCCGCTGATGCCGCGCGCCACGCTGTAGACCGACTCGATGCGGGTGTTGCCTTGGAGCGCCAGGCAGGGGCCCTGGGCGTCCTCGGCCAGAAACCGCATCAGCGATTCATAGATGCCCTCGGCCTCGTCGGTGGCCGCGCCCGCATCCGCGTCTTCGATGCGCGCACCCGCTTCCTCGACCATGTGGCCCACGCTCGATCGCGTCCAGGGACGCATGCCGACAAAGACATTGTCGATAAAGCCGAGAGAGTAGAGCCGCAAAACCGCCGGATAGACCCAGCTATCGACCGGGATGAAAGGCGATCCCAGCGTGGCAGGCATACAGGCGGGCGCAATCTGGCTGTTGTCCTGGCCCCACTGCCCATCGGCAACCGGCGCGGAAGGGGGTGCCGCCGGCTGCGCAGCCGCGAGGGGACGCGCGGTCACGAGGACAAGTCCAGCGATCAGGATTGCGCATCGAAAAGCAGCTGCCGGGGAGCAACTCCTACTCAAATTCATACCCCCCACTTTACCATTCGCTTACACCGATTGGCGAAGGAATCAAGCAGCGCCAAAAAGGCGATCCCGCGTTTGGCTCTTCATCGGAAATTCGGAACCCCGGCTGCCGCCTCGAGGACGGCGTCCAATTCCCGAGCGAAGCCGGCGATGGAGTCAGGTTTCAGATCGTCGCTGAACTGCCCTTCAGAGAATTGCCCCGCGCGGGTCAGCCCCTTGCGCAGGAGGTAGTTTTCCATCTTCAGAATGGGGTCCGAGGCCATGTGTCCCTGCGGCTCTTCCGGCCCAGGCGCATGGGCGGCCTCCATCCGCGGATGGGCTGGCCAGGTTGAGCCCGCGCACTCGATGAGGGTGGGTCCGTTGCCCTTGCGGGCGTGGGCGATGGCCTCGGTCGCGACTCGATAGACGGCCACCGCGTCGCTGCCGTCCACGGTGATGGCGGGCAGGGAGCAGGACACGGCTTGGGGGGCTTTGGCGCTGGTCCCGGCCGGGCTATTCCGCACCGCCGAATCGTCGGCAAAGCCGGCCTGGCGGACGAAGAGGATGGGCAGACGATGAAGGCAGGCAAGGTTGAGCGCCTCGGCCCATAAGCCGGACGAGGCGGCATCTCCGCCGCCGAAGAGGACGACGATTTTGCCCTTCCGCTTCGTCTTGCTGGCCAGGGCCGCGCCAGCGGCAAGATGGAGCAGCGCGGCAGGGGGCAGGCTCGCGGTCTGCGCCAAAAGCCGGCTGAAGACCGTGTCTACCGGCTCACCCGGCATAAGGTGAGCGATAAGGTGGGCGATGAAGCCGCGGTGCGAGGGGAAAACGGCGTCTTCCGGCTGCATATCCAGGGTTACGCCCACCTGGATGGCCTCCTCGCCCGCTGCCAGATCGCCGAATCCTGTGAGCCTGCCCGGCTCGAACAGAATCCGCGCCCTCTCCGCGACCATGCGGCACTTCACCATGGCGGCATGAATCCGCAGCAGTTTTTCGCTGGAGATGAGCGAGAAGCCGTTGTGGTCAGCCCGCGCGGCATCGTGCTGCTGTTTCGTTCTGGTCTTCATTGGCTTTCTTTCACCTCACCGGCTGCTGCGATTGTAAACGGGAGAGGGGGCGGTGAAAGAGTGGGCGGTGACACAGAACAGAACGCCCTCTGTCCTGTTTCTGGACAGTGTAAGGTTTGATATTTCAAATACTTGGACTTTTTCGTCATGGGACCGCCTCTGAAGCCGAAGAAACGGGTATGCAGGCGGGAAGATGCGCGGTTTTTGCGCTCAATCCCCGTAGCGGCTTTCAGGAGCGACCCACGTGTCTTCATCTCCCTTGGTTTTTGGAGTTTATGCGCAGCAAAGTTCACCCAGCGGCTCTGGGCATCTGCTGCTTCAGTTGCGGACCTGGCTGCCGGTTCTGGCCTGCTCGATGGTCTTTGCCGTCGAATCCACCGCTTTTTTCGGCGCAGACCGCACCAGCGCTCCATTGCAGCAGATCGCCGAGGCGATCTTCGGCTATGGCATCGGCGTGCATTGGGAGTTGATTCACCATCTGATTCGCAAGACGGGCCACTTCATGGGCTACGGAATCTTTTCGCTGGTCTGTTTCCGCGCCTTCTGGTTCACCTCCCAGCAGGTGGCCGCCCGTCTGCCACGGCAATTGCGGGCGCACGGGCTGGCGATTCTGGCCACTTTTCTGGTGGCCAGCGCGGATGAGTTTCATCAGAGTTTTTTGCCCAACCGGACCGGTCAGTTCAGCGATGTTCTGTTGGACACCTGTGGTGCCGCGGTTCTGGGCTTGCTGCTCTTTCTGGCGATGCTGGCAGTGGAACGCAGAAGGCAGACGCGGACCAGGACGGTCCGCCGGCTGGAACCGGCCAGGGCGGCTGCTTAGGGCTTGTTCTGAACCTTCTCGCTCGTGGAAAAGTTCAGAACAGCCCCAGTACCTTGACTTGGTGAATTCGTAATTTAACCAGAAACATTCGGGTGCCCCAGGTCTCGCTTTTGAGACCTGGGAAACGACGGAATTACGCGGTCAAAGTACTAGCTGGAGTAGTCGGCGTTGATGCTGACATATTCGTGGGTCAGGTCGGTGGTCCAGAAGAGACAGGAACCTGTGCCCTGGTGAAGCTCGACGGTGACCGAGAACTCCGCTTGCGCTACGTAGGCGTGCGCGGCCGCTTCATCGAACCCGGGCGCGCGGCCTCCGTTGAGGCAGATGGCCAACTCCCCGAAGCGAATGTCGATGCGCTCGGGATCGACCGCAACGCCGCAGGAGCCGATGGTCGAGATCAGCCTCCCCCAGTTGGGATCGCTGCCCGCCCAGGCGGTTTTGACCAGCGGCGAGTGGGCGATGGCGCGGGCAATCTGGAGCGCGTCGGCGTTCGTGGCCGCGCCCTCGATGTGCAACTCGACGACGTGCGTCACGCCCTCGCCATCGGCCACGATCTGGCGGGCGACGGAGGTGCAGACCTGGTTCAGGGCGGCGGCGAAGGCCGAATCCTCGGCTTCCACAGTGGCTCCGCTTGCGCCCGAAGCGACCAGCAGCACGGTGTCGTTGGTCGAGGTGTCGCCGTCCACCGAGATGCGGTTGAAGCTGACCTCGACGGCCTGTTGCAGGTAGCCGTCCAGCACCAATGGCGCGACCGCCGCATCGGTCAGGATGTAGACCAGCATGGTGGCATGGGGAACCAGTTGGGGAAAGAGCATTCCCGCGCCCTTGCCGAAGGCGGCGATGCGGATTTCGCGCAACGCGCCGCCGGGGCCGGCTACTTCCAGCCGGGCGAAGGCGGTCTTTTCCACCGTGTCCGTGGTGAGAATGGCTTGCGCGGCCTGATGAAAGTGGTCGGACTCCGAACCCAGGCAGGCGGCCAGATCGGGAAGGGCGGCAATCAGCTTTTCCGCCGGAAGCGGGACGCCGATGATGCCCGTCGAAGAGGGAAAAACCTCTTCCGGCCGGCAGCCGAAGAGCCGGGCGGCGGCCTCGCAGGTGGCGTGTGCCGCGTCCAGTCCGGCCTGGCCGGCGGCGCAGTTGGCGTTGCCGGCGTTGATGGCGGCCACGCGCACCTTGCCCCCGGTGGCGCGGAGATGCTGCTTGTCCACCATCAGCGGAGCCGCGGTGACGCGGTTAGCGGTGAAGACGGCCGCAGCGCTGGCTGGCTCGTCGGCCACAATCAGGGCGAAGTCGGTGCGGCCGCTCTTTTTGAGCCCTGCCTTGGCGGCGCCGAAGCGGAAGCCTCTGGGAATGACGAATTGGGTAGCGTCGGACATTTGTGAGATCGGATTCACTGAATTTAATTTAACAGGCGGCGAGGATTGAGCGCAGCGCAGAACAGGGGCTGTGGTGGCAAACGGTCTTCCGCGAAGACTGGACCTGCAGGTACGACGGGACGGAGAAGTATCCGTTTTGAGGCGTTCCAGCCTTCGATTCCGATCAAGGAGCGCGCAGGGCTTGTAAAAGGATGAAATAATCCGAAGAGAGCTCGGAGATATTTAATGGAACCGGAAGTGACCCAACCCGAAGAACTGCAAAATCCAGCGGAGCGGGTCGATTCAGGCTTCTACAAAGGTCTGCTGGACCACATGGCCGAGGGTGTTTACTTTGTGGACCGGGAGCGGAAGATTCTCTATTGGAACGAGGGGGCTTTCCGCATGACCGGCTACAAGGCCGAAGAACTGGTGGGCCGTTGCTGCCAGGATGACATTCTGTGCCATGTGGATGCCTTGGGGCAAAATTTGTGCCAACAGGGCTGTCCTTTGACGGCCAGCGTCATCGATGGGCAGGTGCACGAGGCAAATGTTTTCCTGCGGCATAAGCAGGGAGGGCGGGTGCCCGTCTCCGTGCGTGTGCAGCCGATGCGGGGAGCGAACGGCTCCATTGTCGGCGCGGTCGAGGTATTCAGCAAGAATTCGGCCTTTCGTGAGACGCAGCGCAGGATTGAGGCGATGGAGCGGCTGGCCCTTCTCGACCATCTCACGCAGTTGCCCAATCGCCGTTACCTGGAGATGTCCCTGCGCATGGCGTTGAGCGAATATGAGGTGCACAAGGATCCCTTGGGCCTGCTTCTGTTCGATCTCGATGAATTCAAGCAGATCAATGACCGGTTGGGTCACGCCAGCGGAGATGGCGCCTTGCGGGCGGTGGCAAAGACGCTGACAGGATCGTTGCGTCCGGCCGACACCGTCGGCCGGTGGGGCGGCGACGAGTTTCTAGCCATCGTTCGAAACGTGAACGAAGCGGTGATGAAAACGACGGAGGAGAGATGCGTCGCACAGGTGGCGCAGACCTCATTCCCGGGCCGCGATAGCGCATCGATCACCTTGTCGGTGTCGGTGGGAAGCGTTCTGGTTCGCCCCGGCCTGTGCGTCGATGAACTGCTCCAGCAGGCGGACGAGTCGATGTACCTGGACAAGGCGAAGGGGCGTATACGCAGGAGGAGCCGCTCGATCGAGCCGGGCTTTTGAGTCCGGGAATTGATCGCACGCTCTGGAGCCCTGCTCATCGCCGATTTTCTCGCAGATTCCGGTTCGGATAAGCTGGATTCATGGATAGCCCATTGAACAGCGATTTTCCCGCCCGGGAGACAGAAGCCAAAAGCGGCAAAGAAGATTTTCTTCAGATGCGCCGGGTGAATGTGGCGCGCGGCGACCGCGTGGTGCTGCACGATGTGAACCTGACCATCCGTGCCGGTGAGCACGTGGCGATTCTGGGGCCCAATGGCTGCGGCAAGTCCACGCTGATCCTGGCCATGACCTGCCAGATCTACCCCATCTTCCAGCCGGGCATGATGGTGCGTATCTTTGGCCGCGAGCGCTGGGATCTGACCGAGCTGCGCAGGCACTTTGGCGTGGTGGCCTCCGGTCCGCTGGGCGGAGAGTTGCCCGGTGAGCGGACCGCCGTCACCACAGGTCTGGACGCGGTGATCGCCGGCTTCTTTTCCGCCTCGACGCTGTGGCCCAATCTGCACGTGACCGGCGAGATGCGCGCGCGTGCTGCCGAGGCGCTGGAACGGATGGAGGCCCAGCATCTGGCTGGGCAGCGGGTGGGCGAGATGTCGGCCGGCGAAAGGCGGCGCATTCTGATTGCGCGGGCGCTGGTGCATCGGCCCCGGCAACTGCTGCTGGACGAGCCCTCGAACGCGCTCGACCTCGCCGCCCAGCGGGAACTGCGCGAGAGCCTGCGGCGGCTGGCAGGCGAGGGCACCGGGCTGGTGCTGGTGACCCATCATCTGGGCGACATTCTGCCGGAGATCAAGCGCGTGATTCTGATGCGGGCCGGGCGCGTGGTGGCCGACGGAGCGCGTGAGGAGCTTCTGACCGAGCCGAGGCTGAGCGCGCTGTTTCAGGCGCCGGTGCGCATCGGACGCGACGACGGATGGCTGCATAGCTGGTGAGGATGGAAACCGGCAAAGAAGAAACAGGGAATCGAGAATGCAGCCCAGAGCTGGGCGTTCCCGGTTTGGAATGCGGCAGGAAAAGAGTATTGCTTGTGTAGAAAACCGCGCTTGACATGCCGAAAGGGTAGGCGTAGGTTAATTTCACACGGGAAAGGAGGTAGATCCAGTTGATGCAGAAAGAATCTTCAAGATGTATGGTACGTGAGGTGACTGAGGCCTAGGGCATCGCGCCCCAGACCCTATGGTTGCCCCCGGCGGGGAAGTTTTTTCCGCATGGGACACTCCTTCATCTTCACCGTTGAATGGTTTTCCCGGCTTGATGCGCAAGGTGGCAATTCTTCAATACAGCGACGAATTTCGTCGCCGAAGGAGTCCGGCTTGCCGGGCGTAGCCACAAAAACGATCATAGCCTGGAAACCGAAGTGAAGATGCTTGGGCACTCGCTTCAGCGCGATGGCCTTAGTCCAATACCCACAGTTCACCGCGACGGCCTGGGCAATGCGCTCAGGCCGCCGTTGTGTCTGGGCCTACAGCGGTTTCGATTCTGCTCTTTACAGAAACCAGGAAGCCAAGTGGCATTTTCCCCAACCGGGGTCCCCGGCGACAGGTCTTCGTCGCGGGGGTGGAAGAAAATGCCACCTCGCATGACCTACAGATGGCAACATGTGAATCGAAACCGCTCTAATTTGCGCTCGTTTGCCGCCTGGACGGGCGGCTCTGCGGTACACTCAGGCCCATGCGAGTCTTCGGCATCGATTGTGGAACCGAGATTACCGGCTATGGCGTGGTCGAGTCGGACGACACGGGACGGCAGGCGCGTCTGGTGATGAAGGCCATGGGGGCCATCCGGCTGGTCAAGTCCAAAACCACGGCCGAGCGCCTGGAACAGGTCTTTCGCGAGCTGAGCATCGAGTTGGAGCGCTGGACGCCGGACGCGGTAGCCATCGAGGAGGTTTTCTACTCGGTCAACGCCAAATCGGCGCTGAAGCTGGGCCAGGTGCGCGGCGTAGCGCTACTGGCGGCGGCCACGCAGGGGTTGCCGGTGGCCGAATATGCGCCGCTCAAGATCAAATCGAGCGTGGTGGGCTACGGACTGGCCAAAAAAGAGCAGGTTCAGTTCATGGTGGCCAGGCTGCTCGATCTGGCCGAGGTGCCGCAGCCGGCCGACGCCGCCGACGCCTTGGCCATCGCCATCTGTCACATTCACACTGCGCAGACGCTGGCGTTTCAGGCAGGGGCGCGGTGAGAGCGCTTGAATCGCACCTCTGCCGCCCGTCTTGCCCGGACTGCGGCGCAGCGGTCCGGGCGCAGCCAGAGAGACGGAAGAATCCTGCTGTTTTTTGGCGCTGTTTTGCTTTCTTTCGGCACGGTTTTCAGCGACTTTTTGAGCCGCTGGCGCGCGTTCCCCCGCATCCGGCCGTTCCAGCTTTGAGCGTAATGCGCCGATCGGCTGCTCCTAAAGTACTACAGTTGTGAATCAAAGATTCCGGAGGGAGCAGGGGGTTTTAACCCCCTGAAACGGAGCAAAATAACGCGGCCTTTAGGCCCGGGCCGTTGTTCCTTTTCTTCAAAACGGGGCAAGTACAACTGTAGTATTAGGGCGGCGGTGGACGCTGCTGACCTGCGGCTCGCTCAGACCCCTGCGGCGGCCTCGTCGAGCGAGGCCGCTTTTTTTGCTTCCAGCCAGCGCCAGAGGGCTGCAAGGGCCTCAATGGGCGCCTCCTCGGCGCGCGACTGAGGAGCAATTCCCGCCTGATCCAGCGCCTCGGCGACGGCCGCTGATGAGAGGCCGGCGGCACGCAGGTTATTGGCCAGCGTTTTTCTCTTCTGCGCAAAGGCCTGGCGCACAAAGTGCAGGAATCCGGCCTCTTCAACGCCCAGTTCGGCAAAGCGGGGGGCAAATCGCCAGCGAAAGACGGTCGAATAGACCTGGGGCGGCGGCGAGAAGGCCGAAGGCGGCAGGGTGAAGAGCCGCTGCGCAGGTCCGTGCATCCACACGGTGACCGAGAGCAGGCCGTAGTCGCGCGAGCCCGGCTGGGCAACGACGCGGTCGGCCACCTCCCGCTGCACCATGAGCACGGCGCGGTCGATCGCCGCGTGACTGGCGGCCAGCTTGAGCAGGATCGGCGAGGTGATGCCATAGGGCAGGTTGCCCACCACCAGCAATCGCTCGCCGGCAGCCGCCAGTCCCGCGCGGGCCGCTTCAAAATCGAAGTGGAGGACATCCTGTTCGAGAACCGTGACCCGCTCCGGCGAAAAATCGGCGCGCAGCCGGGCGGCCAGCAGCGGGTCCAGCTCGACGGCCAGCACATGGGCCGCGCGGGCGGCCAGTTCTTCGGTAATGGCGCCGCGGCCGGGGCCGATTTCGACCACGGTGCGTCCGGTGAGATCGCCGAGAGAGGCCGGAATGCGCCGAATGGCCTCCGGATCGTTGAGAAAATTCTGTCCGAGCTTGGGTTTAACGGGCATGACTCCTTTGATGGTAACGGAGAATCTCTTATGATCGACCTATGACGCCTTTTTTCCAGTCCAGGGTTTTCCAGTTCTGGATTCGTTTGCGGGGGCAAACCACCGCAGTTGTTCGCCGCATGGACTGGTTCCGCGGCCTGCGCGCCGCCGTGGCTCTCTCCGCGCCCATGGTTCTGGGTTCTCTGGCCGGAATGCCCAGCCTCGGAT
>Ga0255350_1000151_pt1 | contig 28016 bp, 16 predicted proteins | sample HBST25r1metaG_FD_186028 | JGI IMG/M metagenome (GOLD analysis project Ga0255350, IMG submission 186028) | Peat soil microbial communities from Stordalen Mire, Sweden - H.B.S.T-25.r1 | ecosystem: Environmental > Terrestrial > Soil > Wetlands > Peat | place: Sweden: Norrbotten County, Stordalen...
TGCCCTGGGAGAAATCGCCATTCGTCGAGCTTTCGGTCAGCACCTGAATGCCACCCAGGGTCTCGGAGGCGTTGAAGGCGATGGTCAGCGGGATGCATTTGACGGTGCTGCCGACATTGGCCGAGCCGATGCTGGTGTCGCCAAAGTTTCCGGTCGGCGGCGCAGTGGCCGCCACGTACTCATTCACGGTATTCGAGGAGATTCCATTCGTATAGTTCGTGTCGCCTTCATATTGCGCCAGGACAGGATCCGTTCCGGCCGTGAAATTGATCGTCAGCGCGCTGCCAGCCGGCGTGCAAGTTGCCGTCCAAGAGGTGGTCGATCCGGCAACAGCGGTAAGCGCGACGTTAGAGCAGATCGGAGTGGTTTGCTCGTAGAAAGTGACGGTTCCGTCGGGTGCGGGCATGGTAACCGTCGAGGGAATGGTGACGGTAGCGGTGAAGGTAGGCGCCGGACCGCCGACCCACATGGTATTGGTAGAGGTGGCCAGCGCAACCTGCACGGCAGGCGCGATCTCCGAACCGGTGAGAGAGAACTGCTGCGCGCCGGTGGTGTGGATCGCATCGCTGGTGAGAGAGGCGTACTCGCTCAAGGCCTGCGGGTAGCTGCTCTGCGCCGTGATGGGCGAGAAGTCGATGGGCAGGGTGCAACCGGCGTTGGCAGCCAACTGTGTGCTGGCGGTGCAGGCGCCGCTGGGGGCCGGAGAGACTTCCGGGAAGTCCGCCGGATAACTGAGCGCCGAAAGCGTCAGCGGCTGATTGCCGATGTTCGCGTAGGTGGCGGTCTGCGGGCTGTCGCTGCTGGTCCAGCCGATGGCGGTATTGTTGAAAGTCAGCGACTCTGGGTCGGCCAGATCGATCTTGTAGACATTTGTGTAGTCGGAATCGACGACATAGAGGTTGCCTGCGCCGTCCAGGGCCACTCCCTCCTGCTCATCCAGCTCGGAGGATGGAATCAGAGTGCTCTGGGTATAGCTGCCGTTGGTTTGCAAGGTCAGCTTGGCGACGATTCCCATTCCGTCGTCGGCGACATAGACGTTTCCGTTGCCATCCACCGCGATGCCACTCGGATCGCTCCAGCCGCTGCCCAGCTTGCTCTGCGTGTAGCTCGAACCGGCGAGCTTCAGTTTGAGAACCGTGCCGCTGCTTCCGTCTTCTCCGTTGTTGGCGACATAGACATTTCCACTGGTATCAACCGCGATGCGCCAGGGGTTGGGCAATCCGCTGACAACCGTCTTCTGCGTGTAGGCGCCATTCGACGGCGTCAGTTCAACCACGCTGTCGCTGCCATTATCGGCGACATACACATTTCCCCCGCCGTCCACGGCCACACCGCTGGGATACTCCCACCCAGTGCCGAGAGAAGTCTGGGTGTAGGTTCCATCCGGCTGCAGGGTGAAGAGAACCACGGAAGGATCGCCACCATTCCAGCCAACATTGGCGACATAGAGGTTGCCTGCGCCATCCACGGCGACGGATTCAGGATAGCTGAAGGAAAGGCTATTGCCCGCGATCACGGTCGGGGTGGAATACACGCCGCCCGACAGCGTCATCTTATAGACTGCATTATTTTCCGCATCTGCAACGTAGAGATTCCCACCGCCATCGACGGCCACCCCCTCCGGCTGCGAGAAGGCGTCCGAACCGTCGAGCGGTGCCGAAAGCGTTCCCGGCAGGAATGCGCCCTGCGGCCCGTTGCCGGTTCCGGAGAGATAAGCGGTTGCGACCACGTTGGCGGGCGAATTGTTGCCCGTTAAAACCACCGCGCCAAAACGTGGCCCGCTGAACTTGGGCGTGAAGGTGACGGTGACGGTGCAACTGTCGCTGGCCGCGTACTGCTTATCTGTCGCGCAGGCGCCTGTGGCGGCCTGGGTTGCGGCCAGGGTGAAGTCCAGATTCGGCGCACCCTGGGTGAGCACGTTGATGGCGCCCAGGGTGACCGGTGCGGAGAGGGAAGCCGCAAAGTTGATGGTGACGACGGCCGTGCCGGAGCTGCCCACGGTCTCAGAGCCGGCGCTGGTGACGAGCGTGGAGGGATTGGCGTCCAGCGGATTAACCACGGTCGCTGTGACGGAGGCAGTGCTGGTGGCGTAGGTTGTATCGCCCGAATAGGCGGCTTGGATGGTGAGGGTTCCTGTGGCGCTGGGAGTAACGGCACAGGCGGCCACGCCATTCTGCAACTGCACGGCCGGACATAAGGTGGTGCTGCCGGAGGTGAAGGTGACCGTTCCGGTCGTCGCTGCCAATCCATTGAGCGCGGTCACGGTGGCCGTCAGCGTGGCCGAAGTTCCGGTCACAATCGGGTTGGCCGATGCCGCCAGCGTCTCGCCTGGAGTCGGCTTGACCGCGGTGCCGTTGACCGGAATCGTCGCGCTCGCAGGGGTCGCATTGCTGGTGACCGTCACATCCTTGCTCAAGGGCTGAGTTTCACTGAGATCGGCCACGGTGGGCGCAAACTCGATGTACACCATGCAGGATTGGCCTTGCGTCAGTACGCTGCTCGCCGAGCAAGTCGTTTCTTCACTATCGGACGGAAAATCGGACGGAAAACTGAGCGCAGTAATATCCAGAGCTGCGTTGCCGGTGCTCAGGACTTCAACAGAGTTCGGGTAGGATGTGGAGCCGGCCGCCTCATTGCCGAAGTTCATCGAGGCTGGGGTAGTGGTGCTGTAGACGCTCAGGGATGAATAGTTGGTGAGGTAGACGCTCCCCGACGCATCCACGGCAACCTGGCTGCTTGCACTGGGAGTGGCGAGAGTGACTTCGCTGTAGCCGGAACTGCTGGGAGCCAGTTGAATGAGTCCCTGATCGTAATCGGCGACATAGACGTTGCCGAGGCCATCGGCGGCAATGCCCTGGGGGTTGCTTAGAAAGGAGGTAGAGCCATTCGCGGCGATTGCGACCGGCGTGGAATAGGCGGTTCCCGACCATGTTGACTTGTAGGCCGCGGCTGGAGACTCATCGAGAGCGTAGACGTTGCCCGCCCCGTCGACCGCAACGCCATCCAGCTCGGAGTATCCGCCGCTGGGTGCGGGTAGCGCCGCCGGCGCGGAATAGCTCCCGTTGGACGCGGTCACCTTGTAGATGGCCGCCGCTGAACCGTTACTGCCGTAATCGGCAACATAGATGCTGCCCGCCCCGTCCACGGCCACGCCTGCCGGGGAAACCCAGCAACTGCCTGTGGCAACGCCATTCACGCATGTGCCACCCAGATTCACCGCCGCCGTATACGCCGGATACGTTCCGTCCGCCAGCCGGGGCAACAATTCGACTTGATTATTGACAATGAAGTAGAGGTTGCCTGCCCCATCCACGGCGACACTCTCAAAGGAGGAGTTGGTGCCTGTTCCATCCGAGCCGGTGGAATACACCTTGGTCTGGGAGTAACTGAGCGTACCGCCGGTCATCGAAGGCTTCATCTCGGAGATAGCACTTCCTCCGTTGTTGTTGATTTCATTCTCGGCGGCAAAGAGATTGCCCGCGCCATCGACAGCCACTGCCCCCCATGAATAGATGCCGCTGGCCGTGGCCGTGCTTGTATAGAGGGATGAAGCAGGAGCAACAGCGACTTGCGCGCCGGTACTGAATCCTTGCAGGTAGGCCGTCGCCACCACGTTGTTGGACGCATCGCTCAGAGTCACCGCGCCATTGCGGGTACCCGGATGCGCGGGCGTGAAGGTGACCTTCACCGTGCAGGTTGTGGTTCCGCTGGGGCCATAGGATGAGCCGGCCGCGCAGCTTCCTCCGCTGGCAACGCTGAAGTCCTGAGCGGTTGCGCCCTGGGTCAGCGCCTGAATCTGATGCAGGGTGACTGCGGAGTGGAAGGTGAAGGTGACCGATCCGGTCGTGCTGGAGCCCACTGCGATCGGCGCGGCGGAAGTGCCGAAGGTGGTCACGCTGGGCGCGGTGGCATCGGGCGGAACGACGACCGAAAGCGCGAATGTATTCGAGGTCGAAGTGTTGTAATACGTGTCGCCGGTGTAACTGGCGATGATCGATTGACTCCCCGCGCTGGCGAAGCTGGTGGTGCAGGTGGCTACGCCGCTGCTCACAGAAACCGCGCCGCAGCCGGAGATCGGATTGCCGCCGGTACTGAAGGCGACTGTTCCTGTCGGCGCCTGCTGTGCGCTGGTGCCCGTCAAGGTCGCCGTTAAGGTGACGGATACACCCGTCAGGGCGGGATTTGCCGTGGAGGTCAGCGTCACCGACGGCGTGATCCCCACCTCGGTCCCCTGCATCGCAAGTGTCGCGGTGTCCGGCGTGGCGTTGGTGGTCAGCGTCACGTTCTCCCACAGGTACGTCGGATTCGCAGTCAGCGAAGAAAAGAGCGGGTCGAAATCGATCTCCAGATTGCAGCTTGCGCCCGCCGCCAGCGGCGTGCTCGTGGTGCAGAGGTTGGTAAAGGCTGTGCCGGTCTGCACAAACTGAAAATCGGGAGCGGCGGAGGTATCAACTCCGCTCAAGGCCAGCGGCTGATTGCCGTCGTTGGTGATCTGGTTTTCGGTCGAGTTGACCGTTCCCCATGCGTACTGATCGGAGTATCCGCCCCAGGACTTCGATTGTTCATAAAAGAACAGTGTGCCCGCAGCCCCTTGACCCGCTGCGTTGACCGCGTAGATGTTGCCCGCCCCATCCAACGTGAGCGCGGCCGAAGAGAATACGTCTCCGTTGAGCGGGGTTGCCGCATTGTAAGAGGTGGCGTTCACGCCGCCGCTGACCGGCGTCGCCTCGATGATGCGATTCACGCTGTCGGAGATAAAGACGTTTCCATTGCCGTCCACGGCCACACCGGCCACAGTGTTGTCGGTACTGCTCCAGTAGACAGGGCGTCCAGTGCCGTAACTCTCGGAGGCGGTGTACTTATACACCTGGTCATTGCGCGCTACGTACACGTTGCCGGCCGAATCCGCCGCAATGCCCACGGCTGTGCCGCCGATGATGTCAGATGGGGAAGAGTAGCTGCTGCCTGAGGGGTTCAACTGATAGATTTGACCCGTGCCATTATTGGCGACGTAGACGTTGCCCGCGCCATCGACCGCGATGCCGCCGGGCTGGCCCCATCCGATACTGGGACCGGGAAGCGCGACCGGAGCGGAGTACGTGCCATCGCTCAACAGAGACAGCTTGTAGACGTTCGGCAAAACCGTGATGACAGAACCCGCGTCGGTTACGTACAGGTTGCCGGCGCCATCCACGGCCACACCCTGCGGCGAGGCGAAGCAATCCGTGGTCGCCGTCGAGCCGCATCCGTTAACGATGGTCGATTGAGACCAGTAGACTTGTTCGATATCGGATTGCGTGGGCACCAATTTATAAAGGGCTCCCGTACTGGAATCGGTGATATACACAATTCCAGCGCCATCCACGGCCACCCCCTGGAGGGTTGTGCCAACGCCGTCTTTGCCCAGTGTGGCGGGATTCGACGTGAACGTAAGCTGCGGCCCCGATCCGTAGCCGGTCAGGTAGGCCGTTCCCAGCACGCCATTGCTGCTGCTATAAAGCACCACCGCGCCCAGACGCGCGCCGGAAAACTTGGGCGCGAAGGTTACGTTGACCGTGCAACTGGCCGGCAGCGAAGAGAATGTTCCGCCGGCGCAGCTTCCTCCGCTGCCGACAACAAAATCCTTGCTAGCCGCGCCCTGAGTCACCACCGCGACGGCGTTCACCGTTCCCGTAACCGTAATCGGCACCGTTACCGCGGTGGGAGAGTTGCTGCTGCTGCCCAAGACCACCGTGCCCATATTGGTCTGCGCCGCCGCGTCTGTCGCCAGAACCAGCAGCAGAAGATAGATCGACAAACAGCAAAACAGCGCCTTCAGCAGCCACCGGAAGTTCTTTCCCGATGCGGACTCGATTGTGGTTTGGCTGGATTTCGGCATTGCGGTTCCGGCGGTAACGGCGGCAAGCTTCCTTAGGTCGAGCATCGGATCTTTCCTTGTCTTTCGAACGTTCGGCAGCGCAGGTCTGGAAGTGGGTAAAGCTGGTTCTCTCTCCGTGCGGGAAGGCTTACGCAACGCCTTCCCGTTGCACAGGGACCGGCAATCGAATGGCAGCTACGGCACACGATTGCCACAATAACAACTGCCGCGGAAAAAGTCTATCGGGTAAGCAGGTAATCTTATGTAGGGAAAACCGGAAAAATCGTGTAGGACAAACACCGACATGAAAATGTTCGATTTTCGTGTACCCTTCAAGCGGACTCTCATGCTGCTTCGACAGCCAAGCCACGCCCGCTACGCCGCTACCTGGGTGTTCGCCTGGTGCGTTCTGACCGCGTGCCTTGCGCTGGACTTTTACGGCAACTGGACGCTGGCCAACTCGCCCGCGATCGGGGCCGAGATCAGAAGCAACGGCTCCGCGGTGGTGGTTACCGCGCTGGAGACCAACGGCACACTCGAGAAAGCCGGCGTCCGGGAGGGTGAGCGAGTGCTCGCCATCGGCGGCCAGCCGGCCGATGCGGCCGCATTTCTCTCCGACCCCGACAACTCCGCGAACTGGCGCGCCCGCGACCGGCTGTGGAAGTGGCAGAGCGTGCTCGAATCGGCCGCAAGCCGTGGAAGCCTCACGATGGTGGTGGAAAGCGGATCCGGGTCGCACACCATTACCTGCCCGGTGCAGCCCCTGGGGTGGGAGCAAGCCGTGCGGCGCAGTTGGGCCTTACGCCTGGTGGGCTGGACGTTCGCTCTGCTTTCCCTGCTGATCTGGATCAAGAAGCAGAACGAAACCAGCATCGTGAACCTGATCACGAGCACCGGCGTCTTCGTGGTTCTCAGCACCATGTCGGTCTACATCAATCGCGATCTGTGCATCCCGGTCCCGGCGCTGACTGCGCTGACGTTCCTCAATTTTCTAGCCACGGCATCGACGATCCTGACCCCGCACCTGGCACTTGTCCTCCCCACGCCTGTCTCCTGGCTCAAGCGCCGTCCCTGGATTCGCATCGTTCCCTGGTGCGCCTACGTCCTGGTGCTGATGCTGCATTTCGGGCGGGTTTTTTCGAGTCCGGCGCCCACGATCTACGTGCCGAGCGCAATCTCGCTGCTGTGTTTTTTCCTGATTTTCGTGGTGCGCCTGTTCCGCCCCGCCGGCCCGCTGGTGAAGGCGCAACTGCAGTGGGTCACACTCGGCGCCGTGGTGGGATTCCTGCCCTGGGTGATGCTGTCGGCGGTTCCCGAGGCCATGCACATGGCTCCGGTGCCGGAGCGCTTCACGCTGCTTTCCGCCGTGGCCGTGCCACTGTGCGTTTATTTTGCCATTCTCCGCTACCACCTGATGGACGTGGATCAGATTCTCGATTGGGTGGTCGTGCATACCGTCGCCATTGGCGCATTCGCACTCCTCGAACTGATGCTGTGGAACTGGATGAGCCGCTTCTATGCCCCTGAGGCAGAGGAAAAGCCGCTGCTGCTGGCACTCAGCCTGAGCCTGGCGATTTTTCTTTATGCGCCGCTGCGCTCCTGGTTCCTCCGCCGGCTGAGAAAGCTCACCGGCAGAATGCGCCCGTCGCTGGCCGAATCGCTGCACAAGCTGCTGGAGCGGGCGCAAGCCACCGGCGACCCCGCGCAAGCGCTGGAGCAGGCCGTGAAATGGACGCTCGATCCCAGCAAAATCTCCTGGGTCTTCGCCGGCCAGAAGCACGATGCGCTCCTCGGCCGCCTGGAGTTTTCACTGGACGCCATGCTGGGCTACGAACTGGGCGAAGATTGTCCGCGAAAAATGGAGCCGGCCGCGTGGATTCCCATCCGGATCGACAGAATGCCGGCCGCTCTGGTGCTGTTTCCGCAGGGGGCTCACGGCTGGAGCCGCCACGATCTGCGCATGGCTCGCGCCCTGGCGCGCGCGGGCGAGCCGCTGTTCGAGATGCAGCGCATCCGGCTGGCCCACACGGCAGCGCAGACCGCCATGCGCGAACAACGCGACGAGTTGCTGCGCGAGATGCACGACGGCCTGGGCAGCCAGTTATTTGGCGCTTCGCTGCTCTGCAACGTATCGGAAAAGTTGGCGGAGCCGGAATTGCGCCTGCGCTTCAGCGAGGTGACCACGGCCCTGAGCGACGCCATGGACTCGCTGCGCACGGGTCTGACCGTGCTGAGTACCCCTCCCGGAGCCTTCGGCCCCGCCATGTTGGCGCTCTTGCTCCGTGCCGAGCGTGTCTTTGAAGCGGCCGGCATCGCCCTGCAAACGCAAATCGAAGACGATGCCGTCAGTTTGCAACTGGACAGCCGCAGCGTCTTCGGTATCCTGCGCGCCGTGCAGGAAGCATTGACCAACATTGCGCGCCACTCGCACGCTACCAGGGCGTTCGTGAGTCTAGCCGTGCGAAAAGGCTCCCTGGCCATCCTGATTCAGGATGACGGCGTCGGATTCGACCTTCATGAATCCCGCGGCGGTCATGGGCTCGCCAATATCTCCCGCCGCCTGCAGATGCTGAACGGCTCGACGGCGATCACCGCCGCGCCCAACGCAGGCTGTACCATTGAACTCTCACATCCTTTGCGGAGTGAAGCATCATGAACGGCAAGGCGCAATTGCAGGTTTTATTGGTGGACGACCACGCGATCGTTCGCGATGGGTTGAGCGCAATTCTCGAGGCTTCCGAGGAGATTGTGTGCCTGCAGGAGGACACGGCCGAGAAAGCCCTGGAGATGCTTGCGCGGAAGGTTCCCGTGGACGTGGTGCTGCTCGACATCACACTGCCCGGCATGAGCGGACTGGAGGCGCTGCCTGAGATCCACCGCTCCAGGCCCGGTCTCGCGGTGGTGCTGCTCAGCATGCATTCCGAGGAGCAATACGCCGTGCGCGCCCTGCGCATGGGCGCCGTCGGCTATCTCAGCAAAAGTGCCCCGTCGCAGGAGATTCTGAAGGCTGTCAGAGCCGCGGCCAGCGGGACTACCTATCTGTCCAGGAACGTTGCGGCCCAGGTTGCGCGCGGCATCGGTCCCCAAGGGGATCGCCCACTGCACGAATTGCTTTCCAATCGGGAATTTGAAATCCTGCGCTTGATCGGCGCCGGCAAACCGGCCACGGAGATCGCGCAGGCGCTGGGCTTGAGCGTAAAAACCGTCAGCACGTACCGCGAAAGAATCCTGGACAAAATGAATCTGTCGAGCAACTTTGAAATGATCCGCTATGTTCTGCAAGAAGGATTGCTCGAGTAACAAACGGCGCCAACAGTGGTTTTGAGCAGCCTGGGCATCATTGTCGAAGATCGATCTTCGCAATGCCGAGCGCAGCGGTCCAATCCGCGGGCGAATCCACCAGCACATCGGGGGGATTCGCGACCAGACTCTCTGGAGAAAGGCCGAAGGTGCATCCGATCGACCAGGCTCCGGCATTATGGGCCGTCTCCACGTCCACCCAGCTGTCGCCGATCATCACCGTCTCCTCGGGCTTTGCGCCGGCTTCGCTCATCAGCGCCCTCAACCCCTCCGGATCCGGTTTCTTGGTCGGGAAGCTGTTGCCGCCGTAAATGTTCAGGAAGTAGGGTTCCATGCCGAGAGCCGCGCAGATGTCGCGCGCCGGCCGCACAGGCTTATTGGTCAGCACGGCCATCAGCCGTCCGCTCCCTCCTCCGTCCGGCAGGTCGTGCAATTGCTTGAGAGCGGCCAGCGCGTCGAGAACGCCGTCGTAGGCGTAGGTGAAGTCCAGCTTGTGCTCGCGATAGTAGCCGAGGAAAAATGCGTAGGCCTCAGCCAGCAGATCCTCGTCTTCCGGCGCGCTGTTGCCGGAGGCAAAAGCCCTGCGCACCATCATCATGGCGCCGTTGCCGATAAAGCCGGCCACCGTTTCATCGGGCAGCGGCTGGCGCCCGAACCGAGTCAGGGTAGCGTTCACGCTGTTGCATAGATCCCGCGCGGAATCGATCAGGGTTCCATCCAGATCGAAGGCCAGAAGTTTCAGCGATTCAACGGGAATTGGGCGAAGAATATGAAGCATGGCTCCAGTATAAAGCGCCTGGAAACAGGGAGTGTGAGCCAGAATCTCCTGCTGGTCAAGCTGCGCCAGCGGCTGCCCCTTGCGCACCCGGCTGTCGATGTCCGCAAAGAGCTTTTCCACAATGCCCGAGGCCTTCGACTTGACTTCGACTTTGGTGATGGGCTGAATCTTGCCGGTGGCCACCACCGAGCGAACCACATCGCCGCGCGGCCCCTTGGCCAGGCGGTTGGAGTCGATCGACGCGCCCCGCGCCAGCCGTTTCAGACCAAAGCCGCCCGCGACCACCACCAGCGCCACTCTGGCAACCAGCCAGATCAAGAATCTCCTGCTCTTTCGTGAGGCAGCCACCGATGCCTCCCAGGACGTGAAAATGCCGCATGGCCCCGCTGTTCAAAAAAAGCTGCGCGGATCAAGTGCGCGTTGCGGGCGATGCGGCAGAGCCGGAACCCCGGACGGGCGGCGCGCCGCCCGTCCATCCTGCCAGTTCCGTCCCCGTCCGTTCCCTGCTTTCCTCTCCTACGCACGGGGCGGCGGCCTGGTTCCAGTCCTCGGATCGACGCGAAGGACGCCACTGCGCTGCTGAAGAGCAGATTCTTTCAGGCCAGAAGATGAATATCTTTAGGTGCACGCCAGCTTTGGCGCGGGGTGAACGATTCCCCCCGGCGCCCATTCCCCGGTCGCTGGTCCCTGGTTTCCAGTCCCCGGTCTCTAGTTCCTGGTCCCCGCGGATGCTATTCTCACATCCGAGATGCACGGTCTTTCTCTACTCGGATTTGTCGCCGTAGGGATGCTCATTCTGACCAACGCATTTTTTGTGGCCGCAGAGTTTGCCCTGGTTTCCATCCGCGACACCCGCATCGAGCAGATGCTGGCCACCGGCGTGCCCGGTGCCCGCGCAGTCCGCCGGTTGCAGCAGCAGATGGACGATTTTCTGCCCGCCGTGCAACTGGGCGTCACGCTCTGCTCGCTGGCCCTGGGCTGGATCGGCGAACCGCTGGCCGCCTCCGTTTTCATCGAATGGATGGGCGGGCTGCCACATGCGCTCATTTTTGCGCACATCGCCGCCGTCACACTGGGCTTCGCTTTCATTACTTATATGGAGGTCGTGGTCGGCGAACTGGTGCCCAAATCGCTGGCCCTGCGCCGCGCCGAGGCCCTGGCCGTCGCCGTCGCCCCGCCCATGCTGTTCTTCATGGCGCTGGCCCGCCCGGCGGTGCGCCTGCTGAAAGGCTCGGCCGCCGCCCTGCTGCGCGGCTTCGATGTTCCCATGACCGAGCGCTCCCAAGTCCACTCGCCCGAAGAACTCAAGCTGATCGCCTCCGCCGCCCGCCGCATAGGCGTTCTGCCTCCCTTTCAGGAGACGCTCATTCACCGCGCCCTGGAACTGGAAGATGTGCCCATTCGCGAGATCATGACCCCGCGCCAGAAGATCTTTTCCCTGCCCTCGAACCTTCCCATCGAAGCAGCCAGCGCAAAGGTCATCGACCACATGCGATCCCGCGTTCCGGTTTACGACGAGACCCGCGGTCCTGAGCACATTGTCGGCGTCGTCTACTCCAAAGACCTCGCCCGCCTCATGTTCTTCCGGCCCTCCACCGAGCGGCGCGGGACTGAACAGCTGGCGGAAGAACCTCCTACGAGCAACGAGAGCAACTTGGGTGGCGAGAGCGGCTTCGGTGGCCCCGCACCCCAGACCGGAATCACACGAGCTTTGCCCCCGGAGGGAGGCTTTTCTGCCAGTTTTCCCGCCGTGCACGGCCAGCCGCGTTCCCCGTTCGTCCAACTCCAGCTTGGGCAGGTCATGCGCGATGTGCTGGTGGTGCCGGAGACCAAGACCGTCCTCGATCTGATCCGCGAGTTTCAGCAGCGCCGCCGCCAGATGGCCATCGTCGTCGACGAATACGGCTCCACGGTCGGCCTGGTCACCGCCGAAGACGCCATCGAACAGTTGACCGGCGAACTGGACGACGAATTCGATTCGCCCGCGCTTCCCGTTCTGACCACCGCCGGCGGTGCGCTGCTGATGGACGGCGGCGTGAACCTGCGCGATCTGGAAACCCAGATGCAATGGAGACTGCCCCGCGACGGCGGCGTGGAAACCCTGGCCGGCTTCGTTCTCATGCGCCTCGGCCACATCCCCAAAGAAGGCGAATCCGTAACCTACGCAGGCCGCCGGCTGACGGTCGTACAAATGGATGGCCGCCGCATCGCCAGAATCCGTGTCGAAACGGTCGAGCAGGAGCAGAATGGCCGTGCCCCCGCCAGCAACCCGGATCGCGCATAGGCCAGAAACCGGACTCAGATGCAGGCGGAAGCGGAGCAGGCGCTGCATGGCGCTGCACCGGAGACGGATCGAGGACGGATTCAGGCTGGGCCATGGCGACGGAGCGCAAGTCCGGCGGAATGAGTCTGATCGGCCGGGTCGCTCAATCTCGGTTACCGATCCAGAGCTAGAGCAGAAAGATTCTCAGATATTCTTCTTGTCAGACAAGTATTTTCCTTGTACTATGGTGCCTATCAATCGTCAAGGGGTGCAAGCCAGAGGTGCCCGGAACGCGAAGGGCGCTCCAGATGGCCTGCGATGGAGGTTCACTTGAACGCCTCGTCCACTGCTTCAGCGCTGAATATATGTCTGTCCCCGTGGGTTTTTCCGGGGCAGACAGGGCAGGCGGCAGGCGATTCAAGCGCTTTCAACCGCGTGCTCCGCGGCGATTTTGAAAGAAGCAGCGTGAAAGCCGAGATCAATCAGAATTCCTGGGCCTTTTTTTCTTTATCCGGCAACCGCGCTGCCTCGCAGATCAATTTTCGATTTGGCCCAGGTGTCCCCATTGAAAGCAACGGGTGGTTGAAAAGCAAGAGGGGCAGTCTCGCCTGTAGAGAGACTGCCCTGCGGGCAGCAAGCGGCCTGGCAGACTGCCCGGCCGTCCATGGATGAAGGGTCAGATGAACGCAATCCTCGAATCTTCCGAAGTATTTGAATCTTTTAAGGCGCGTGCTGGAGCTGTCGGCGCGTGCGTGGAGCGAGTTGCCAACAAGGCATTGGCGCTGGAGTTTGTCGTCCGCCAGTTGCGCCAGGAGGGGGTCAGTGAAAAGCCCCGTACCGGCGCCGTGTGGGCGGGGTGTGCGATGGTAACCCCCTCCGACCAGAAGAAACTGGAGGCTGAGGTGCCGGGCTTGAAGTTTGCGGTGACGCGCGATCTTGCCGAGAGCGCGCGGGTCGGCATCAGTCAGGTGGATTGGGCGCTGGCGGACACCGGAACTTTGGTGCAGTGCGCCGACGAAGTGGACAAGCGCCTGGTTTCCACCCTGACGGCCGTGCATATCGCGCTGGTCGCTACCTCCGCTCTGCTGCCCGATCTTGGCTCGGTTGTCGCCCGCATGGATCCGCGCAAGTCGGCCTATCTCTCCTTCATCACCGGCCCCAGCCGAACGGCCGACATCGAGCGCGTGCTGACCATTGGCGTGCATGGGCCGGAGCGGCTCATCGTGGTATTTGTGGACGATCTGGAGGTGGCGGCGTGAAACAGCAATTCAAGCAATCCATTATCGACGCCCTGGCCGATCCGGTTCTGGGCGTGGCGCTGGGAAACTTTTCCGTGGCCTACCGCACCGGGCGCGCGAAGGCGTATGAAGGCATCGACTTTGAGGATCTCCGCGGCCAGATAGCCGCCATCAAGTCCTCCGCCTCTTCGCATTTCGACGAACTGGCCGAGCAGTTTACGCGCGCCGCCGAAGCCCGCGGCACCAAGGTTTTCCGCGCCAATAGCCCCGAGGCTGTGAGAGAGTACGTTCTCCGCCTGGCGCAGGAGCGGGGCGTCAAGAACATCATCAAATCGAAGTCCATGGCCACCGAGGAGATTCATCTCAACAAGCACCTCGAAAAGGCCGGCATCGATGTGCAGGAATCCGATCTTGGCGAATGGATCCTTCAGTTGGCCGGCCAGACGCCTTCCCACATGGTCATGCCGGCTATTCACATGACCAAGGAACAGGTCGCCGAGGTGTTCAGCGACAAGGTGGAAAGCGGCCAGAAGCCCGACATCCCCAAGCTCATCAACTTTGCGCGCGCCAAACTGCGTTCCATGTTCCTCAAGGCCGACATGGGAATCACCGGCGCCAATATCGCCGTGGCCGAGACCGGCAGCATCGTCATCGTGACCAACGAAGGCAACGCGCGCCTGGTCACCACGCTTCCGCGCATTCACGTTGCGGTGATCGGGCTGGAAAAGCTGATCGAGAATTTCAAGGACATTACGCCGATTCTCACCGCCTTGCCCCGAAGCGCCACCGCCCAGTTGCTCACCAGTTATGTGTCGATTATCAGCGGACCGGTTCCCAACACGGATGGCACTCCCAAAGAGCTGCATATCATTTTGATGGACAATCGCCGCAATGAGATGTCGCATGATCCGCGCTTCAAGCAGGCGCTGCAGTGCATTCGCTGCGGGTCATGCCTGAACGTCTGCCCGGTCTTCCGTCTGGTCGGAGGGCACGTCTTCGGCAAGGTCTACACCGGCGGCATCGGCACCATCCTCACAGCCTGGTTTGGCGCGCTCAAGGAATCGGATGAAATCCAAAGTCTTTGCATCCAGTGCGGCAATTGCAAGGAAGTTTGTCCGGGAAAGATCGATATTCCCGATCTGATTCTGGAACTGCGCCGCCGCGTGGCCGTCGAACAGGGACAGCCGCTAATCCAGAAGGCAATCTTCTCCGTCGTCAACAATCGCCATCTTTTTCACACCCTGCTGCGCGCCGCGCCCATCGGACAGGCTCCGTTCGCCAAGGGCGGATTCATCCGCCACCTGCCGCTATTTCTCAGCACCCTCACCGAGGGCCGGTCGCTGCCCGCCATCGCCGCCGTGCCCTTCCGCGACCGCATCAAGAAGATCAAGCAGCCGAAATGCGCCGAGAAGGCCGCTTTCTACGGCGGATGCCTGGTGGACTTTGCCTATCCGGAAATGGGCGAATCGGTCGTGAAGGTTCTCAACAAGGCCGGCATCGAGGTGGTCTTTCCGCAGGGCCAGACTTGCTGTGGCGCTCCGGCGCGCTATAGCGGAGCCTATGAAGTGGCCGCGCAAAACGGCGCCGACAACATTCGCGCTCTTCTTTCCGAGGATGTGAAATACGTCGTCTCCGCCTGCCCCACATGCACGGTGGCGCTCAAAGAGGATTTCATCGCCAACTTCAAAGCCGTGGGCCGCACCGAGGACCTGCCGGATGCAATCCGCCTCTCGGAAAAGGTCACTGACTTTTCCACTCTTGTGAACCAGCTGGTGGAACAGGGCCGCCTCAAGTTCAAGCCCGGAATCGAAACCACAAAGTTCACCTATCATGACTCGTGCCACTTCAAGCGCACGCTGCACGCCGACCAGATTCCGCGCAAGCTGATGAAGCAGGCGGGATACGAATTGGTGGAGATGACCGAGAGCGATATGTGCTGCGGCATGGGAGGCTCCTACACGCTCAAAATGCCGGAAATCTCCGCGCCGATCCTGGAGCGCAAGCTGGTGAACATCGAGAAGGCGGGAGCCCCGCTGCTGCTCATCGATTGTCCTGGCTGCGTGATGCAGATTCGCGGCGGCCTCGATCAACGCGGCTCGAAGATCAAGGTGGAACACACCGCGCAGCGTCTGGCCGACAGCCTGGAATAGCCGCTCGCAGGGCTTCATGCGAAGCTGCCGGGGCGAAAATATCTTCGGCTTGATGCGGAAAGAAACACGTGTGGCCATCGAAGCAGGCTCCGATTTCCTGCTTCGCTGGCCACGCATAACCCGATCAATGCCTTTTTGAGGGGCGTTCGGAGCAACGGGAGCCAATTCAGGTGAGTTACCTGCGGGCAGTGATCAGCTCGAACAATGCAGAAGCGGAAATCCGCAAAAGTCAGCGAAAGCGATCTACGACTTATGCACTGTGCGGCGGCGCGGAGGGAAACAATGGAATCGCCGGTATCCTGTAAACCTCCGTTTGCGCCTCGACTGGCCGGCACGAAAACCTTATCGCGCGCGCGTCTGTGCCCTGGATCACAACCACAAACGCCCCGGCTCGATAGGATGGCGGTGTTCCCATGAAATTAGAGGAGAATCTCGTGAGCCAGTGCGCACCTGAGTCCTATCGGGTTGAACTTCCCGCTCATATCCGGCTAGCCGATTGCTACCAATGCGGCAAGTGCACGGCCGGTTGCCCGGTTTCAGGCCAGATGGATCGGACGCCGAGTCAGATCATGCGCATGGTGCAGTTGGGGCGGGCGGAACTGGCGCTCCGCTCAGAGGCGATCTGGAAATGCGTTGCCTGTCAGACCTGCTCCGCGCGCTGCCCGAAGAATGTGGATTGCGCCGGGGTGATGGACGCATTGCGCGAAAGCTCGCTCGCTCATGGCCTGGCAGCAGCTTCCCAGCAGCCCGTGATTGCCTTTCAGACAGCGTTTCTCGACAATATCCGGCGAAACGGACGCCTGAATGAACTGCAGTTGATTGCCCAGTTCAAGATGGCCGTCTTTTCACGCTCCCGAAGGCTGGCCTTTCTCTTTAAAGACGCAGGCCTGGCGCCGCAATTGAGCAAGCGAAAGAAACTGCACCTTTTCCCGGCAAAGGTGCGCGATCGGAAAGTCGTTGAGCGCATCTTCTCCAAGTGCGCAGGAGCCTCGTCCAAATGAACATCGGATACTATCCCGGATGCGCGCTGCACGGATCGTCGAACGATTACGAGCAGTCGCTGAAAGCCTGCCTGAAGGTGCTCGATGTCGAGCTTCAGGAGGTCAACGACTGGATCTGCTGCGGCGCGACGGGAGCGCACTCGCTCAATCACAAGCTCTCCCTGGCGCTTCCCGCGCGCAATCTTGCGTTGGCCGAGCGGGACGGCTTTGAGCAGTTGCTTGCGCCCTGCCCGCTTTGCTCCATGCAGTTGCTGAATGTGCAGAAAGCGATCGCCGACAGCGATCTTCGCGAGGAGCTGTCGCAGATTGTCGAGGCGGGCCTGCGTGGCGACGGACAGATTCTGAACATCATTCAGCTATTCCAGACCATCGGGCTGGACAAGCTGAAAGCGGCGGTCAAAGAGCCGCTGAAATCCATCACCGCGGCCTGCTATTACGGCTGCCTGCTGACGCGTCCGCCTGCGGTTGTGCGCTTCGATGATTTCGAGCAGCCAACGTCGATGGAAGCGGTGCTGGCCGCGCTGGGCGCAAAGACCGTTGACTGGAACTCGAAGACCGAGTGCTGCGGCGCGGGCATGACCATGGCCAGCGAAGAGACGGTGCTCGATTTGTCCCACAGGATTCTCTCCGATGCGGCGCAGCATGGCGCTAACTGCATCGTTGTGGCTTGCCCGATGTGTCATGTGAATCTGGACATGAAACAGGCGGCGATTGAGCAGCGCTACGAGGAAAAGCTGGGTTTGGTGGTCTACTACCTTTCCGACCTCGTGGGATTGGCGCTCGGGCTTTCGCCTGAGCAGGTTGGCGTGAACCGGCATTTCGTAACCAAGGTGTAGGCAATGTCCAGGATTGGCGTTTTTACTTGCTGGTGCGGAGAGAATATCGCGCGCACCGTCGACGTGGAAGAAGTGGCCAGGCAAGTCGGCTCCCTCGCGGGCGTGCGCTGCTCCATGACTTACAAGTACATGTGCTCCGATCCGGGGCAGAACATGGTGCGCGAAAAGATTGCCTCCGAAAAGCTGGACGGCGTCGTGGTGGCATCCTGCTCGCCGCACATGCACTTGAAGACCTTTCGCAAGGCCGCCCAGGCCGCCGGGCTGAATCCTTATCTGGTGGAGATGGCCAACATCCGCGAGCAATGCTCGTGGGTGCATCCTGACCGCGTCCAGGCTACCGCCAAAGCGGTCGACATCATCCGTCTCTCGGTCGAGAAAGTGCGCAACGACATCGCCCTTGCGCCGATTCGCGTCCCCGTGACCCGGCGCGCGCTGGTCATCGGCGGCGGGGTTGCCGGCATTCAGGCCGCGCTCGATATCGCGGACGCTGGCTATGAGGTCGTGATGGTGGAGCGCGAGCCTTCCATCGGCGGCAAGATGGCGGGACTTTCGGAGACCTTCCCCACGCTCGATTGCTCGCAATGCATCCTGACTCCGCGCATGGTCGAGGTTGGCCAGCACCCGCTGATCAAGCTCTACAGCTATTCCGAAGTGGAGGCGGTCGAGGGCTTCGTCGGCAACTTCAAAGTCAGCATCCGCCAGAAGGCCCGCTATGTGGACATCGACAAGTGCACCGGCTGCGGCGAGTGCGTGACAGTCTGCCCGCTGAAAAAGAACCCGAGCGAATTCGACTATGCGATGGGAATGCGCCCGGCCATCTACATTCCATTTCCGCAGGCCGTTCCCGCCCGCCCGGTCATCGACAAGAGCGTTTGCGCCAAGCTCATCCGCAATGGCTGCGGGCTGTGCGCGAAAAAGTGCAAGGCCGGAGCCATCAACTACGCCGACGAGGACAAAGTGGTCGAGGAGCTTGTGGGGTCGGTGGTCGTGGCCACCGGTTTCAAGCTCTACAGCATCGGCAAGGAGCAGGACAACGCGCGCATCTCAGGCTACGGCGAGTACGGTTACGGCAAATACAAGGACGTGATCGACTCGCTTCAATTCGAGCGGCTGGTGTCGGCTTCGGGGCCAACCAACGGGGTCATCAAGCGGCCTTCGGATGGCGCGATTCCCAAGAACGTGGTGTTCATCAGTTGCGTAGGCTCGCGCGACAACGCCAAGGGCCTGCCTTACTGCAGCAAGATCTGCTGCATGTACACCGCCAAGCACTCCATGCTGTACAAGCACAAGGTGCATGAAGGCCAGGCGCACGTCTTTTACATGGATATCCGCTCCGGCGGCAAGGGATACGACGAGTTCGTCCGCCGCGCCATCGAGCAGGACGGCGCCAAGTATTACCGCGGGCGGGTTTCCAAGATCACCGAAAAAGACGGCAAGCTGGTGGTGCGCGGCGCCGACACGCTGGCCGGATTGCCGGTCACCATCGAAGCCGATCTGGTGGTCTTGGCCGCTGCCATGCGCCCTGCCGACGGCGTCGAGGAACTCGCGCAGAAATTGAACATCGGCTACGACGAGTTTGGATTTCTGATGGAGTCGCACCCCAAGCTGCGGCCGGTGGAAACCAATACCGCGGGAATTTTTATCGCCGGCGCCTGTCAAGCACCGAAGGACATCCCGGAGTCGGTCGCGCAAGCCTCGGCCGCCGCCGGCAAAGTGCAGATCCTGCTGGCGTCGAATCAGCTTACCCGCGAACCGGAGATCGCAATCATCAACGAGCAGACATGCATGGCATGTTTCGCATGTGCCCAGACCTGTCCTTACCATGCCATCGAGCGGACAGAGGTGCGCAACGGAAAGGGAGTCTTTATCAAACGCACAGCGCGGGTCAATCCAGGATTGTGCATGGGATGCGGAACCTGCGTTTCCGTTTGCCCATCGAAGAGCGCCGATCTGCAGAACTTCACGGATCAGCAAGTTTACGCGATGGTGGAGAGTCTGGCATGAGCGAAACAAGCGTTTTCGAACCGAAGATCGTTGCCTACGTTTGCAACTGGTGCACCTACCTGGGTGCCGACCTGGCTGGCACGACGCGCCTGGAGTATCCGCCCAACGTTCGCATCATCCGCCTGCCCTGCACGGGGCGCATCGACTTCAACCTGCTGGTGAAGGGTTTCGAGATCGGCGCGGATGCCGTGCTGGTCTCCGGCTGCCATCCCGGCGATTGCCACTACACGGCCGGCAACTATCACGCCCGGCGGCGCTGGATTTTGTTTCGCGAGCTGCTGGACACGCTCGGCTTCGATCTGCGCCGCATTCACTTCACCTGGATCTCCGCGGCCGAAGGCAAGAAATGGCAGCAGGTGGTGAGTGAAATCACCGAGGAAACCAGGAAACTGGGGCCATATACGGAGCTCTACGCCAGCGGTCCCGCACCGGTCTTGCCGGCCCCCGATTGCGCTTCCGGCGAAGCCAGAACGCTGGACGCCGAGCCGGAGCTGCGCGAGTACAGCCGCAGCCTGCTGGCCGAGGGCACGGTCAAGGTTGTCGTCGGCTACGGCGCTCATGGCCCGTTGATCGTGACTCGCCCGGAAGACGCCGGACGTCTGGTTTGGAGCAATCGCTGCCGCCCGAACCTTACCGCTTATCTCAAGCGGAAGGAGATCAAGGCGCTGGGAAAACCGGCCGTGGTGGTCAAGCCATGCGACGAGAAGTCGCTGATTGTGCTCGAAAGAGAATCCCAGATCGATCGCAAGGAGATTCACGTGATCGGCATGGCCTGCGAAGGCGTAGACGAACCGAAGTGCGCCTCCTGCAAAGATCGCACGCCGCGCAACGCGGACAAGACCTTCGGCACGGCCGTTGTTCCCGCGACGCCATCCTCGCAGCCGGATCGCCTGGCCGCGCTGATGGCGATGACTTCGCGCGAGCGGATGGCGTTCTGGTCGGCGCAGTTCGAGCGCTGCGTCAAGTGTTACGCCTGCCGCCAGGTGTGCCCGATGTGTTACTGCGACCGGTGCATCGCGGACAAGAGCCGGCCCATCACCATCGACCCGGCATCCAGTACGAAGGGCAACTTTGCCTGGCAGATCGCGCGCGCCTTCCATCTGGCCGGGCGCTGCGTGGGCTGCGGAGAGTGTTCGCGCGCTTGCCCCGCGGGCATTGATCTGGGCCTGCTGAACATCGCCCTGCATAAGGCGGGCAGCGAGCACTTCGGTTACGAACCCGGCGCGGATGCGCTGGGGAAACCGCTGATCGGGGCCTTTTCTCTCCAGGATCAGGAGGACTTCATCCATTGAGCGAGATCATCTCCCAAGCCGCGTTGCGCGCCCTTGCCGCCGAGTGGATTTCCTCCGCCAGGCAGGTATTCGGCCCCACCGCGATCAACCCGCACACGGTCGCTTATTCCCCGCTGAACTCGGCGGATGCGCTCCTGCTGGAGGGCTTTGTGCATCCGGCAAACTCCATCAAGGAAGTGGTTTTTCCCCGGCATGAAGTGTTGTATGGATACCGGATTGAGGGCAACAGTGTCGAGCTGCTCGATGACCATGCCCCGCTGCCGGAACAGATCGTGATCGCCGCGCGGCCCTGCGACGCGGCCGCATTGCCCATCCTCGACCGGGTTTTCAACTGGGACTTTGCGGACGAACTCTATAACCGCCGCCGCGCGGCCACCACGGTAATTACGCTCGCCTGCAACACGACGGACGAATCCTGCTTCTGCACTTCCGTCGGGCTCGGACCGGATTCAGAGCGCGGCTCCGACGTCCTGCTCTTCGATCTGGGAGATAAGGCTTACGAAGTCCGCTGTCTGACGGAAAAGGGCCAGGCGCTGTTTCGCGGGCAGACCGAAACAGCGGACCGGACCGCCATGGCCTCGAGCGCGCCCCCGAAAAAATTCGATTCCCAGGTCATTCGCTCCTTCGTCGTCGAGCACTTCGAGGATGCGTTCTGGAAGGACCACGCGCTCGCCTGCGTGGGCTGCGGAATCTGCGCGTATACTTGCCCCACCTGCCACTGCTTCGACATCGTGGACGCCGGACCATCCGCGGGCAATGCGCGCGTCCGCACCTGGGATTCGTGCCAGTTCCCGATCTTCACCGCGCATGCATCCGGCCACAATCCGCGCGCGAGCCAGTCCAGCCGCCAGCGCCAGCGGATTCTGCACAAGTTTGCGATCTATCCGGACAAGTTCGGCGAGATCCTGTGTACCGGATGCGGCAACTGCACCCGCAACTGCCCGGAGGGGCTCGGCGTCCTCAGCCTGGCAATGGAGATTGACCGTGGATAACATCTACAAGCCCGACTTGATGGAAGTGATCTCCGTCCGGCAGCAGACCGCCGATGTGAAATCGGTATCGCTGCGGTTTCTCGACGCGGAACGGGCCAAGAATTTCTCCTTCAACGTGGGGCAGTTCGGCATTTTTTCCGTCTTCGGCTTCGGCGAGTCCACCTTCAACATCTGCTCCAGCTCGAACTGGAAGGATCGCATCGAGTTCTGCTTTCGCCGGGTCGGCCGCGTAACCGAAGCCATGTGGAAGATCGAAGAGCATGATATTGTGGGCTTCCGCGGACCCTACGGCAACGGCTACCCGATGGATGCGTGGAAGGGCCACGACCTGATCTTCCTGGGCGGCGGAATCGCCATGCCGCCCATCCGCTGCGCCGTCTGGTATGCGCTCGAGAATCGAGCCGATTACGGCGAGATTACGGTCGTTTATGGCGCCCGAACGGTGGCCGATCTGGTCTATGCCGACGAACTGGACAGATGGGCGGAGTTTGACCGGGTTCGCGTCGTTCGCTGCGTCGATCCGGGCGGCCAGACTGCAGATTGGAAGGGCGAGGTGGGCTTTGTGCCCAACGTCTTCGAGAAAGCCTGCGGGAAATGCAACGATCCGATCGTGCTGGTGATCGGCCCCCCGATCATGATCAAGAACACCCTTCCGATTCTGGACAGGATGGGCGTTGGCGCGGCATCCGTTTACACCAGCATCGAGAACCGGATGAAATGCGGCGTCGGCAAGTGCGGGCGCTGCAACGTCGGACCCCTCTACGTTTGCAAGGAAGGGCCTGTGCTCACCATGGAACAATTGCAGGCGCTGCCAGCCGACTACTGAGACCGGGGGCGTCTGCGGCTGTTTGGGCGGGTTCCGGCCGACGGGCGGACTTTGGCCCGCGGGAAGAGCCTCCGACTGTTTATTGTTGTACCAATTTTGGGTGCCCCAGGTCCCGATTTTGGGACCTGGGATCGTACGAACCAGGAGCACGAAATCATACGGTCAGAGAGCTGGAGCATGAAAGCGAAAAGCTGCGCTTTGCAGCTAGAGCAAAACCAGAGTAAACGTGCCCTCGCGGAACGTATGCGAGGTGGCTTTTCCTTGAGGAAAAAGCCACTTTGAGCTATAGCCTCTGGGTACAGCTACTCTGGTTTTGCTATAACGGGCCGCGGAGCACCTGGAATCCACCTTTTGCTGAAAAACCACCCGGATCATAGGCCGTCGAGAAGCCATTTTCTGCGATTTTTCCGCGCGCTTCTGGTATGCTGAATGGTTTACCCGACTAAAAAGCGAGGGCACATGCCGGAACACAGAGCGCGGAAGCACCATCAGGACCGGGTGGCGGAGACGCTGCGCGAGGAAATTGGCGCCATGATCGAGGGCGAACTGGTGGACCCGCGCATCAATCTCTGCTACGTCACCGAGGTGGCGTTGAATCCCGGCGGCAAGTCGGCGCTGGTTTATGTGGCCGTCGACAGCGCGGTCAAGGATATTGCCAAGGCCGAAGAAGATACCGTGGCGGGCCTGGAGGCCGCCAAGGGCTACATTCGCGTCGAACTGAAGGAGCGGATGGGCGTGCGCCACGTTCCGGAACTCAGCTTCCTCGCCGACCGCTCGGGCCGGTTCCAGGCGCGCATTGAGGAGCTGATGACCCGGCAGCGCAAGCGTCAGAAATACTCCGCGCAACAGACTCCGGCCGAGGTGAATTCCGCGGCTGAGCCAAAGGCCGCGGCGGAGTAGCGCGCATGGATGACATGGGCCGGACCCCGGACTCTTCTCCGCCAGGCAGCGCGCCGGACGTGCTGGCTGACCGCGCGCAGGGTTCCGTTCCGAACCATGCGCCCGGGCTTTTGCCGGGAAAGAGCCTTACCGAAGCAGAACAGATCGCGCGAATTCTGGAAGTCTTGCGCCAGGGCGAGCAGTTTCTGGTCTGCTCGCACTCCCGCCCGGACGGCGATGCGATAGGTTCCATGCTGGCCATGGGAATGTTTCTGGAGCAGTTGGGCAAGCGCGCCGAACTGCTTAGCGCGGACCCGGTTCCGAACATCTATCGCGGCTTGGCGGGATCCGAAGGCATCCGCACGGTCGAGTGCGTTTCTGGCTCCTATGACGCCGCGATTGTGCTGGAATGCGACGGGTTGGAGCGCACCGGGTTGCGCGGCCTGGAAGAGTTCTTTCTGGTCAACATCGATCACCATGCCAGCAGCCGGGAGTTTGCCCGCCTGAACTGGATTGACCGTTCGGCGGCCAGCGTGGGCGAACTGGTATACCGGCTGGTCAAAGCCGCCGGGGCCAGGGTGACGCCCCAGATGGCCGCCTGCCTTTACACCTCGGTGCTGACCGACACCGGGGGGTTCTGCTACGGCGGGACGCAGGCTTCCACCTTTGCCCTGGCGCAGGAGCTGGTCATGGCCGGGGCCAACCCCATCCAGATCGCGCAGGACGTTTATTTTTCCGCGTCCACCTCAAAGCTGGTGCTGCTGGGCGTGGCGCTCGGCAATCTAAAGCGCGAGGGCCGCCTGGCCTGGCTATGGGTGACCCACCAGGACATGGTGAGCACCGGCGCCGCAGAAGAGGATCTGGAAGGAATTGTGAACTTTGCCGTCTGCGCCCTGGGGGTGGAGGCCGCTGTCTTTTTGTGTGAATTGCCTGAGCGGTACATCCGGCTGAGCCTGCGCAGCAAAGGCCTGGTGGACGTGGCCGCGATTGCCGAGCGGCTGGGCGGCGGAGGCCACGAGAACGCGGCCGGCTGCACGGTCGAAGGAACGCTGGCGGACGTACGCGATGAAATTCTGACCCAACTGCGCCTCAGTGTCGCCTCGCTGGCCACGAAAGAAGGCTGTCGAGTCCCTTGAGATTTCGCCCGAATCTGTTAGCCTTGACCCTGGTCAGAAGCTGCGCGGCCCTGGTGTTTCCATGGAGTGTGGCGAGCGAAGGCCGCGTTGGAGAAATGCTGGAAGTGGAAATTTTTCAGGAACCACCTGCTCCGGACTCGCGCCAGACTCGTCGCATACGGCTGCCTCGCTGGGCCACTGTGAACGAAGCAGCCGTTTTTCTCTTTTTTTCGCTCTTTTTCATTCTTTACGGGCAGATTCCGCTGCTGGGCGGCGACGGTTTGGGCCTGGTGGGAGCCGATGAGCCCCGGTACGCGCAGATTGCACGCGAGATGCTGGTCCGGTTCGACTCGGCGCACTCGCTGAAGACCAAGCTGAGCGCCTGCGTCACCCCCTATCTCTACGGCCACCCCTGGCTGGAGAAGCCTGCCCTCTACTACTGGCGGGCGATGTTCATCTTCCAGGACTTCGGCGTGCATGACTGGGCCGCGCGGCTGCCCTCGGCCAGCTTCGCCTTCATCATGGTGGCGCTCATCTACCTGCACATGCGGCGGTTCCGCCCCGGTGGCCATCTGGACGCGGCACTGATTACGGTGGCTTGCGTCGGCATGATCGCCTTTGCCCGCGGGGCCTCCACCGATATGCAGATGGCGGCGCCCCTGGCCATCGGCCTGCTGGGCTGGTATGCATGGTACGAGACCGGCTCCAAGTTCTGGCTCTTCGACATCTACTTCTTCACCGGCGTAGCCACCCTGGCCAAGGGGCCCGTGGCCCCGTTTCTAGCCCTGGCCATTGTGGCCGCGTTCGCATTTCTGCGCCGCGAGTGGTCGATTCTGGGACGATCGTTCTGGTGGCCGGGCATACTACTCTACTTGGCCATCGTGCTGCCCTGGTTTATTGCCGTGCAACACCAGAATCCCACCTTTTTCCGCGAGTTTTTCCTGGAACATAACCTGCAACGCTTTGCCACCAATCGCTTCGAGCACCAGCAGCCGTTCTGGTACTACCTGGTGGTGGTGCTGCTGGCGCTGATGCCGTGGACGGTGATCGCGATGCGGGCGCTCTTCGACGGCATCCGGACCTCGGTGTGTGAATGGCGGGCACGCCACTCAGCACTCTGCAAGCCGTGCGCCAGCCAGCCCGGCGACGCTTTCCCCGAGTTTCTCGTTCTCTGGGCCCTGATTCCGATCATCTTTTTCTCCTTCTCGCAATCCAAGCTGCCCGGCTATATTCTGCCCTCCATTCCGCCCATCACCATCCTCACCGGCGACTATCTTTTCCGGCGGCGGCAGCAGGGACTGAACCGCTGGGTATTGCTCGGCCATGCCCTGCTCTCCGGCGTGGTCACGCTGTTCGCGCTGCTGCTGCCCTGGTTTGTGGCGCATGAGCGGCAGATGCCCCCCTTGCGCGCGCTCGTTGTGGCGCTTGTAGCCTCTACGGGCGCGGCATTGCTCATCCTGGTCGTGGTCAAGGGCTTTGGCGTGGCCCGTTTGCGGCTGGCAACCTGCGGAGTTCTGATGGTGATGGTCCTGTTCCTTTACGGGGTCGGCCCGTTTTTCGGCGTTCCGGCCATCGCCCAGACCAAGCATGTGGTGCGCCTGCTGGACCGCTCGTACTCCGCGCGCCCGCTGGCCGAGCGGTTGGCCGCCGTGGCTCCGGGCAACGAGACGGTAGCGGTTTTTCGCGTCCGGCGCGACGTCGAATACGGGCTCTCGTTTTACCGCAATCGCGAGGTGGTCAACTATGAGGAAAGCGGCGTGCCGGACGAGCAGCACCTGCTGGTGGCGCGCGTAACCGGACGTGGCGGCGTGGATCTGCACACTCAGGCGGCACTCGGAGACTATCTGGCGGGCCGGCAACACGAACAACTCTTCAGTTGGCCGGAGCAGGGCCTGGTGGTCTACATGGTCGGCAGCCGGTAAAGCCGGTAAACTGATAAGCTGAATCCTTTCAGCGATGCCGCCTTCGATGCGCCGCCGGGTGGGGAAACGGAAACGAGAGTTTCGGTACGCGATGAAGACCCTCTACAATCAAACGCACCCCCCCCCGGCGGCTCGAACTCTGATTCAACGCGGCCGGCTTAACCGGCAGGGAAGTTATGGCAACGGACGTTTCCTTCGAGATCCTCGACTTGCGGCATTTCACTGCGCCCCTGTTGCGCCCGGTGCTGGAGGCCGAAGGAGCGCTATGGAGGCAGCGCCTGCACTGGGATTACCGTTCGGCGGCCAAGCTGCTGACACAGTACCTCGACAGCCGCTCGCTGCCCGGCTACGCCGCAGTGGAGAACGGGCAGCTCATCGGTTATGTCTTCTGCGTCTACGAAGAAAGCAAGGCCATCGTCGGCGATGTCTTCGCTCTGCCCGGCAACTCCATCGCCCAGGCTCCGGCCCGCGAAGCCCGCGCTCACGAAATTGAGGAGAGTCTGCTGCTGCATCTTTTTGAGCTGCTGACGAACTCACCTCCGGTAGACCGCGTGGAATCGCAACTGCTGCTGCACCCCTCGGGCTCCCACACCGCTGTCTTCCGCCAGGCGGGCTTCCAGATTTACCGGCGGCTTTTCATGGTGCAGCCGCTGCGGGGCTTCTTCACCGCGCCCTGCGTCGATCTGCCCCCCGGACTGGAGCTGCGTCCGTGGCGCGACGATGATCTGTCTCCGGCCGCGCGGCTGATCGCGGCGGCTTATCCCGGCCATCCTGACAGCGTGGTCAACGATCAGTACCGCTCGGTTCACGGCTCGCAGCGCTTTCTCAACAACATCGTGCGCTACTCCGGCTGCGGCGCCTTCTCCGCGCAGGTCTCGCACGTGGTGGTGGATCCGCTCAGCCGGGAGCTGGCGGCCATGGTGCTGGGCTCCAGGGTCAGCCCGGAGAGCGGCCACGTCACCCAGATCTGCGTCCATCCCGAGTTCCGCCGCCGCGGCCTGGCACGGATGCTGCTGAACCTGGCCGCCTCCCGCTTTCTGCGCCAGGGAGTCGCCGAGATTTCGCTCACCGTCACCGAAGCCAACTCCGGCGCCACTGAACTTTACCGCAGCGAAGGCTACTACTGCGAACACAGCTTCGACGCCGCTGTCTGGCAGCGGGGCAGCACCGTCTGAAGCATTTGCGAGATTGTGAAAGGAGTGGAAACGGCAGGTGGCCCACTCATCACCGAATTACGGACTGTGCCCCTGTACCCTTGAAATCATCTACCGGCGCCTTGACAAATGGTAGGGAGTCCGCTCATCGCGGTCTCATTGTCGCGATGAGCGGGTCTTCGGACAAGGTCGCGGGGGAGTACGGGGGTACGATGACAGAATGCCATACAGCGCGAAGCGGTTCCAGAAAGGTGGGTAGCCCATATCCTGTGCAGATTATTTCCCGCCGCGGCGCACAATGGAAGCAGGAACAAGAACCAGAGAATCGGGCTTTTTGTTCCCGGTTCTCCCTGTTTTCACCCCCCTCCCCATACCCCCAGGGGGTATAATTTCCCAAGATCCTTGCAGA
>Ga0255350_1000152_pt1 | contig 27933 bp, 23 predicted proteins | sample HBST25r1metaG_FD_186028 | JGI IMG/M metagenome (GOLD analysis project Ga0255350, IMG submission 186028) | Peat soil microbial communities from Stordalen Mire, Sweden - H.B.S.T-25.r1 | ecosystem: Environmental > Terrestrial > Soil > Wetlands > Peat | place: Sweden: Norrbotten County, Stordalen...
CAGGGGCAAAACGAAACGAGCAAACGGCCGCAAAACAGGCCGCAAAGGGCGAAAAAAACGGCTCCGGGATGATATCGAGCTGGAATCAGAGGTTTTTCCGCAGCCTCTGAAGTCGTGCCCTGATACAATGCGGCTTCTTGAAACACGTTCAGTGAGTTTTTCCGCAGCCTGTAAAGTTGTGCCCTTTCAAAACATCGCATTCGACAGAGTTTTCCGCAGCCTTTAAAGCCGTGCCTGAAGCAAGCCGGACCTGTGCAGGTCATCCCGATAGGGCACGTCCTCGCGCAAAAGTTGTAGCCAAAATCGTCAGTCGGTGACACAGATCACTGTCCGGCGCTTACCTGAACGCCAATCATTGGTCATGCATGGTTAGCGTCCGCGCACTTGGAGGCAATTCTATGAAACGGTCGAGATTGCCGCTGATGCGCAGGGCTTCACAGATATTTTTTCTGCTGCTCTTTTTCGCGCTGCTGCTGTTCACGTCTCTGACCCTCTTCCCCCGCGACGCCAGCGAAATTCAGTTGCGCGCACCGGTGCGGCTGTTTTTCGAGTGGGACCCGCTGGTGGCCGTGGTGAACGCGCTGGCCAGCCACGCGCTTTATCGCGGACTGCTGTGGAGTTTGCTGATCCTGGTACCCACGCTGTTTCTAGGCCGGTTCTTCTGCGGTTGGATTTGCCCCATGGGCACGCTGCAACACTTTGTGGGCAATATGCCTTCAGAGACGAAGCGCGGCAAACAGCGCATCGAGGCGAATCGCTATAAGCGGTGGCAGACGGGCAAATACGTGGTGCTAATTGCCGGATTGGTGGCCGCGTTTTTTGGTTCGGCGGTAATCGGCTGGCTTGATCCTTTCAGTTTGCTGGTGCGGTCATTTGGGTTATCTTTGTTGCCGGCCTTCAACTTTGGTGCGCAGGCCGTGCTGACGCCGCTCGAACACAGCCATGTAGCGGCCATCAAAGCTGCCGGCGAGACGCTGCATACGATTCTGCACTATACAGTGCTCTATCTCCGCCAGCCGCACTACGCACAGGGCGCCTTCCTGGGGATTCTGTTCATTGCTATTCTTGCAGCCAGCTTGCACGTGACGCGGCTGTGGTGCAGGGCAATTTGTCCGCTGGGCGCACTGCTGGGCGCGGTGTCGCGCTGGTCGTTGCTGGGACTGCACAAGGACCCTGCCGCGTGCGACCACTGCAACCGGTGCCTTTTGCATTGCCAAGGCGGCGACGACCCAATCGGCGGCGTGCCGTGGCGCAAGGCCGAGTGCCTGATGTGCATGAACTGCGTGGGCGCATGTCCGCACGACGGGCTTGCTTTTCGCTTCTTCCGCAAGGAGCATGAAGTTGCGTCGCCGGATTTGGGACGGCGCAGAACGCTGACAGGCATTGCTGCCGGCGCTGCTGTGGTTCCGCTGATGCGCGCCAATACGGGCATGGGCAAGAGCCGCAGTGAACGGCTGCTGCGACCGCCAGGCTCGCTGGACGAGCCGGAGTTTCTATCGCGCTGCATTCGCTGCGGCGAGTGCATGAAGGTTTGCCCCAACACGGCGCTGCATCCCACGCTCGATCAAGCCGGCCTTGAGGGACTATGGACGCCAACGGTGGTGCCGCGCATCGGCTACTGCGAACCGAGCTGCGTGCTTTGTTCCGAAGTTTGCCCCACCGGCGCCATCTGGCAGATTACGCCGAAAGAAAAAGGCTGGGTGGTGGGTGTCGGCGGTCAGAGCCAACCAATTCGATTGGGAACCGCGTTTTATGACCGGGGCCGCTGTTTGCCGTGGGCCATGGCGACGGAGTGCATTGTCTGCGAAGAGTGGTGCCCGGTTTCGCCGAAGGCAATTTATGTGGAAGAAGCGCAGGTCATCGACTCGGCGGGCAACACGAAGACGCTGAAGCAGCCGCGCGTGGACCCCAGCCGCTGCGTGGGCTGCGGCGCGTGCGAATTTGCGTGTCCGTTGCAGGAGCGCCCGGCTGTGTATGTTACCAGCATCGGCGAAAGCCGCTCACCGGCAAGTCAGATTCTACTCAACAGGAAATAAGGGAGACAGTCGTCGTGAAATATTGTTTGAATTGGAAGTGGGCCGTTGCGGCTCTTGTCATGGTTGCCGCAGTTGCCGGTACAGGCTGCAAGAAGAAAGGCGCTGACCCGTTTCCGGCGTCGGGCGCGGTTGAGGATTGGCAGAAGAGCAGCGAGACGCGCGTCTTTGCGGCCAAGGATTTGTGGCAGTATATTGACGGCGATGCCGAGCAGTATATTTCGGCCGGCGTTGTTTCCACCTCGACCTCCGACTACAAATACAAGGGCGAGTTGGAAGCGACGGCCGATGTGTACACGATGGGCGATGCGACCGGCGCGCGCAAGATTCTGGAGAGCGGGCAAAGCTCTGACGCCAAGGCTGTTCAACTAGGCGATGCTGGTGTTGCGTATGCGCAGAGCGTGATCTTCCGCAAAGGCTCGCACCTGGTGCGCATCGTCGCTTATGAGTCCGAGCCAGACGCTCAGCAGGCATTGCTTGCGCTGGCGCATGGCGTGGAAGCGAAACTGTAACTGGATGTGGCTGTTGAATGACGCATGCACAGGAGGATTGCCATGGAAAGCCGCAGAGATTTTCTGAAAACCGCAGCGACGGGAGCTTTGGTATTGGGCTCGCAGAGGAAGTTGGGATTGGCCGCAACGCTGGACCAGCACGCGCAGACTGGCAAGTCCAAAGTAGTGATGGCTCGCGATGCGTCGCTGCACGGAACTGGCGCGCAGCCGGATGAAAAGCGCGTGCTCGATTTGCTCGACCGCGCCATCGCTGCTTACACCGGCCATGATAATCCGGTCGAGGCGTGGAAGCACATTCTGCGAGCGGACAAGGTGATCGGTCTCAAGGTGAACGGCCTGGGCGGCAAAGGAGTCTCCACCCACCTGTCGCTCATACTGGCTATTTGTGAGCGGCTGCAACAGGCCGGCATAAAGCCCGGCAACATTGTGATATGGGACCGCAACGCGCGCGATCTTGTGAGTTGTGGGCTGACTATCTCGACTGATCCCAGCCGCATTCGCTGCTATGGCAACGATGTTGCGGGCTACGAGGAGCAGCCGGTCACATGGGGCGCAACCAGCGTCAAGCTCGCCAGGATTCTCTCTCGCGAATGCGACATGGTGATTGGCCTGCCTATTCTCAAGGACCACAGCATGTCTGGCGTTACGTTTGCGATGAAGAATATGTATGGAGTGGTGGAACGCCCGCAGGAATTGCATCCCGGCGGATGCAATCCCGGCGTGGCCGACCTGAATTGCATTCCGGCGGTGCGCGACAAGGTGCGCTTTACCATTGGCGACGCGATGACTTCTGTCTATGATGGAGGGCCGGGCTTCCATCCAGAGCGCCTCTGGCAGCCAAATGCGCTCATCGTGGGCGAGGATCGCGTTGCCGTCGATCACACTGCATGGCAGATGCTCGAGCGCAAACGCGCCGAAATGGGCTTGCCGACATTTGAAGCTGCGGGACGGCCGCCGCGCTACATCGCCACCGCCGCTGACGCGGCTCACCGTTTGGGCACGAACGATCCGCAGCGCATTCACTTGATGGAAGTTTGAGCGGGAGAAATATCATGGCCGGGGAAACCGAACGCAAGCCGGAAGAAGCAATGGGCGCGGCGCAGGGCATGACGCGGCGCGAAGCGATGCTGCAACTGCTGCGTGTGGGCGGAGTAGCAGCGGGTGCCGCGGGCGGGGCTGTCTGGCTCAGTGAGCACAGCTTCCGGCCTGTCCCGGCGAAGGCGAAACAGGCGCGGCGCGACCATCGCGCGGCTGCCGATTTGCAATGGCCGGCCATGACCGTTGTTCAGAATGGAGAGCCGCGCGCGCTGGTCGAGAAGGCTTTGGAAAATCTGGGCGGCATTAGCCGCTTCGTAAGCCGCCAGGATGTGGTGGTGATCAAGCCGAATATCGCATGGGACCGTACGCCGGAGCAGGCCGCCAACACGAATCCCGATGTGGTTGCCGAGATGGTGCGCCAATGCTGGAGCGCCGGAGCCAAGCGCGTCATCGTCACCGATGTGAGTTGTAACGAACCGCACCGCTGCTTTCAGCGTTCCGGCATTCAGGCCGCCGCGCGCGCCGAGGGCGCTGAAGTTATTCTGCCCGATCCTGAACTATTCCGCGAGGTGGAGTTGGGTGGCGTGGTGCTGAAAAGCTGGCCGGTCTTTACGCCGTTTCTTGAAGCGGACAAAATCTTCAACTTGCCCATCGCCAAGCACCACGGGCTCACCGGCGTCACGCTGGGCATGAAAAATTGGTATGGCATTCTCGGCGGCGAGCGCAACCGGCTGCATCAGCAGATTCACCAGAGCCTCGCAGACCTGGCTAATTTTATGCTGCCTACGCTGACGATGATTGACTGCTACCGCATCCTGCTGCGCAACGGGCCGACAGGCGGAAACCTGGAAGACGTGGCCACAAAGAAAACTATCGTCGCCGGAACTGATCCGGTGGCTCTCGACGCTTACGTTGCCAAAGCGTATTGGAATCTCGACGCCGAGAAATTGCCTTATCTGCAGATGGCCGCCAACCGAGGATTGGGCACCGTGGACTTCGATAAATTGCAGGTGAAGATTAGTCAGTCGAAATAGGAAAGTTTTGATTAAGTACATTCTTTCAGACAGACATTCCCGCAGGGGCTAAAGCCCGTGATTGTTTTGTTGCGCTTGCGGCACGGCTGAAGCCGTGCCCTTTCAAAACACCGGCTTATTCAGAGGTTCCTTAGATTGCGGCCTGCACCACATTGCGCAGCGGCTCACCGGCAATGTAGCGACGCAACTCATCCGCGGCCGCGCGCAGGGAACGGGGCGCGAACTGCGGGCTGGAGCCGGCCACGTGAGGCGTGAGCAGCAGGTTGGCGCAACTCCATAGTGGGTGGCTATCAGGAAGCGGCTCGGGATCTGTGACGTCGAGAGCGGCGCGAATACTGCCGGCATTGAGCGCGTTGACTAATGCGTCTGTATCCACGATAGGCCCGCGCGCCGCGTTGACCAGCAGCGCACCCTGCCGCATCAGCGAAAGCTGGCGCATGGCGATCAGATGATACGATTCAGCAGTTGACGGAAGGATCAGAATCACGACCTCCGCTTGCGGCAACAGATCGTCGAGTTCGCTGATGGCATGGACCGGAGGATTGCTACGCACGGCGCGGGCAACGCGCACGAGCTCGACATTGAAGGGAGCAAGCATGCGCTCGATCTCCTTGCCGATGGCGCCGTAGCCCACCAGCAACACATTCTTGCCGGTAAGTTCTTCTAACATGACGGGCGGATAAAGCGGTCGCGCATCGCCGGTGATTTGCGCGTAGTGAGCGCTGGCCTCGAAGCGGCGGTTCCACTCCCCGGAGTGCTGCACGTCGAGATAAAGCGGGACATATTTCAACATGGTCAGAATGGCGCTGAGGGTCCACTCGGCGGTGGAGATGCTGTGCGCGCCGCGGGCATTGCAGATGGTGACGTGCGGCCCGGCTACGTCCGGAATCCACTCCGTGCCGGTCATCAGGGCCAGGATCAACCGCACGCCTCGCAGGCGCGGCCAGACGCGCATGGCCCGCGTGGGATAAGGATTCGGAATCCAGACGTCAATTTCGACATCGTGATCGAGATCGTCAGGCAGGGGAATCAGTTCGATTTCTGTGGGGAAATCGTGCAACAGATCCGCGGATATTGTGGCTGGGTATCCTACACGCAGCATGGGCAATGTCTCTCTGGGGAAACGCAATTCTGTGCTAAATACCACATAAGATGTGATGTTCCGCGCGGCCTTTTGATTCGTCTTTCTGATGCAATATGACAAGAATCAGATCGCGAGCAAGTTGGTGTAGACGGCCATCCCGGCCACGGCATCGACGCCTAGAGCATCCAGTGCATCCACTTCTTGCTGGCTGCGAATGCCGCCAGCCACGATGAGTTGACGCTGAGTGAGTTTGCGCAAGCGCGATGCAGTTGCGATGGGAAAGCCCTGCATCAAGCCTTCACCGTCTATATGCGTGTAGAGAAATGCGCCAGCATTGGGTTCGAGTTGTGGAATTGCTTCATCGGGCGTGAGCGCAACCTGCGCCTTCCAACCCTTGACGGCGATGCGGCCATTCTTGGTGTCGATGCCGGCCACGATGCGCTCCGTGCCAACGGCAACGGCGAGCGCAGCGGCAAACTCGGTGTTGACAGCGCCCGCTTCCGAGAAAAGCGCAGATCCGATGATGACACGCTTCGCTCCCGCATCGAGCACCTGTTGCGCGCGCTCGATAGAGTGGATGCCGCCGCCTGCCTGAACGGGTAACCGCTTCGCAATCTGGGCGACCAATTTGGAGTTATCTCCCTGGCGCATCGCTGCGTCGAGATCGATCAATTGGACTAAAGGAAATTTGGAAAATTTGTCGATCCAATATTCGAAGTCGTCGAAGGCAAGGCGCAGTTTTTCTCCCTGCACAAGCTGGACGATTTGACCGCCCAATAAATCAATAGAAGGAATCAGCATGGAAGCCTCACGGAGACGCCTGCTCTGGCCAGCTCTTCTTTGAGCGAACGCGCGCTCGAAACCCCGAAGTGAAAGATGCTGGCTGCGAGTGCCGCATCGGCCTTGCCGCGTCCGAAGACATTAACAAAATGATCCACGGTTCCTGCGCCGCCCGAAGCGATGACGGGAATGTTGACGGCCTCGCTGACGGCAGCGGTCAACTCGCAATCGAAGCCGGTACGCATTCCGTCGGAGTCCATTGAAGTAAGCAGGATTTCGCCCGCGCCGCGCGCTTCTGCTTCCCGCGCCCACTCGACCACGCGGCGGCCTGTAAGTTTGCGCCCGCCTTGGACGAGCACCTGCGCATCGCGCACTGGATCAACAGCCTCAGGGTCGCGGCGTGCGTCGATGGCAACAACAACGGCCTGCGCTCCGAAGCTGCGGCCTATGGCGTCGATCAACATAGGGTCGGCGAGCGCTGCGGAGTTGACGCTGACCTTATCAGCGCCAGCCTCGAAAACCTGCGCAGCATCGTCGGCGGAACGAATGCCGCCGCCGACGCAAAAGGGAACGAACAACTCACGCGCTGTGCGTCGCACTGTATCGAGCAGCGTGGCGCGGCCTTCATGCGTCGCGGTGATGTCTAGCAGGACAATCTCGTCGGCTCCTTCACGGGCGTGACGCGCCGCCTGTGTGGCAGGATCGCCGGCATCGATGATGTCAACAAACTTTACGCCCTTGACTACTCGGCCGTCACGCACATCGAGGCAGGCAATGATGCGCTTGGTAATCATTCAGTTCCTTCCCAATGGAGAAAGTTGCCAAGAATATTGAGTCCGGTTGCACCGGATTTTTCGGGGTGGAACTGCACGCCCATCACGTTGCCGCGTTCGACGGCCGATGCGAAAGGTTCGATGTATTGCGTTACGGCCGCGGTATCTGCTGTGACGGGAGCTTTATAAGAGTGCGTGAAGTAGACGTACTCGCCTGGTTCAACGCCTGCGAGCAATTGCGAATCTGCGCGCACTTCAAGCGAATTCCATCCGACGTGCGGAACTTTATCTTTGCTATCCGAGAAACGCGTACACGATTCGGCGAAATATCCGAGACCCGGCTGCGCGGGCGCTTCACTTGACCCCGCGTACAGCCACTGCATGCCGACGCAGATGCCAAGAAAAGGTACGCCGCGCATGATCGCCGCGCGAATCGCGAGCGTCAGACCAGTGGCGTCGAGGCGTTGAGTGGCTGCAAAATGGCCCACACCGGGAAGTACGATGCGCTCGGCTCTCTCGATGGGAACGAGGTCGCCGTCAGTTACTTCAGCTTCCGCGCCAAGATGGCGCAGCGCCTTGAGCACAGACGTAAGATTGCCTGCCTTGTAGTCGATCACCGTTACCCGCATTAGAGAAGCCCCTTTGTAGAAGGCAGCATCTTTCCCAATTGCTTGTCACGCGAGCAGGCTACGCGGAGCGCGCGCGCGAAGGCTTTGAATATGGCCTCGATCTTGTGGTGATTGGAACGGCCATACATGGTCTTCACATGGACGTTGGCGCGGGCGCCGCGCGCGAAGCCTTCAAAGAAATCCGTAACCAGCTCAGTTTGCAGATCGCCAACCAGGCGCGTGCGGACTTTGGTTTCTACGGCAAAAGCCGCGCGCCCACTGAGATCAACTGCCGCAATCGCTAGGGTTTCGTCCATGGGCATGAGGAAGTAACCGGCACGCAAGATTCCGCGCTTGTCGCCGAGGGCGCGATCGAATGCATCGCCGAGCGCAATGCCCACGTCTTCGACGGTGTGATGCTGATCCACATCGAGGTCGCCATCACACTTAAGTTCGAGATCGAAGGCGCCGTGGCGCGTGAACAGCTCCAGCATGTGATCTAAGAAGCGAATGCCGGTGGTAATTTTATATTGACCGCTGCCCTCAATGATCAGCTTGATACTGATGCGCGTTTCGGTGGTGTTACGTTCAAAACTTGCGGTGCGCAGGGCAACGCGTTTCGCAACTTTCTTCGGCGTCACAGAGCGCCTCCCTTCATGTGGAGTGCGGCCAGCACTAAATTGAGAGCGGCGGCCGCCCTGCGCATTTGCTCTCGCGTTCCGATGGTGATGCGCACGCGGCCATCGCAGCCGGGGTCGCTGGAGCGATCGCGGACGAGAACACCGGCAGCGCTCATGTGGCGTGTGAACTCCTTGTGCTGCGCGCCGATTTCAGTGAGAACGAAGTTGGCTTCGCTGGGCCAGCGACGGATTCCGGCCTGATCGAGCGCCGCCTCAAATTCCGCGCGCGCGGCAAGCACTTCGCCTACGTACCAATCGATATAGGCGGCATCTTCAAGTGCGGGCGGCACACAGGCCAACGCCAGCGCGTTCACACTGTAGGGCGAGAGGACACGCTTGACCCAGTGCATCAGTTCCACGGGGCCAGCGAGCAAGCCGAGGCGTAATCCGGCGAGACCGTAGACTTTGGAAAATGTGCGCGCAACAAATAAGTTGGGCACGGCGCCGATGAGATCCATGACGGTTTCACCATGGAAGTGGAAGTAGGCTTCGTCGACCAAAAGCACTGCGTGAGGAGCGCGCGCGGCAATCTCAATCAATTGCGAGCGCGTGGCAGCGGAGCCGGAGGGGCTGTTGGGATTGGCGATGGCGATGATCTTGGTGCGCGGCGTGATGGCTGCGAGAAGGCGTTCGAAGGGAAATTTCAGATCGTCCGCTGCAGGGACCGTAACCACCTGCGCATCTGTTGCAGAGGCATAGACCTCGTACATGGTGTATGTCGGAACGGGAAGCAATAGCTCGTCGCCGGCTTCGAGAAACGCTCCAAAAAGCACATGAATGGCCTCGTCTATGCCGTTGGTGAGCGCGACCTTCGCCGGCGCGAGACCGAAGTGCGCGGCAATGAAGGCTTCAACCGGCTCGCGCTCGGGATACCGCGTGAGGCTGCGAGCGCTGATGGCGCCCAGCACCTCGCGCACCTTGGGTGAACAGGCCACCGTGTTCTCGTTGAAGTCGAGACGAAGTGAGTCGCGGGAGCCGAGCGGAGGGTGATATTCCTTCATGCTCTGCACACGCGCGCGTGGAGTGGGCCGAGTTCGCGCAGGATACGCGTCAGGAGCTAAAGTTCCACTTTCATTTTGTCGCACTTGCGGCACGGCTGAAGTCGCGCCCTGACGTTCGTTTTCAGATTCTTTATTCACGGGGTCTCCTTTTTTTCAGTCGCGTGCGAATAGATTCGGCGTGGGCAGCAAGGCCTTCGGCTTCGGCCAGCAGAGCGGCGTGCGGACCGAGAACACGCAGGGCTTGCTGCGAGTACTGCTGCACTGTGATGAGTTTGACGAAGTCGTTGACGCTGAGGCCGCCGCGGACACGCGCTGTGCCGCCGGTTGGCAGCGTGTGGTTGGGTCCGGAAATGTAGTCGCCCATGGGTTGCGCGGACCAGCGGCCTACAAAGACAGAGCCGGCGTTCCACACCCAGTCGAGGTCGCTGGCGGCATCTACGGTGAGGTGTTCGGGCGCGAGACGATTGGTGATGGCGTGCGTTTCGTCTACGCTCGATGCAATGATGACCAGGCCGTTGCGGTCGAGGGCCTGGCGCGCGATAGAATTTTTGCTGCTCCGGAGCTTTGCTTCGGCGATGACCTCTTTGGCGAGATCAGCACGCGTGGTGATGAAGATGGCCAGCGCCTCTGGATCGTGTTCAGCTTGCGCGACGAGGTCGGCGGCAATATAAGTCGCGTCGCCGTGTTCGCTGGTGACTACGATTTCCGTGGGGCCTGCGAGCATGTCGATGGCGCAGTCGAAGGCGACTAACCGTTTGGCCGCGGTGACATAGAGATTGCCCGGGCCTACGATTTTATCCACGCGCGGAATGGTCGCTGTTCCATAGGCCAGGGCAGCGATTGCGTGCGCGCCGCCGAGGCGGTAGAACTCTGTAATCCCCAACAGATGCGCGGCGGCGAGAGTTTCCAAAGCGGGCTTGGGAGAGACCACCGCGATGCGCTCGACGCCCGCAACTTGCGCAGGGATCGCGGTCATGAGCAACGTGGACGGCAATGGATGACGGCCGCTGGGAACATAGCAACCTACCGATCCAAGGGGGCGAACAAGCTGGCCTGTGGTGAGGCCGGGGACTGGCTCCTCGCTGAACGAGGCGGGCAGTTGGGAGACGGCGAATGTGCGAATCTGATCGACTGCTGTAAACAATGCGTCGCGCATAGCAGGAGTGATTGCGTTCCATGCAACGGCCATCTCCTCGGGAGTAACGCGCAGAGAGCTCGCGCCGGCCAAGCCGTCGAATTGCGCGGCGTAACGAAGCAGCGCGCGGTCGCCCCGTTTGCGCACATCGGCGACGATGCGCTTTACGGCCGGCAGCACGGCATCGAGCGCCGCGCCGCCACGCCGCTCGAGGGCGGCGAGCAGATCAGCGGTTTGCATCGCATTTCGACCTTTGGTGCGGATGGTTTTCATCCTCGTTCCCCTCTTACTCGAATGCAGTTGCGAAACAGTCGATTATAGGAGCGGCTGCGCCTTCAACCGAGCAATCCAGTCGCGTTTCATTTCCTTGAGCTGGTCGTCTACATGCAAAGGATGCATGTCCTCGTTGAGACCGTCCAGAATCTCATATTGAAAAGCAGACTCGCCTTGGACGTTCCATTCTTCCTGAAGCGACTTTACCTGATGCGATCCGTTGCGCAGGCAAAACCAGCATCCGTTCTTCGTTGCATCCAAGTTTCGTGAAACGCCAACCCAGACCCGTCCAGTTACTGCGCATCGCACTGCGTACGCGCCGAGAATCGATTTTCTCTCCTTGAATTTCCGGATGGACTCTTTTCTCGATTCTTTCGACTGCATTTCAGTGCCTCCGTTTTTCGTTCTGTATTCTTTCCCAGGTCCCAAAATCGGGACCTGGGGCACCCGACATCATTCGATCTACAGACGTAACTAGTTTAGAGCACGACTTTGTTGAGCGGGTACTCGACGATGCCCGTTGCCCTGGCTGCTTTGAGGCGGGGAATCACGTCGCGGGCCACGCCCTCATCGACGATGGTGTTGACCGCTACCCAATCGGAGTTGCTGAGTTGAGAGACCGTCGGCGAGTTGAGCGCGGGCAGCACGGCGAGGACCGCATCGAGGTCGGCGCGTTGCACGTTGAGCATGAGGCCCACTTGCGATTGCGCATCAATGGCGCCGCGCAGCATGAGCGCAATCTGAGAAAGCTTTTCACGCTTCCACGGATCGGCGAGAGTCTTCTTGCCGGCGATAAGATGCGTCTCGCTTTCCATGATCGTGTCGATGATCTTGAGGTGGTTGGCCTTGAGCGAACTGCCGGTCTCAGTAACTTCTACGATGGCGTCAGCCAGCATGGGCGGCTTCACTTCCGTTGCACCCCAACTGAACTCGACCTTGACGTTTACGCCCTTGGCGGCGAAGTAACGCTTGCTGACTTCGACTAATTCCGTGGCAACGATTTTGCCCTCGAGGTCTTCAGCCTTCTCGAAACCGCTGCCTTCAGGAACGGCGAGCACCCAGCGCACCTTGCGGCGGCTCTGCTTGGCATAAGTGAGAGTGGTGACGCTGGTGACATCGAGGCCGCTTTCGACGACCCAGTCGATGCCCGTGAGACCGGCGTCAAGCACGCCGTGATCGACGTAGCGAGCCATCTCCTGGGCGCGAATCAACATGCACTCAATCTCCGTGTCGTCGATGGATGGAAAGTAAGAGCGGCCATCGGCGTAGATGTTCCAGCCGGCGCGCTTGAAGAGAGCGATGGTGGCATCTTGCAGACTGCCTTTGGGAATGCCGAGTCTCAGCTTGTTAGCCACGAGTGATCTCCTTGTTTGCGCCGGATGGCTGGTCAGCTCCGGCCACGGGAAGAGGTTTAGTGAAGCAACTGACCGTGCCCTCGTGGCATACGAGTCCGTCGCCCTCGACGACCACACGAAACAGAAGCGTGTCGTTGTCGCAGTCTGTTGAGGCGGAGACAACGCGCAGCCGGTTGCCGCTGGTTTCGCCCTTCATCCACAGCTTCTGGCGCGTGCGGCTCCAGAAAGTGACGAAGCCGGTCTCAAGGGTTTTGGCATAACTAATGGGGTTGAGAAAGCCCAGCATCAGCACTTCGCCGGTGCTTGCATCCTGCACAATGCCGGGCGCGAGGCCATCCATCTTGTCGAAATCGATTGTGGGATTCGTATTGCTCATTGTTCTCCCTTGGTCCTTGTTGAGATTTCTTGGGGATAGGAAAAAGCCCGCTGGCTGAGTCGCCGGCGGGCTTGGGTGTTTCTTTAGATCTCTCTGGCCGTTTACTTCAGGCCATGGCAGTCCGCCGGCATGGAAGTTCCATGATGATGGTGGTGACCGTGATGGCGGCTGCTCTGCATCTGATTCAAACCATAAAGGAATAAGCGTGCGGTGTCAACCTTCGCTTCCTTCGAAGCCGCAGATCATGGCCGCTCCGCGTTCCCATCCCCGTGCGTCTCATCTGCCGGCACTGGCCTCCCCTCCTTCTGCAGCAAATCGATCACGCGCTGATATAGGCGGTTGCGCACCCCGAAGCGCTGGGATGCGCGAGTCACATAGCGCACCAGAAGATCGACGCCCGCACTGGACGGGCGCAGATTCACCACCGGATCGGCGCTAAATCGGCTCAGGTCATCACCGCGCGCACCGCGCTTCCACTCCTGCTCCGCCACGCCGGCACTCTCTTTCGTTTCTTTCTCCACTGCCTTGCGAATGCGCTCCACCATCTCTTGCGTATCGCCGGATGCCGGAATGCTGACGGCTATCTCATCCCACATCCATTGCCCGGCAGTAGAGAAGTTGAAGTACTTTCCGCGAATCGCGAAGTTGTTGAGGAGGGTGATGCGGCGACCGGTTGGATGACCTCTGTCCGCCAAATCTCCGGTTTCAAGTAGGGTAGTGCTCATCAGGCCAATCTCAGTAACTTCGCCGCACACGCCGTCGATCTCAACCCAATCGCCGATGCGAATTCCATTCTTGCCCATAAGGACGAACCAGCCCAAAAACGCAAGAATGAAATCCTGCATCGCGATGGTGAGCCCGGCGGTGGCTAGACCCAGAACAGTAGAAACCTGCTGCGGCCAGCCGAAAACGACAAGCAGAATCAACAAGCTTCCAATGGCCAGTATCCCCAACTGCAAAACGGAGCGCAGGGTTTGCATCTGCCTCCGGTCGAGCGCTGGATTGGCCATGAGCCACCGCACAAGGGCGTCGCAAAGAATGATGCAGATGAAAATGAAGGCGATCAACGCCAGCGATTGCAGAATCAGATGCAACAAGGTGCGATGTTGCAACAGCACCTGGGCGGACCACTTGCCATAAACAGCGGCAAGCTGCTGCTGGGTTTGAATGCGATCGTTACAGATGGTGAGAAGCTGGCGTTCCTCTGCCCTTTCGATCAAGTTGGCAAGCTTCGATCCATGGTCCGGCGTAGCAGCGCCCGGCGCAGCCGCAGTGGCATTGACCCTGGCTTCGAGTGCATTGTGTGCGGCGGTCAGACTGGTTATATCGGCTTGTGCCTGGTGCATCGCCTGCTGGATCAGTGCATAGCGGTCGAGCTGACTCTTCCACGCCGCCACACGGCTTGCCAGCGTGCCGTGCCGCCTCGCGGAAAGAGCGGCTATCTCGCCAGTGATGTGCCCATTGCTGTCGTACTTGCGCATCAAGGCTTCATGCGCGGCAAGCTCGCTCTGGATCTGCGCGCGGTCATCGCCGGATGCGCGATCAAGCTCCTGCTGTGCATCGGCCAGTTGGTCGGCATCAAGCCCAAGTTGCGCTTTGGCAACTTCAAGATCGTCAGCGGCATCAGCCGGTTGCGCAGCTTCTTTCGCCGGCTTGGTCTGGGGCGCGGATGCGGAGACCAGGCTGTTTACCAGCGCCTGGTCTTCCTTGATGAGTTGCTCGAGTTGCTCGACCTTCTGCGAGAGCGCGAGTGCTTCGCCGGTGAGGGTGCGATGCCGCGATTGCGCGGTGGCCTGACGCAATGCCGCGGCAAAGGCCTGGTCCACCTCGTGATCGGCCAGGCGCTCGGCGTCGTGCGCATACTCGGTCTCTTCGGCGGTTACGGCCAGCGGCGCCAGAGCCTCGGCCGTCTGCCAGGGGCGCAGATCGACGAGGGTCTTCTGGCTGTTAAGAAGGCTGCGGACGCTGCCCCGCCCTGAAAGAAAGGAAAGATGCGCCATGGAATCGCGCGTGGTCCAGGAGGAGATCAGGCACAGAACCAGCAACGCAACCATTGCGAAAAGAAAAATGAGACTGAGCGGGCCAAAGACGCGCTTGCGGACGCGGTCGCCTGGAATGGGAACAACAGGGAGTGTTGCCATGAATCAATTGTTGCAGATTGATGACGCCCACGGACCTCCAAAACACGAGGATCAGGGATACTTCAGGCGCACAGCCGAGCTTCAGGCGGTCGCGCACTTGGCAAACAAAATACGAATTCTTCGCTTGCCCGCGCCGCCATCCCCGGCTCGCATCCAGATCGAACGCGGCCTGTTTTCAATGCCCGTTTGCGGACAAGGCGCTGCAGGGCGGAGAATGGAGCGGTGCGAGCAAGGATGCGATTCACGGCGGTAGCGGCTGTGGTGCTGGGCATTTGCCTGGCAGGGACGGCGCAATATCAGGATCGAGACACCCGCGGAGTGGCCAAGACATCGGCGACCGCGCCTCCGCCGGAGGCGCGCGTGGACATCAATCACGCCAGCGTGGATGAGTTGCTGAAAGTCCCCGGCATGACTCGCAGTTGGGCTGGACGCATTGTTCGCTTCCGGCCATACCGGACCAAACAGGATCTGGTGGAGCACGGCGTGGTGAACGGCCAAATCTACGACCGCATCAAGGATTATGTAATAGCGCACCGCGAGGCGCAATGACAGCGGCTATTTGATGCAGTTAACTAAAGGTTCCTAAAACTGTAAATAGTGATGGGTGGATGGACGATCCCACCCTAGCCGCAAGAACAAAGACGCGGCGAGGGTGGGGCACCCATGTTCTTATGCCTCAGTCGTCTCTTGAGGCGGTGCGTCGTCGCGCCTGAGCAGACGACTCAGAATCACATAAAGCACCGGGATAAAGAACAGATTGAGAACGGTGGAGAGCAGCATGCCGCCGACAACGGTGGTGCCTACAGACCGGCGACCCAGAGCGCCCGCGCCCGTGGCGAAGACCAGCGGAAGAACGCCGAGGATGAAAGCAAAGGAAGTCATCAGAATCGGCCGCAGGCGCAACTCGCCTGCCTCGGCGGCTGCGTCGGCAATGGAGCGCCCCTTCTTGCGCAATTGCTCGGCAAACTCGACGATCAGAATTGAGTTTTTCGCCGAGAGCCCGATGAGCATGACCAAACCGATCTGACAATAAACATCATTGGCGAGGCCGCGGAAGGCGACCAGACCCAGTGCGCCGAGCACCGCCATGGGCACGGCGAGAAGAATGATGAAGGGCAGCGCGAAGCTCTCATACTGCGCCGAGAGCGTGAGATAGACGACCAGGAGGCCGAGGCCAAAGATGATGAGCGCCCTGCCGCTGGACTCGATTTCGTCGAGAGTCAGTCCGGTCCACTCGAACTTCATGCCGGGCATCATGGTTTTATTAGCCAGCGCCTCCATCGACGCAAGTCCCTGCCCGGAGCTGCGGCCCGGCGCGGGAGAACCGGAAATATCAACCGCGCGGAAAAGGTTGTAGTGAGTGATGACAGGCGGCCCGGAGCTCTCGGTAACCTTGACCAGGTTGTCGAGTGGTACCATCTGGCCGGAGTCGGAGCGCACGTAGTAGCTGTGCAGATCGCTGCCCGACATACGGAAGGGCTGGTCCGCCTGGACGAAGACGCGATAGGTGCGTTTGTTGAAGTCGAAATCGTTGATGTACTGCGAACCCATGAAGACGCCGAGAGTCGTGGTGATCTGCGAGAGTGGAATGTTCATCGTCTTGGCTTTCGCGCGATCAATGGTGACCAGCACCTGCGGGTCGTTGGCCGAGAAAGAGGTGTATAGGCCGGTCAACTCCTTCCCCGCACGGCTCGCATTGACCATCTGGTGCGCCACGCGATCCAGGTCGGAGAGCGTGTTGTTCCCTTGATCCTGTAGTTCGAACTGGAAACCGCCAAGGCTGCCCACGCCGTTGACCGCTGGCGGCTCAAACATCTGCGCCACCCCGCCGTTGGGAGCGAACATGAGCATTTGCAGCTTGGGGTTCAGGTCGGCCACAATGTCGGCGGCGGAGTGGCCCTTGCTGCGGCGCTGATCGGAAGGCTTGGTCGAAATGAACATCATGCCTGAGTTGGATGCGCTGCCGGTCAGGCTGAAACCCATCACCGAAAACAATCCTTGAATATCGGGATTCTGGGCGATAATGGCCTCCGCGCGACCCGAGAGCGCAGTGGTGTAAGTCAGCGAGGAGCCCGGAGGCGCCTGCACGATCACCATCAGGAAGCTTTGGTCCTCCTGCGGAATGAAGCCGGTGGGTACGTGCTGATAAGTCCACACTGTTGCGCCCAGGCCGGCGAAGAATAAGACAAGCAGCGCATAGCGCAAGCGCAATGCGACATGGATCGATTTGGCGTATGCGCTGGACAGCCAACTGATCTGCGCGTCGGTGGAGTGAATGAATCGAGCAAAGAGCCCAGAGACTGGGCGAATGTGCAGGAAGTCTAGCTGGTGGGGACGGTCCTCTTCGCCGCGCAGGAACATGGCCGAAAGAGCCGGCGAGAGCGTGAGCGCGTTGAAAGCTGAGATGGCGATGGCGAAAGCAATGGTCAGCGAGAACTGGCGGTAGAGAATGCCGGTGGTGCCGGGGAAGAATGAAACAGGCACAAAGACCGCGATCAAAACGAGAGACGTGGCGATAACGGCGCTGGTCACCTCACCCATGGCTCGCGAAGTGGCGGCGTGCGGGTCGGAGTGTTCCATGTGAATGTGCCGCTGCACATTCTCGATGACCACGATTGCGTCGTCCACCACGAGTCCTGTAGCCAGTGTGATGCCAAAGAGGGTGAGCGAGTTGATGGAAAAGCCGAATAACTTGATGAATGCGAAGGTTCCAATAAGCGAGACCGGAATGGTGACCGCGGGAATGATGGTGGCGCGCCAATCCAGCAAGAAGAGGAAAATGACGGTGATGACGATAACGATGGCCAGGACGAGGGTCTGCAGCACTTCGCGAATGGAGTCGCTGACGGCCGTCGTGGTGTCGAAGGCAATGGCGTATTCCAGCCCCGGCGGAAAGCTCTTCGCCAACTCGGCGAGCCGGGCTCTGGCGGCCTTGTCCACTTCCAGCGAGTTGGCATTGGAGAGCTGCATGACTCCGATGCCCATCGCTTCGCGCCCTGAGTACTTCAGCACCGTGCTGTAGTCTTCCGCGCCCACCTCCGAGTGGCCCACGTCCCTGAGCAGCACCAGACCGTTGGTAGAGTTCTTGACGATGATATTGTCGAACTCGGCGGGACTCGTGAGGCGGCCCACTACGCGCACCGGAATCTGGAAGGCCTGTTTGGCGTTCGACGGAGGCTGTCCGAGCTGGCCGGCGGGGATCTCGACGTTCTGCTCAGTCAGCGCATTGACCACGTCGGTGGCTGTGAGCGAGCGCGCAGCCAGCCGCACCGGATCAAGCCAGACGCGCATGGCGTATTTGCGCTCGCCAAAGATCATCACGTCGCCCACGCCGGGCACGCGCTTGAGAGCGTCCTTCACATAGACGTCAAGGTAGTTGGAGATAAACTCAGGCGAGTAACGCCCATCCAGGGTGTAGAAGCCGGCGCCGAGGACGAAGTTGCTGTTGGCCTTGGTGATGCTGATGCCGGTCGCGTTGACGGCTGCGGGCAGCCTGCCCGTAACGCTGGCCACGCGGTTCTGCACATCCACGGCGGCGATGTCGAGGTCGTAGCCGGTCTTGAAGGTTGTAGTAACGGAACTGCTGCCGCTATTGGTGCTCGACGAGCTGATGTAGCGCATTCCCTCGACGCCGTTGATGGCTTCTTCCAGAGGAATGGTGACGGCTGTCTCGACCGTCTCGGCATTGGCGCCAACGTAATTGCAGTCCACTCCCACCTGCGGAGGGGCAAGCGTGGGATACATTGCCACAGGTAGATTGGGAATGCACACCGCGCCGGCCAGAATAATCAGCAGCGCGCAGACCGTCGCAAAGACTGGCCGATGAATAAAGAAATCAACAAACAAAGTAAACCTTCCCTTTTACCCTCAATGGGCACGGTATGACGATCGCCTTGTACTCGCCTCCAGCCCGCTGCCGGAGGCGCTTGGCTAGCTGTACTCTAGGCTCCCGGCAACGGCATAACCGGCATATTGTTGATCAAGAACTGAGTGCTGGAGACAATGACCCGGTCGCCCGCGTTCAGACCTGAGGAAACGGAGTAGAGGTTGCCCACCGTATCGCCCAGCGTAACCGCGACCTGATGGGCAACAAAGTGGCCGCTCTGCTGCTGGGCCACAAACACGAAGCTCTGCCCGCCCTGGCGCGTAACCGCCAGTACCGGCACAACAGCCATGGGAGTTGTGCTCCAGATGACGCGAGCCTTGATCATCTGCGCGTTGCGCAGCAACTCCGGCGTGGCGTGGACCGGTGCCTTCACCAGAATTCCCTGCAAGGTGCTGTCCACCTGCGGAGAGAGAAAATCAATCTTCGTCTTCTCCAGCAGCTTGCCGGAGTTGTCCATCAGCTCGACAGCGAGTCCCTGACGCACTTGGCCCGAGCGCTCTGTGGGAACGTAAATGTAGGCTTCCAGATCCTTGTTCTCATCCACTGTGGTCAGCATGGTGGCAGGCGCAACGTAGTCCCCTACGTGGACCGGAATGTCGCCTACGACGCCATCGTAAGGCGCGCGGATGGTGTAGTAAGCCAATTGCGCTTCCTGTGTCTTGCGCAGTTCCGACGCCGACTCGTAGTCCGCCTTGGTGTTGCCGAAGGACTGCAACGCCTGGTCGTAGGCGTCGCGGCTGGTTACTCCGGCCTCAAAGAGCTTGCGCTGCCGCTCGATCTCGATCGCGTTGTAGTCGTAGAAGGCCTTCTTCTGACGCTCAGTGGCGCGCGCCGACGCAACGGTTGCCATCTGGAGCCGGGGATCGATCTCCATCAACAACTGCCCCGCCCTCACGTGGTCGCCCGAGTGAGCGAGAATCTTAGTCAGCATTCCACTCACCTGCGGCTGCAGGGTCGCTGAGCGGCGAGACTTGATGGTGGCTTCGTACGCGCTCGACTGGGCCACCGGCGCAAGTGCCACTGCTACCGTCTGCACCGGCATAGCCTGCATCCCAGACGCGGCCTGAGCCACTGGCTTCTTTTGGCAGCCCGTAGCCGCCAACCCAAGAAGCACAAAACAACCTATCGCAATCATGCGTTTCAAAACGATTTTCCTCACTTTATCTCTTTTACGGAAATTTTCAGCCCGAAGTTCCTTGCCGAAACCCGGCCAGGTCCTTTGGTTCGTGCCGGATAAAATTGCGTTGTTGCCTGGCCGGACCTCTCATCCCCAGGAATTGAAGCTCTCACGAAGGCATTCGCCAAACGGTGCGAGGACTTCTCGTGGCGCACCAATTTCCAAATCGCCTTCTTTATTGTAATGGGACGCACGGAACCGGGGCAGTGACGCAAAATATTGCTCACCAGCCATCCGGTCAGGTTGGACCAATGGCTCCGTTTCTTTGACACAGCCGGGTTGAGTTGGTAGCCTTCATAAGGGCGCACATCGCCAGTAATGGCTGATGGATAGCCCTTTCAGCGTCCCCGTCGTCTAGCCCGGCCTAGGACACCGCCCTTTCACGGCGATAACACGGGTTCAAATCCCGTCGGGGACGCCAATAGAATCAGCGAGTTGCAAATCCCCTCCAGTTTTTTGTAGGTCCGTTATGGTCCGATAAGCAAAAGTGCTCTCGCTGGGCTGCGCTATGCGCAGACGGTTGTCGTCAAGAACCATGGTCACAATGCGACTTTGAGCGTCACGTTTGTTCTGCGTGACTGCCTGTGCGTACAGGTTCATCGTCACAAGACTGTTGGCATGGCGGAGGAGTTCCTGCACCGTCTTGATGTCCTCACCGTTGGCCTTGAGGAGTGTCGCGTAGGTGCGCCGGAAGGTGTGCCAGCCAATGCCCTCGATGCCGAGAATTTTGGCTGCCGGTAAAATGTGAGCTCGGTAGAATGCGCCGGGCCAGTAGGGTAATTGTCCGTTGGAGTGCGGGCTTGCGAGAATCCAATCCTCGGGTCGCGGATACGGACTCATCATCCGCCAGTTGTAGAGAGCAGACGCCAGCCGGAGATCCATCGGCACCGGCTTACGGCTTGCCTCTGTCTTGCAATCGCCAATGCGCTGCATGACGATGGAGCGGGTGACAGAGATTTGCGACTTTTGAAAATCGATGTCATTCCACTTCAACGCCAACAGTTCACCCACGCGCAGGCCTGTGAGCACATCGAGCAAGACCGCCGTGCGCGCCGGTTCCCGCAGCAAGCGAAGCAGCGCGATAATCTCCTCGACCGAAAGCACAATCGGAATCTTTGACCGCTTCGCACTTTGACGCACATGCGAGATCGGATTCCGGTCGTGCCATTCCCAGCGAACCGCGTGATTGAAGACAGCGTGCATAATGTTCCGCATCTTTGCCTTGCTGCCATTGGACAGCTTCAACGAGCGCAACCATTCCTCTACAGCGACGGATCGAACATCCTTCACGCGGTACGTACCCCAACGAGGCAAAATCCATTTGCGGAAATAGCCTTCATACGTCCTGCGTGTCGCGTAGGTTTTGCCTGAGTCTTCGCAGAGTTCCTTTTCCCGGTAGTGGTCGATGAGCATCTGAATGCTGATCGGAGCCAGGTTCATGCGAGGACTTTCAGCGTTGATGTCAACCCGAAGTACAGCGACGGCCTTTTGCGCTGCCGTTTCGTTCGGGTATTGTTCCAGCGTTCCCAGCACTAGGTTGCGGCGTCTGCGGCTGCCATCGGGCTGGACTTCGTACCAACGGTACTCCCATGCCTTCCGGCCTCCTTTGCGCTCCACAAGCTGGAGGCTGCCTTGTTGGAATCGTGAGCGTCTCATTTCCTCTCCATTTCAAAGGTGGTGAGACGGCACGGATAGCTGTTCTGAGTTTATCGCGAGAAGCGAACAGTGGCCGAGATCGGAAACCCTAAAGTTCCATTGCTTGCCGACGCGCAAACTGGCAACGAGGCCGGTGCACGCGTAACGCGGTAAGGCTTTGGGACGCACCTTCACAAATGCCGCAGCCTGTTCGGTGTCGAGTAGAGGTTCAAGAACATGGTGAGAATCGAACATCGTTCGTACGCTCCTACTTTCCACGATGCACTGGATTGTCGGGCGTGTCTATGTTGCGATTTGCACCAGATGGATAATTGCCAAGGCACGGTTTGAAACTGGCGGCGCAGTAAGTGATGCCTGGAAACTCAAGGCATTTTGAGAAACCAATGGCGCAGGAATTTATTCATATTATGAAAACAAAATCTGTGCGCAGCCTTGGAAGACTCTCCGAATGGCCAGAGTTGAGGCGCTGTCTGCGCTGGATTCAATCAATTCCGATGAAGTTTCGTCAGACGGAGATAGCCAATATCCTCAGACCGCAAATACTTCCTCGATCAGATCGTCCAGACTCTTTTGAGCGGGTTGGGGCAATGGCTTCTTCCTTTGCAACAATTCGATTTTCTCTTTGAACTCCTTGATCAATTCTGGACGAACTTTCTTTATAGATAGCAGAGTCCTTGCCAATAATATCCGCGTGACAATGTTCTCAGGGCAATCAACGCAAAGTTGCAGATTGCCATCGATGATTTCGCGTTCTCCATGCAAGAAAGACGACTGCGAACCGTCCATCGCTGCGAATCGTGCGGATAGCAGTTGCTCCAGTCGAAGAAGGTAAAGAGGAAACCGCGCGCCGACTGGCACTTGATACGATTTAGGGGACTCCTGGCGAATAACTGGAGCAGTTGAACACAGCGACGACAAAAGCCTTTGTGTAAGCTGCTGTATGGCATCATTAGGTTGCGCCATTTGAAAAGTCACTTCGCACTGATCGAGCACTTGTCGATCGTCTGTGCGAATAAGCCGCATCTCGGCTTTCCATTGTTCGTCTGCACACGTGAGGTGTGTGACGACAACAAAATCACTCTTCCTTTCTCCCCGAGACGAGTACTGAGCAGCGGCCTCATCTTGCCAAGGAGCTCCACTCAGGACGAATGCCCTTGCGGTGCTCTCTATAGTCGGTGTCAGTATCTGTGTGCGGGCATTGCTGTTGAACCAGACCTGTTCCGCGAGAAACAGTGGCAATGCGCGGCTAAGCCTACCGGGAGCATCCGCCAGTTGACGTTGCTCGCGATCTGTTCGGCCGGGCATATCCGCAGAAGAACCCAGGAATGTGACTATAGGCGCTACCAGCGGCTTGTCACCAAACAGTTCCGACACAACCGTTGAAGATTTCAACCAGACGGGTCCCTCAACGACCGACATTGAGATTTGAGGCGTGGGCGCACTTGGCGAATTGGTTTTGGCAACCTTTGCTTTGGCAATCTCTGTGTCCCAGAAACTCAAGTGCTTCTTGAAATCAGGACGCTGAAGCGCATAGAGCTGTTCCAGAACCTTTTGGGCTGCCTCTACCTCACCGAGGTCGAGATGGGCTTTAATCAGATTGTTGCCGACCGAAATCCCATGAACTGCGGGCCTAAATCGCGGTTCTGTAAGGCTGAGGGACTCTTTGAGAAAGCCGCGCTGGCCTAGGTCGCCACCAATTTGCATCAACAGATCTGCGGGAACATCATTTCCGGCGCGGTCCAGACTCTGCTGGTAGAAAGTGAGCGCCTTGGAGATGTCGCGAGCATCCAATGCGGCGCGAGCCAGCCATAGCTGCGCTCGCCAGCTTCCCGGAAGTTCTGCAACACGTGCGATTGACTCCAGCCAAGCCCCTTCGCCGAACCGTTCACGGCAGTTGGCTGCGTACCAGTTCAAACCGTTATCCTGATTCGGATCGAGCGTCAGTGCCTTCCACAGTGTTTCGTCCGACTTTTGCGTTTCGTTGCGGGCTGCATACACCTTGGCGAGATTTGTCAGCACGATACCGTCTTCACCATGCTTGTGAATATGTGCGAGGAAGACAGCTTCGGCATCGTCAAGCTGCTTGTTTTTCATCAAAACGATGCCGTAGGCACAAGAACCACGCACCGTGACCGGATCAATCTCGTAGAGGTGCTTGGCGGCGTCAAGCACGTCCGCAAAAAATCCATCGTTCAGCGAGCCGATGATAATGCCGTACAGTTGATCCGGATTGTTCCAGTTCGATTGAAGAGAGCCTGGAAGCACATTTGTGCGCCATTGCTCTTTGGTGATGAACAGTTCGCGTCCATACTCGTCAAAGACACGAATGAGATTCGGATCGGTCTCTGGAGAAGATTTTGCGGCAGACGCGGGTTCGCTTGATTGTGCTCGTTTTGTGTCAGTACCCGTCTTTTTCTTACCGAAGGAGAACATGTATCCTCGCGTCAATAATTTTGAGACTTTCGATTATCCTACCAGCCAGCAATCTGCCGATAGGCGGAAGTTGGACTAGAGGTAATTGAGAATGCCGTTATTGTCGTAGTTGAAGTACGATTCAGAGCAATAATGTAAGTTGACATCAGATTTGATAATGTGAATACAATCGTAGTATGGCTACGACTGGAAAGAGATTGTTAAATCGTCTCTATGCTCAGACAGTTGCGAGGGCACCGCTGACCTCGGCGGATCTGGCAGCTCTGGGCGTATCGGCCGATCTTGCCGTCCATTATGTGCGAGCCGGTTGGCTGAAGCGGCTCGCCAGGGGCGTATTCGTGCGGACAGGCGAAGAGCCGGAGCTTCACCCATCCCTGCGCCTGCTGGAGCGTATGATCCCCGGATTTCATGTCGGCGGCAAGACCTCGTTGAACTGGTACGGAGTGCGCCATTACGTTGCTCAGCAGGAGTTGCTTCATCTTTATGGCTCGGTAGCGGTGAAGCTGCCGGAGTGGTTTACCGAACGGTTCCCGGCGGAGTATCACCGTAAGCGGCTTTTCAGCGAACCGCCAGAGAGGCCGTTGCACATCACGCCGCTTGAAGGGCGCGACAGCGGTCCCCAAGTCTCCACTCCGGAGCGGGCGATGCTCGAATTGCTCAGCGAAATCGGCGTTCGCCAGCCGCTTCAGGAAGCGAAGGAAATATTGGAAAGCGCCTACAGCCTGCGCGCCGATGTGCTGCGCGAGTTGCTGAAACGCTGCACGAGCGTCAAAACAGTCAGACTCTGCCTCCAACTGGGGCGCGAATCCTCACTCCCGTGGGCACAGAAGCTCAATCCCACGGAACTGCCGACCGGCAGCGCACGGCCCTGGGTCGCGCGCTCCGCTGATGGACTACTGGTGCTCAAGCCATGAACCAGGGTTCCCAGCGCGCGCGCATAGGGACAGTCATTTGAAGGAGATTGGCTGCGTAATCTCAAGGCTGCTTTCAGAAGAGTCCGCACGTTGCATACGTTATACTTCTCAGTTCTAGGCAAGGAGTAGTCCGTTCGTCATGAAAATAGGTATCCTTACTGCGGTCTTGATTGCATCCTCATTGCCGGTTCTTGCCCAGACAACTGTTTCCCGCACCACCGTTCAGCAGGCGTTGGGCTTCGAAGATCAAACCAGCACGGCGCTTGCCGGTTGGCATTCATATCCGCCTGGCACAGTCTATGCTGACAACAGCGTCTTTCACACCGGCCACTGGTCGGTGCGTCTTCAGCGCGACGCCCAATCCGCCGGTGGCTTTTCCGTTCTCACACGCAGCCTCCCTGTCGATTTCCAGGGGGGCACTATAGAGCTACGCGCCTACCTGCGGCTCCAAGATGTTTCAGACAGCGCCGGTCTCTGGCTCCGGCAGGATGCCGATGGTCAGTCGGTCGCATTTAAAAACATGCAGGCACAGCAGGTGAACGGTACGCGCGACTGGGCGCAATACAGCATCACGCTCCCGATCAACCCGCAGGCACAGCAACTTTACTTCGGCGTCCTCATTTCCGGCACTGGCACACTTTGGGCCGACGACCTCGAATTGCTTGTGGACGGCAAGCCCATCGCAGATGCCTCACAGGCGCCTGCCAAGCCCCGCCTGCCTCCAGATCCCGAGTTCGATTCCGGCTCCCACATTGCGCTCAACAGCCTCACGCCTACTCAGGTCTCCAATCTGGTCACTCTGGGCCGGGTCTGGGGATTTCTCAAGTACCATCACCCTGCCATCACCTCCGGCCAGCGGCACTGGGATTACGAACTGTTCCGCATCCTGCCGAGTGTTCTCGCCGCGCCCGATCGCGGCAACGCCAACGATGTGCTTCTCGGCTGGATCGACAAGCTCGGCCCCGTCTCGCCGTGCAGTCCCTGTGTCACCATCCCTTCGGGCAACCTCGACATCAAGCCCGCACTCGACTGGATTCACGATCGTTCCATGCTGGGCGAGCCGCTCAGCCAGCGCCTCGAATACATCTATGCCGCTCGCACTGGCAAGCAGTTCTACGTCTCCACTGCCCCCGGTGTCAGAAACCCCAGTTTCGATCACGAACTTGATTACGCACAGGTCGCATTCCCCGACTCTGGTTACCAACTTCTCGCCCTCTTCCGTTGGTGGAACATTCTTCAATACTGGGCTCCGGACCGCGATGTTGCTGGCCAAGATTGGAACGCCGTTCTCGCCGAATTCATTCCCAAGCTGGCCCTCGCCAAAGACAAGGCAGCCTATCAACTCACTCTTTTCGAACTCATCGCCAAGGCCAACGATACACACGCTAATCTTTGGAGTTCGCTGGCCGCACGCCCACCCGTTGGCGACTGCGCCCTCCCGGTCACGCTGCGTTTCGTTGACAACAAGCCCATCGTATACCGCACAGACTTGGCGGACAGCGCCTTTCAGCCTGGCGACATTCTCAACAGCCTCGATGGCGTCTCTATTCAATCTCTGATCGGCAAATGGGCCATGTATTACGCTGACTCCAACGATGCAGCGCGTCAGCGCGATCTGGCGGCAAATATTACCCGAGGTGCATGTGGAGCTGTTTCGGCAGAGGTCACGCGTAGCGGGCGCCCGGTGCAGATTCCCGCGACACGCACACGGGCAAAACAGAATTTTGCCACACACGATCAGTCCGGCGACACATTCCGCATGCTCACCCCCGAGGTCGCCTACATCAAGCTCTCCAGCATCAAGGCCGCAGACCTTCATGCTTACTTCGATAAGGCAAAGAACACCAAAGGCCTGATCGTCGACATCCGCAACTACCCATCCGAATTCATGCCGTTCGCTATGGGTGCCTACCTCGCAACCAAACCCACGCCCTTCGTCACCTTCAGCATCACCGATTTAGCCAATCCTGGCGCATTCTACTTCGGTGACGGCCCGCTCATCGCCCCCGGACCGGTCCACTACGGCGGCAAAGTCGCAATTCTGGTCGATGAGACATCCCAAAGCCAGGCCGAATATACTGCCATGGCGTTGCGGGCGATGCCCAACGCCGTGGTTGTGGGAAGCACCACTGCTGGGGCGGACGGCAATTTGTCGCAGATTCCGTTACCCGGAGGCTTGAGTACTGCTATCAGCGGTCTCGGCGTCTTCTATCCAGATCACCGCCCCACCCAACGCGTCGGTATCGTGCCCGACGTCATTGCCAAGCCCACGATTCAGGGCATCGCTGCCGGCCGGGATGAAGTACTGGAAGCCGCCAAACGCATCCTTGAAGATTCGAAGTAATATTCTGATGCTGTCATTTTGATAGCTCTGGCTGCCATTTGCGTGCCATGATGGGATGCCACTCAACCGCCGGCAATTTGTTCGGTGATATGGATCAGTAAAACATCGATGTTGCCAGAAGTATTCTGGCGTTGCTTCAGCAAATACCTATGACGACAAATTGGTTTCGGCTATGGTGCGCATCGAGCCTATGGCTTGTCGCATGATTGCCAAGAGTCACCGGCCCATTCCCATATCGTGCTTCAAGCCGTCCTTTTTCCGCAGCACCGACGGTTCAATATTCCGCAATAGCGGCTGCTTACGGCTAAGCATTGGCGGGGGATGAGGCGGCGCTTGTTCTCTCGCCAGTTCAGTTGCCGATGGACGCGCCGTGGAGATGCCGAGCGTCTCGCGCAACTGTTCACGGTCACTGGTTACTACGACGATTTCTTGGCGGCCACGCGAGACCCCGACGTAGAACAGCTCCTGCTTCATCGCATCGGCGGAAAGAATCACCGCATCCACCGTCTTTCCCTGGCTGCGATGCGCGGTGACAGCATAACCGTGATCGAACTCATGGTAATTGGCGGGCAACGTCCGGCTATCTTCAAGGTGAATGCGGCCGCCATCGACATCGCGCACCTTCACCAGTTCGCCGTTGGTCGCTCGGAAGCCAGCACCGCCGCGATTGCCCGTCAACAGCAATTTGTCGCCAGGGGCC
>Ga0255350_1000154_pt1 | contig 27587 bp, 20 predicted proteins | sample HBST25r1metaG_FD_186028 | JGI IMG/M metagenome (GOLD analysis project Ga0255350, IMG submission 186028) | Peat soil microbial communities from Stordalen Mire, Sweden - H.B.S.T-25.r1 | ecosystem: Environmental > Terrestrial > Soil > Wetlands > Peat | place: Sweden: Norrbotten County, Stordalen...
ATAGGCTTTCTTCACGGCGGTTCTCCTTGAAAAAGGGTGGCAACCCGATTCTCACAGAATCGGGATGAACCGCCGTAGAACTTTCAACTATGGGTGAGACAATCTCGGAAAAGGCTTTTTCCATTGCTGCTTCTGACGGGTGAACGTACCGGGAACCAATGGAAATGTTGCTGTGTCCAGCGATTTTGGCAAGCGTCCATACATCACAGCCGGATTCGCCCAAGCGGGTAAGGAAGGTGTGCCGCAGGTTGTACGGAATAAACCGCCGGACATGAACAGGCTTCTGAACGTTACTGCTCTTATCCTGCTTGGCTTCTTTCTCTGCCTGCTCGCATCGCTGTAAATTCTTCTCCAGACGCTTTTTGATGGTGGACTGTTCGAAGTGCCCAGTCTTCGTTGCTGCGGGCCACACCCACCCCTCACAGGGCGAGCCTGCAAGCTCCCAGCGGCATTCCAGCACAAACCGGACACTTGGGGACAGGAAGATAGTTCTACGCGCCGCAGCGGTCTTCCCATGGGGAACGAAAAGGCTTCCGTGATTTCCGTTTACCCAGTTGATATTCTCCCAGCGCATCGCATAGAACTCTTCAGGCCGGAGTCCGGTTTCAACCAGACACAGGACAACGTGTCCGATTTCTGGATCATGCTTTTCGGCGAGTGCAAGGAATTGCCGCTGCTCTTCCGGAGTGACGACATGATCCCGGCGATTCTCTCCTGAAAGCTGCTTGATTGGGCGAACAGAATCCAGCATGTCCCATTCGACGGCAAGGTGTAGAGCGCGCCGAATCACACGGATAGTGCTGTTTACATAGGAAATCTTCTTCCCCTGCTGTAATCGCCTTGCCGAGAATTGCGAAAGGACTTCGTTGTTGACCTCGTTCAGAAGAAGGGCAGAAATCTGTTTATCCCCGCAGATTACCTTTACACCTGTGCGGAACCAAAACCATGTGTTCGGTGTGGTGGATTCAAATGTGGATTTCGCCCACGGCTCCAGCCTGTTTTTGCAGAATGCGCCCAACGTAGGAACCTTCTTCTTCTCACGTATTCCTACTTCCCCTTTCGCAAGAGAAGTCCTGTGCGCCGATTCCATTTGGCGGGCAACCTTGTCGTTGCCCTGTCTGGTGGACTTGCGGATTGATTGCCCATCCCAAGTGAATTTGTACCAGTAAACGCGACCTCGCTTGTAGATCATTTTTGCTTCCCTTTCTTCAAGCGCTGCATCCTTTTTGCGCGTCCTTCGCGATTGAAGTATTCGAGAGCCGTCGCCCTCTTAGCATCCCCAGCGCAACCGGTGGAACAATACGCTTGAGCGGGCTTGCCTGCAATGAAATAACGACCGCATTGCGGACACGTTTTCGCCCTCCGTCGATTTTTCATTAGTTCGTAAAGCGCTTGTTGGAACTCTGAAGGAAACTCCCATATGATTTCTCCAGTGCGACCATCAACGATTGGTTTCCCCGGCGGAAGCGGCTCAGGTGCATTAGACCCACCCATAATCGCTTCCTGCTCCATCAAGTCGAAGCCATAAAGAATCCGCAGGTTTGTACCCTCCCGGTCATTGTCCGACCAAACGCTTCGCAGACAATCTCGGTATCGAAGTCGCCGAGACAAAAACGCCTCTGCTACTTCACTGCGCAGCGGATAGACATGAGATGGATCGTTATCGAAAGAGCCAATTGCATATTCCTCAGACGTGGACAAGAGCCAGAGTTCGCCGAACATTTCCGGGTGCATCAACCGGAGTTTGTCCCAATCTGCTTGTGAATCTCCTGAATTTGCAAACGCTGCTAAGGCATCGAGCCGCTGTTCCTTATTCTCATTTGCTTGTCGAATTGACACCTTCATTTGGATAGTTCTCCGAGTTGTCGTCTTCCTGCTTGTAATTAGATTATAATACAGAAAGCAAGTTAAGAAACGAATTTTTGGAGGCACCGTGAAAAATGAATGCTGAACATCAGAAAACCGAACTTCTCACCGTCAACGAAGCTAGCGAAGTCTTGCGGCTTAAACCGTCAACCGTGCGATCTTGGCTGCTCAAGCGCCGCGTCCCGTTCGTCAAGCTGGGCAGCCGCGTCTTCCTGCGCATGGAAGACTGTCTGGCGCTCATTGAAGCTGGGCTGAGGCCAGCAACCCCTGCGGGAGGTGCGGCATGAGCGGCGAGAATCCAATCACCACAACTTCGACACATGCCCCGCGTCCAGCCAAACGTGTGTCAACCGGCAGTTATCAGAGCCAGCGAATAAACGTCTTTGTGCCTCCACCCATCCGACACCAACTGGATGTGTTGCGCGTTGAGTGGGGCACGACTCTCGCCGGAGTAGTCCGCCGTGTGCTGGGCAGTGGGTTGCAGAACATCATGCACACCGACACAGAATAGATTCAAGCGTCTCAGTTCAGCGGCACATTGGGGATTGTCCATTAGTTGGACGGGAGTCCAAGCGATGCCGCCTATCCATAGGCCTAACAACTGACCGCAAAGCTCAGAGAGAGAAAGGAAACCAATGAACACTAGCGCTTCAGGCAACGTAAAAGCGCCTACAGGCCAAGTTTTGGAAGGGAGCCCACAAGATTCACCACTCATGAGCCGATTTCACTGCGGCTGGGAATGGCACATGAGAGAGTTGCGCAATGTCCCTGCCGTATTGATCTATTCGCTAGCCTCAAGATTGACTGCCAAGAAGACTGCCAAGAAAGAGAATGAAGACAAGATATTCGATGCTGCCGCCAAAACTACTGCTCTTAGCTTCGGTTTAAACGCCACAACAGTGCGCCGCGCAATCAAGCCGCTCTGCAAACTTGGATTTTTTGAGAAGCTGGGCAGGTCCAGACACGGGACAAACAAATACCGGGTTATTTCCCATGACGAATGGGCGAAGAAACATCCTGGACAATGTGCGATTTTTCAACCTTGGTCAGAATCCTGTGAAACGGAAGAAACTGGGGAGGCGAAGCAGCCATTGAAGCCCAAAGCGGCTGCTGGTAAGCTGAGATACAGGCAGCAGGAAGCAAAAACCCAAGAAGAGGCTGGCACGGTTTCGGCCATTCAGGCAATATCCGATGCAACGGCACTCGCCCGTGAACTCTCCCACCTTTCTAACGGGGAGATCACCTTTGCAGACAAGCAGAGAATCCGTCTGGCCGAATTGCTCAAGGAATTCACTGCCGAGGAAATCAAGTCAGAGTTCAAGCCTTGGCTGGACAAGCAGGATCTTTTGGACCCCAAGAACGTGTCGTTCCTGCCGGGACAGTTCGTCCAGGTGGTAGACGGGCTGGCCTACTCTGCCCGCAAGCGGAGGCAGGAAGCAGAGGCAAACCAGATTGCCAGAACCGCCGCCGTCTTGCGTATGCAAGCCGAGGCGGAGGCCGAGCGGCAGGAGGCCGAAAGGAACCGGCAGGCGAAATCAAACTGTTTCGATCCTCTGGGCGATCTTCTTGCAGAGGGCACGACTGCGCCGGAGAGTGTGCAGTAATGAGGTGCGCTGTGTGCAATCCTGCCTACACCCCCTATGCAGAAATGCACACTAAGTATTTGAAGTAGTCTTTGAATGAAGAGAAGAGAAAGTAATTGAAGCCTTTTGCGCTCTCCTAGATATAAAAGCAAGAACACGGACAAGGCTAATGCCAGGGGTTACCACGCACATCGGCTCTGTTTTCAGCGAGAATGTACTGGTGAGGCAGGGGACCCTGTTTTTCTGTGCCTACCGCCCCGGCTTAACCCCCTTTGTATGTGCTTCTTACTGGCCTATTGCCTAGTAATCCCGATGCGTTTTATTGTCACATATTCCCGCCCTGATACCATACGCTAAACCCATCCCGTAAGCCGTTCGAATACTCCGCGCTGCCCCCGTCTGGGGGCCAGATTTCATTAGCGCTCGCCGCTCTATAGGTCCTTCAATATCTTGGACATTGTTGTGTCCAGTCCACGGGCGATAATCTGAAGCGTAATCAGTCCTGCTTCCCGCTTGCCCTGTTCAATGTCGGATATGTGACCACGGTTCAAGTCAAGGCAGACCGCCATGTCCGTCTGAGTCCACTTCTTGGCTGCTCTCAGAGCGCGAATCCGCTTCCCGACCGCCACCAATAATGCGTGTTTTTCATTGGACACCCTCTCATACTGGCTCTACAATGGCAGTGCCTGTGTCTGGCATACCAGACACTTCATGAGGTGTCCTTCATTTATGTCCGATGAGCACACAAAGCCCGACAAATTCCCGACATCCGTTTCAATGGAGCAACTCTATGGCCCAAAGTTTAAACCCGACCCTCCGAAATCTGGTATGCGGAGGTTCTGGTTTATCTGCGTCCCTGTGGGGTTCGTACTAGGATTTGCGCTATCGGTAATCATAGGGGCAAACATCTGGCTTCCAGCGTGGGGAATTTCAACGCTATTGATCTGGGCAGTGGGAGCGGAGGGGGAGAAATGAATAAGCTTCGTCAAAATTTGGGGTATTATGCCTTCTGGTTAATAGTAATTTTGCTCATGATCTGCTCATGGAGCATCATTCCTTGGGGATCGGGCGAGTGAAGAGCCTATCCGCCGCAGCCACACTTTGGAATCAGACTTTAGCGGAAAAACCTGTATGAAACCAGCATTGCTTGCCTTGCTGCTCTGTACGTTATTGGTGCCTACCGTTTACGCGAGTTCAACACACCGGGCGTATATGCCGCGAACAAATGGCGGCTACCGAAACACAACAAAATCATCACCAACGTCCTGTTCGTCAGCTAGCAGACCGTACTATGGCGGAGGGCATCACACTACTTCCCACGGTGGCAGCTACCCCGGCGAAACAAATGTACACCACAAGAACGGCCATTACCTGAATTGGAAAGATGCAAATCGTTACGGTGTTCATCAATGACAACATCCGAAGGTCTCAATTCACAAATTGCTGCTGAGAGACGATGCAGACGGTTTGTCCACTAACCGGAAACTCTTAGCAACGGGAGAGCACAATATGAGCGGCCATAGGCGTCGTATAGCAGCGTTGTTGACACTAGCAGTGCTGCTTATGTCAGGAAACTTGGTTGCACAAAGCACCTCGCTGACGATATTTGACTCGAATGGGAACACAGCGTTTGGAACCGTCAACAATGGAAACGTGTTCTTCCACGACTCGAATGGGCATACAACTTCTGGGACAATTCGCGGCGGAAATGTGTTTTTGACGACCGACAGAGGTGAAATCACTTTCGGAACCGTCCGAGACGGGAACCTTTTTCTCAGCGATTCGGAAGGAATCACAACTGGCACCATTCGGAATGGAAATGTTTTTCTTCTGAACAGCAACGGTAGCATCACGACAGGCAGTTACGATTCGTATGGCAACGTGAACACCCTGACCACCGCTTCGCCATCCGCTTGGAAATATCGTGGCACCTCGGCGTGTTACAGCTATGGCGGCACTGAACAGTGCATTGAAAGAAATACTCTCCAGCGGTACGTCAGCGGCGGTCAACAACAATTCGAAGCTTCTTTCGCTGCCGGACAAGTAGTTGGAGAGGTCATCGGTGGACTAATTCGAATGTGGCTGGAGCACCACCAGCAGATGAATCTGGAGCGCAAAGACCTCCGCCAGCAAATCCGTGAATACTACACTGCCGCCGAACAGGCGGCTGACGACGATATTCGTCAACAGCACGCCCTAATAGATGTTTACGAACGACTGGCGAAACTCGACCAACCTAGAGCAGCCTTGTATGAGCAAGCAGCCGACGGGTGCAGGACGCATTCTTCATTGTTGAAGAAGTTTCGGCCTATGACCGAGCAGAACTTGCCGGGGATTCTTGCAGCGAAGGATTTGAAATATCTGCGAAACGCGTCTGGGGTGGCACAGAAGTTCGATAACATGATTACCGAAGGTGCGAAACACAACTTTGTTTTCTGCCAGTTAATGGAGGGATGGGCCGGTTTCTTTGAGTCCCAGCGAAGTGCGCCTAAAGATGTTTCTGCTGGAAATCACGGTTTGTGAGGATGTCCCCTGAAGCAGAGGGCTTGAGATGACGACCATAAAGGCCAATTGCGAAGCGAAGCTCCGATGCGTCATTTGCGGAGAACCAGCAGAGTATGCTTGCTTTTACTGCAATTCAAGCGGCTTTTGCCAGAACCATTTCTGCAAGCATGTCCAAGAGGGTATTGAAGCAAAGACTCCGAAGAAGGAAGATACGTCCGGAACAACCGCGAAGATAGTGCTTGGTTTGATAATCGTTGTGGTCGTGATGGCTCTTCTTTCAGTCTTAGCTGGTCCAGGTGACAGTTCGTACCCAAACTGAGGCCCCGGTCATTGTGCGGCTTCTATAACGGTCGGGAACGCGGTTACGAGCCCCTTTGCAACTTTGCGCACCCGGCACCCGACAAACCGTCGGAATTTGGCGGCGGCGTGGTCCTCAGAATCTAGACCGAGACTGCGAACCGACATGGTGATTTGGAAAGGAGGCACACCGATGGAACCTGAAGTACCGAAAACGAAGAGCGACATGGTTGAACTCGTGACAGATTCTCTTGAGTGCTCTGGCATTTCTGCGGGTCTCTGGCTAGTGCCAAGTCTGGATGGTGGCGATTTGTGCGTGGGTATTGGGTGTAAAGGCGGTGGGCGGATCTTCTGGGGAAACTCCGATATGAACTGGGCTGCCTCGATTTTTGACCAGAGAGACCAAATGGTTTCCTCCATCGAAACCAAATGTCCGAGTACATGCCAAGACGTATCGGTAGTTATCGAGGCAATCCTCGGTCCGTCACGCGATGCTGGCGCAATTGAGTGATGTTCGACTGTGCCCAATATTGTGCCTACCGCCTGCCCCGACTGGTTGCGATGGGGTACGATGGTTCTGAAATGCGATGCGCACCACATCAGCACGCATCGCAATTCATCACTTTTCGTCGCACTTTCTGTAAGTTGTTGATTCTTCGTTAGGTAAGTCCTCCGGAGCGTTAGGTCGGGAGTTCGAATCTCTCCGGGCGCACCATTCAACTATATTGCTCGCCTATATTGTTCGCTATTTTTGCGACACTTTCATCTGGCTCATTCGAGCCTCATTTTTCATTTCGCACCCGATTCTCTGCCCACTTTTGCTGAAAAGTGGCCATTGCCCGGCCAGTTTCCTGCCCGTGAGTCTGAGCGCGGATACGTAAGCCGCCCCCAGCCGCGGCGCGGAGTGTCCTCTGCTGCGCGCGCCCCCCGCGCTATCATCGCAGGGTGGAATCCAATGCCAGCCTGGGCGATATCCTGGCCAACGCCATCACACATGGCATCGGCGCGGCGTTGGCGGTCTTCGGCGCGGTCTACCTGATCACCGCGGCGGCGCACGGAACTGTTTGGCAGTGGGCGAGTTGCACCGTCTTCGCCGTAACGCTGGTGCTGGTCTACCTGTGCTCCACGCTCTACCACTCGCTGGTGCGCACGCGGGCGCGCCACCTGTTTCAAATTCTCGATCACTCGGCCATCTACCTGCTGATTGCTGGCACCTACACGCCCTTTTGCCTGGTCTCGCTGCGCGGGCCGGTCGGCTGGTCCCTCTTCGGTTTCGAGTGGTCGCTGGCCATCTCCGGGGTGGTCTTCAAGAGCTTCGCCGTCAACCGCTTCGAGACCGCATCGACGCTGGTCTACCTGGCGCAGGGCTGGCTCGTGGTGCTGGCGGCGGTGCCACTGGTCCACGCCTTGGGCTGGCATGGAGTTCTATGGCTCGGGGCTGGCGGCATGGCTTACACCCTGGGCATTGTCTTTTTCGCCCTCGACCGGCTGCGCTACTTCCACGCTCTCTGGCACCTGTTTGTACTGGCCGGAAGCCTGTTTCATTACTTCGCCGTCCTGTTCTACGTCGTGCCGGCGCGGCCCTGATAAAAAACCTGGTCAAAACTTGGTCGAAAGCTGACCGGGGTCCGATCGAAGCCTGTCGATCCCCGATTTGGCGCCTTGGCCGGGGTGCGGAAGCGCCCGAACAACCGGCCGCATTGACCTTTGGCCCGCAAAGCCGGTACACTACTCTAGTTTGGCGATTCCTGACAGTGGCCGCGGAGCCTGACGCTCGCCCCCGTATTTTAGAACCCGAGGGCTTGAGCGCACAGACGCGGTACGAAAGTTTCCGCCCGAGCTATTTTTTTGATTGCCCGAGTGATTTACTTTGGGCGCGCATCGGCCGAGCCGAATTGCGCTGGAGGGTTTATGTACGCGGTGATTCGTACCGGTGGCAAACAGTACCGGGTCGCACCAGGCGACGTGGTGAAGATTGAAAGCGTGGATTCCCAGGACCAGGACGGTCACCAGACCGTCGAGTTCAGCGATGTGCTGGCGGTATCGGGCGAACCGGGAACCGTAGCCAAGCCGGCCACAGCCACTGTGACCGCAGAAGTGCTGGGCGAGGGCCGAGGAGACAAGATCCTGGTCTTCCACCTGAAGCGGAAAAAGCAGTACAAGAAACTTCAAGGGCACCGGCAGAACTTTACCGAGGTGCGCATCAAGGCCATCACGGCCGACGGCGTGACCTACACGGCGGCGAGCTAGCTCGCCGTTCGCTGCTAGCCTTTAGCTTCTTGCTGCTAGGTTTTTCAAGTTTGATTCATATTTCGGGTTTCCGGCGGAAGAAGAGCTAGAAGCTAGCGGCTAGAAGCTGGAAGCTGATTTTGAGAAGGGGATTCGGCAATGGCACATAAAAAGGGTGGAGGCAGCTCCACAAACGGACGGGATTCCAATGCACAGCGGCTGGGCGTGAAGGCTTTCGGCGGCGAACTGGTAAGCGGCGGCTCGATCATCATGCGCCAGCGGGGAACACGCATCAAGCCGGGGCTGAACGTGGGCATCGGCTCCGACGATACGCTCTTCGCCAAGGTCTCAGGCCGGGTGAAGTTCAGCGATCACGGCAACCGCGGACGGTTTGCGTCGATCGAACCAGTGGCACCCGAACCGGTAGCCGCCGAGTAGCAAGACTTGAGGTTCTACGAAGAGGCCACGGCATTGCCGTGGCCTCTTCGCGTGCGCGCCCATGCGGGGAAGTTGCGCCGGGCGCGAAACTTGAAGAGAAAAGGCCGCTCCCTTTATTGGGTGCGGCCGTTTCCGTGTTCCAAACCAAACGACGCCCGCCTACGTCTCCGATGCGCGGCTCTTCAGGCTCTGGCTGAGCACCTCTTCAACAGCGCTCTCCACGCCGGTGAAGATCGAGCCGCCCGCAGGCTGAACGACAACCTGGGTTCCAGTGTGGCCGAGAGCCGTGGCAATCTCGTTCCAGCGGAAGATGAGGGAGCCGGCCGGCACCAGGATTGGTTTGCGAGCCGGTTCCGGCACGGCACAGTAGGCGACCCAAATGCCCAAAGACACCAGAGTCAGCGACTCCCAAACGAAATTCAGAGGATCCGTCATCGTCGTCTTGCGGGAAATCAAAGAAACGATGACAAAGTCACTGCAGGACATCAGGCCAAAGCCCAGTGAAATCCCAAAGGCCATGTCGCGAGTAGACAGTCGCAGCGCATTCATGCTCAGGCAGAGGAAGGCCAACAGGCAGAGCTCAAGGATGCTGACGGATCGCATTAACCGAAATGCGAAATGGGTAATCATGAAGGCGCGAGAATGATCGAAGGAGAGCGTCGACAGGCTCAGGATCACCGAAACCAACGCGGCCCAGCGAAAGGCCACGGTGCCAAGCCTCTGAAGCCCTGGGAAAGCGGAGAGAACGGAGCGAAAGACTTCAACGCAGATGAAATAAAGGAGCACCGCGCTAACAACATACACCGTCCAGTAGACGTAAAAATACATATCGAAGGCATAGTCGTTGAACCAATGCCGTGCCTGGGCATAGAAAAGAAAGAGCAGAACCGGCATCGACGCCACACGCAACGCCAGGTAGATCCCCATGGCAGGGAAACGGAAATGCAGTCTCTTGGTCCAGAAGAGAAGACCGAAGGCAGCCCACAACCCGAACTCCGCCACGATCATCAGAGACATCACAGTCTGAGCAGGCATAAGAAATTCCTCGCCATGGTGAGAATACTCTCAGAATAGCGCCGCATCCCTTGCTGCTCAACTGAAATGCTCGATTCAAAACAGAGCAAAATCAGCCATTGGTAATTTTTAGCGATTACCTTGGGGCGTTCGTTTGGTTACCGAAACTGCTAGTTGCCGGAAGGATTGACGGCGCATGTCATGTGTCCACCGCACATCGATATCGGCACGCTCGCGGAAGCCGACAGGTGGCTGGGAAGCACGGGCGCGGTCTTGGAGGTGGTGGCAGCGGCGGTGATTCCGGCGACGGCGATAGACAGAGCGAAGATGCGGACGGCAAGTTTCATGGCAGGTGGCCTCTTTTTGAATTTGAATTGACAGAAGAAGCATCTTCTGTACACTGAAATCGTAGTGGCTAAACAAGATTAAGTCCAGTTAATTCAAGTAGATAAACAAAAGGTAACGCGGGCGGTTACCAACGTACCGCGGAGCAGTTCTGACCGCCCATCCGTAGATCGTCATTTGCCTTTCAGACACCCTCGTTCCCAGCTTCCCCGCATGGTAAAATCAATCCAGGAAACTCCGATTGAAAACCACCGTCTTTCAATCGTTTAGAGCCCCAATCCCCGGCCCGGAGCGGCATTCCGTAGGCCGTCACTCCAGCGGAACTTGAAGCGAATATTTTGAGAAGGTAACTTTTATGGCAACTGAACCTGTGAATAACCTCCCGCCTGTCGGCGACAACGACAGCTACACCAGCGAAAACATCAAGATTCTTGAAGGTCTGGAGGCGGTGCGCCTGAGGCCGGCCATGTACATCGGTTCAACAGGTGAAATGGGATTGCATCACCTCGTCTATGAGGTAGTGGACAACTCGGTGGACGAGGCGCTGGCCGGCTACGCCAAGAAGATCGACGTCCTGATCCACGTGGACAATTCGATCACCGTCATCGACGACGGCCGGGGCATTCCGGTGGACATGAAAACGCTGGCTAACGGCGAGGAGATGCCGGCGGTGCAGGTGGTGCTGACCATGCTCCACGCCGGGGGCAAGTTCGACGCCTCGACGTACAAGGTTTCTGGCGGTCTGCACGGAGTGGGCGTCAGTTGTGTGAACGCGCTCTCGCAGGAGTTCAACGTGGAGATCTGGCGCGACGGCTTTACCTGGGAGATGGACTTCAGCTGCGGCGATCCCACCAGCGAACTGCGCCGGGCGGGCACCAGCAAGAGGCGGGGAACCAAGGTTCATTTTCTGCCCGACAAGAGCATCTTTACCGCGACCGAGTTCAACTACGACACACTGTCCCAACGGCTGCGCGAGATGGCCTTCCTGAACAAGGGCCTGGAGATTACCCTCACCGACGAGCGCACCTCCGACGCCAAGACCGGCGAAGCGCGCCGCGCAGAGTTCAAATACGCCGGCGGCATCGCCGAGTTCGTCAAGCATCTGAATCGCGGCAAGACCGTGCTGCACGAGAAGCCCATCGTGATGGAGGCCGGGCGCGACGGCGTGGAGATCGAAATCGCGCTGCAGTACAACGACAGCTACTCGGAGACGGTATTCAGCTTCGCCAACAACATCAACACGGTGGACGGCGGCTCGCATCTCAGCGGTTTCCGCACCTCGCTCACCCGCACCATCAACGCCATCGGCCAGCAGTTGGGGCTGTTCAAGGACATGAAGGAAAACCTGAGCGGCGACGACGTGCGCGAGGGCCTGGTGGCGGTGGTCAGCGTGAAGTTGCCGCAGCCGCAGTTCGAGGGCCAGACCAAGGGCAAGCTCAACTCCGACATCGCCGGCACGGTACAGGCTTTTGTGAATGAACGGCTAGGCGCGTTTCTCGAACAGAATCCGCCCATCGCCAAGCGCATCATCAACAAGGCCATCGAGGCGTCGCGCGCCCGCGAGGCAGCCCGCAAGGCGCGCGACCTGACCCGGCGCAAGGGCGCTCTGGACGGCGGCGGATTGCCCGGCAAGCTGGCCGACTGCAGCGAACGCAATCCAGACCGCTGCGAGCTTTATCTGGTCGAGGGCGAGAGCGCAGGCGGCACCGCCAAGCAGGGCCGCGACCGCCGATTCCAGGCCATTCTGCCGCTGAAGGGAAAAATCCTCAACGTCGAAAAGGCGCGCTACGACAAGATGCTGGGCCACGAGGAAATCCGCGCCATGATTACCGCCCTCGGCTGCGGCATCGGCAAGGACGACTTCGACGCCACCAAGATCCGCTACGGGAAAATCATTCTGATGACCGACGCCGACGTGGACGGCTCGCACATCCGCACCCTGCTGCTGACGTTTTTCTTCCGTCACATGACGGAGCTGATCAAGCGCGACAACATCTACATCGCGCAGCCCCCGCTGTTCAAGATCAAGAAGGGCCGCTTCGAGCAATACATCAAGGACGAGCGTGAATTTGTGAAGGTGATGGTCAACCGCGCCTCCGAAGGCATGATCGTGCGCCACGGCGAGGAGGCCCGCCGCATCGAGGGGGCCGGCCTGACGCGCTTTCTGGGCCCGCTGAGTGAGTATCTGGACTTCGTCGAAAAGGTGGACAAGCGCATCCGCAATGAAAAATTGACCGAACTGCTGGCCCGAGCGGAGTTCGTGCACCGCGCCGATTTCGCCTCCAAATCCGAGAGCGAGATTCCGCCCAAGCTGGCCCTGCTCCACGCCGATCTGGCCGAGCGCGCGGACGAGTTTGGCTTCAAGGCGCTGAGCGAGCCTGTCGAGGACGAGGAGCATCACACCTGGTCGATCAGCTTTACCGATACGCAGGGCGCGGAGCGGCACATTGACTGGACGCTGGCTTCGAGCCCCGAGTTTCGCCAGATGATGGCGAAATACACTCTGATCAAGGAGTTCATCGAGCCGCCGTTTCTGGTCGAATACGCCCCCAAAGCGGCGGTCGAGGCCAGCCCTGAAGCTGGCTCCGAAGCCGCATCCGGCGATGCCGAGGCGACCGAAGCCGAGGCTGAGAGCGCCGAAGTCCAAGCCGAAGCCAAGCAGTCCCGTCGCGCCGCCCGAGCCCTGCGCGAGCCGGTGGAAAAGCAGACCGCCCGCGAGTTCTTCACCTATATCGTCGAACAGGGCAAGAAGGACTACCAGGTGCAACGATACAAGGGCCTGGGCGAGATGACCGCCACGCAGCTCTGGGAGACCACCATGGACCCCGAACACCGCACCCTGCTCCAGGTCAAGCTGGAAGACTATTTTGTAACTGACGACATCTTTACCACCCTGATGGGCGAGGATGTCGAAAAACGCCGCAAATTCATCGAGGATAATGCGTTGGACGTCAAGAACCTCGACGTCTGATTTTTATAGCTGGACGCATAAGTTGAAATATCGGATGCATAAGTTGAAATATCGGACGCACAAGTTGAAATATCCCGAGCGTCCAGATATTTTCGGCTTGACAGTATTGGCCGCATTCGTGGACACAGAACAACCTTGAGCAGGTGGATTTCCCCCCGTTCCTACTGCATTTGACTGAACTGGAACTGCTGGATCGTGACCGCCGGGCCACTAGTCCTACAGTTGTAGATCGCTTTTCCGGAGGGAGCCGGGGGCGTCAGCCCCCGGAAAAAGCGCGAATTGCCGGGGCCTTCAGGCCCGGGCTTTGGTCCTTCTTCTGCGAAAGAAGGCAAGTACTACTGTGGTACTAGCCTTTCAAGCAGCCGGGCATACGGCAAACAGCCCGATTGCGGCCCTCGCCTTTGGCGGCATACAAGGCCAGATCGGCGGTCGCAAGCAGAGCTTCGACGGTCGCGTACCCATCGGATGGATCGAAGACGGTCGCGCCCATGCTGCAGTTGAGCGTGAACCGACCCCTGCGCACCGAGACCTGAAGGTTGGTGATCGAGGCATGAAGGCTGGCCAATCTCTGCTCCGCGGCCTCGCGCGGAACCTCGGTCAGAATCAGCATGAACTCCTCGCCGCCATAGCGGCCGGCATGGTCATAGGCGCGAATGGCGCCTCCCACCGCGGCGGCAAACCAGCGCAGCGCCTCATCGCCGGCTAGGTGTCCGTAGCTGTCGTTGATGCGCTTGAAGTGGTCCAGATCGACCAGTACCACGACGACCGCCCGCTTCTCGCGCCGGGCGCGGTCCATCTCGGAGTCGAGAGCCTGCACGATGGCGGTTCGATTCAACATTCCGGTCAGCCCATCGTGGGTCGCCTGAATGTGCAACTGCGCGCGGCTGGCCTCCAGTTCCTGGGTGCGCTCTTCCACCAGCTTCTCCAGTTGCCGGCTCCTCGCGCGCAGATGCCGCTCATGAAGCTGTCCCGCCGCCATCAATAAACACAGCAAAACCAAAGTGCACAAGCCATAGAACCAGTAGCTTCTCCACCAGGGAAGCAGGACTATGACGCCAACCTGCACCGGGGCGGAACAGGCATCCAGGCCCGGATTGCAGGCCATCGCCATGAAAGTGTACTTCCCCGGAAAAAGCCGGGGAAAAGCTGCGACGCCGTCCTTGATTTCCGTCCACTGCTGCAGCCCCGCCATTTGGACCTTCAGCACCAGCTCGCTGCGATTGCGCATGGTGGGCGAAGAGACCTGGAAGCGCAGCGACGGACCAGCCCATGGCATCGTGATCCGCTGTGCACCAATATAGCTTGTCTCACCGCGCTGAATCTGGGTCAACGAGACGGTCAGCGGAATCGAATCGAAGACTCGCTCGGGATGCCGGAGGTGAGCCAGACCTCCGCTGGTTCCAATCCACAGCGAGCCGTCCGGGGCCTCGCTCATTGCTCCCTGATTGATGTCGTTCCAGATCAGCCCGCTCTCCTGGGTCAGATGACGCCAGCTTTTGCCGTTCCAAACGACCAGGCCCAGGTCGGTTCCCAGCCAAACCCATCCGCGGCGGTCGACCAGGATGGCCAGGGGCAAGAGCGAACTCAATTCGGGCGGCAGCTTCAACTGCCAGGCTTGCAACCGATCGCCGCTCGGCGACAACCGCCATGTGCTTCCTTGTGCGTCGACAATCCACAGCCTTCCATCTTTGGCACAGGACAATGCAATCAGATTTCCGCTTTGCTCTGGCATTCCTTCAATCGCTGGTGCAATCCATTGGCCTTCCTTGAGACGCAGCAACCGGCTTCCGGCCACAAACCAGTCAGCTCCGTCAGGCGACTCACAGCTTGCCACAGCACGAGCGGAATCCCCGGTCAACGCTGTGACGGCGGGGATTCGGCGCAGGACGGAGTGCGTCGCAGCAGCCTTCCAGCCCGGTGACGAAAAGCCGTTACCATAGGCCCTGACGGGGTCGCGAAGAAAGAGACCTTGCCGTGTGCCAATAAACAGACGCCCGGAGGAATCCTCGAAGCCGCTGGAGACATCGGACGGCAGCCTTGCCGTCCGATCCGCACGCCCCGTTCTGGGATCAATGCGCAGGATGTCGCCTGAACGGGTTGCGGCCCACAAGGAGCCATCGCGATCAGAGCCGATTTCTGCCATCTGGCTGCAGGCCCACCGCTGCCGGGCTGGCAGAGAATGGACCGAACCATCGCGCAGATCGATCCATGCAAACCCATGTTGAGTTCCCACGAAGAGGCGAGCCGCGCCCCAAAGGGCGGTGGTCCAGACGACCGATGATGGCAGGCCCTGCCTGTCGCCCCAGCCTTCCCAATTCGCATAGCCCACCCAGTTGTAGAGCCCGCCTCCGAGGCTGGACAACCACAGGTCGCCGGCCGCGTCGAAGACCAGGCTGGTGATGTGACTGTCGCACTCCAACCCGTTGCCGCGGCCGATGATGCGCCAGCCGGTTCCATTCCAGCGGGCAATTCCGTCTTCTGTGGGCGCCAGCATCCGGCCTTCCGGGTCTTCAAGGAGCGGCGCGTGGCCGTAGGTGCCGTCCGGATCGGAGCCGGGAATGGAGCGATCGGTAAAGTGCGTGGCCCCCGGCAGCAGGACCGCTACGTGGTGCCTGCCAGCAGCCCAGAAGGTGCCCGATCGATCCCGCACCACGTTCTCCCACTGGTCGCCGGGAAGTCCCTTGTCCCCGCCCCATGCGTCCACTCCGAACCCGGAAGCTTGCAGGCGTCCGTTGGTCTCGCTCTCATGCCAGGAATAAAGATTCCTGCCGCATCCCACCCAGATGCGCTCGCCGTTGGACGGCCCGGCGACCACACTGAGGCTGGAAACCTTGGCCAGATCGGGCATGGCCGCTACGACGCTGTCTGGAAAAACGGGGCGATAGGAGAGCATCCGGCCCTCGGTGTCGTGCTCCAGCCGGTAAAGCCGCATATGATCGACGACCAGCAAGTGGCGCGCATCTTCGACAGCCAGTTGCCGCTGACCAAGAATATGGATCGCATCTCGTCCGGCGGGGAAAAATCGCTGGCCGTCCCATCGATACAGATTTTCTTCGGTGGCCACCCAGATGGTGCCGTTTGGATCCGCCAATAGATCGATGGCATCCAGCTCGCCGATCCCCTGCTCGGAGCCATAGCGCTCGAAGTTCGATCCGGAAAAGCGGAAGACGCCGTTCTCCGTGGCCAGCCAGAGAAACCCCTGGCTATCCATGGCCATCGCGTTGACCGCGAGGTTCCTCAGCCCTTCGGCCTGGCGGAAGGCGCGAAAGACATACTGCTGCGCATTCAGAACCGCCGAAAACGCCAGCAAAAAGGCCAGAACTCGAATTGAACCAGACCTTGCCATGCCTTCCTTTGCACAGGATCGTCGCGTCGGCAATTGCCCCTTGGTGGTCTCATCGGCAGATCGTGCAAAAACTCCATGGAATGTGAAACTTTCGATTCAGGCTCCGCTGGCCGCGGAAAACTTGCGCAGCCGGCGGGTTCAGGTTTCAATTCATGAAGAAAACCAGCAGAGTCAGTGCATTCCTGGATCGATCCGGGCAGGCGCTGAGGCGTGCTGTTCCTGCGGGATTCACGGCGATTTCTCCCTTTTTCTCGCGGCCTGCTTATTTTTTACAGATTCTAATCCTTCCGCACGGCGAAAAGCGACTGAGTTCCGACCCTCAAACCGGCTCGTCCAATGCCCTGGCGAGCGCCTCGGCATCGGTGACCGGCGGCAGGCAGGTGCGTCCCCGGCAGACCATGGCCCACGCCTGTGCGCCGTCCGGTTTCGGGGCTTCCAGAAGCAATTCGGCCAGCGCCTCCGGAATTCCGCCCGGAACCAGCCTCTCCCGCGCGATGCACAGGACAGTCCGGTTGACGGCAAAGCGGCCCAGCGCCATGGCTTCCAGGCTTTCCGCCTGGGCGCCGGAGCCGACCACCACCACTTGCACGGGATCGAGCAGCAGCCGCTCCAGGGCCAGCCCGTAGCTGCCGGCGTAGAGGCCGAAATGCTCCACAATTCCGGCAAAGGAGGCCAGTGTCTCGGCGGCGATCTCGCGATAATCCCGGCGGCCGCTCAGCGCCTCCAGGCGCAGCAGGGCAGAGGCGGCTGTGGGGTTTCCGGCCGGAGTGGGCGCATCCTGGAGCGGCTTCCGCCTGGCCGTCAGCGCGCCCAGGGGCGGCCTGTCGCCGGCAGGCACGGCCGCATCGTAGAACGCACCGGCACTGCGGTCGTAAAAGCGTGCGATCATCGCGTCGGCCAGCTTGACGGCCGCATGATAGAAGCTCATTTCGCCGGTCGCAAACCAGCCGTCGATGCAGGCGTGGACGGTGAAGGCATAGTCGTCGAGCGTGCCCGGCACGTCCTCCGCAGGCTGCGCTCCACTCCTCGGCGGGGCGTCACCGGCCCCCGGCTGGACGCCATAAGCGATCACGTGACGGAGCTCCTGGTCGCCAGCCTGGTCGCCAGCCCAGGCCTCCTTGAGCAGCCGGTTCAAGGTGCAGAGAGCCAGCTCCCGCGCCGAGTCGATCTTCAGTACCCGCGCAGCCTCCAGGAAGGCCGAGACAGCCATGGCGTTCCAGCCGGTAAACAGCGTGCGGTCGATGAACGGCGTGGGCCGCTCAAAGCGCGCGGCCAACAGAGCGCGGCGCAGCGAATCGACCTGCGACCGCAGATCGTCCAGACTCCGGCCCGTCCCTCCCGCCATCTCTTCCAGGGTCCAATCCACGTGAAGGACGTTTTTAGCCGGATTGTGGTGCATATCGCCCTGTTCGCCGATGCCCCAATAGCGCAGCGCAACCTCGAGCTCCGCCGGCTCAAACCCCGCCGCGGAGAGCGCCTCGCGCGCCTCGGCCAGCGTCCAGGTAAAGTAGTCGCCGTCGTCCTCAAGGTCGATGTCGGCGTCCTGCGAGGCATAAAAGCCGCCCCGATCGCGGTCGCTCATCGTCGCTTCCAGCCAGCCCACGATCTCCCCGGCAACAAGACGAAAATCCTCGCGGCCCAGGCTCTTGTAGCCGTGCAGGTAATTGCGCAGCAGCTCGGTGTTGTCGTAGAGCATCTTCTCGAAGTGCGGCACCCGCCAGCGCTCGTCCACGCTGTAGCGGTGGAAGCCTCCGGCCAGTTGGTCGCAGACTCCTCCCCGCGCCATCTTCTCGAGAGTCGTCGAGAAAGCCTGCGCGGCCTGCGGGTTGCCGCGGTTCATGGCCATCTGCAGCAGCAGGTCGAGCGCCGCCGGATGAGGAAATTTGGGCTGCGAGCCGAAGCCCCCGTTGCGGGCGTCGAACTGCGCCAGGATCGAAGCGGCAATCTTGTCCCCGAGCTCAAGCGTCAGCTCCCCGCCGCGGCCTGAAAACGACTCGTTTTCCTCGATGGCCGCCATCGCCCCCGCGGCTGCCTCCAGCGCATCCCCGCGCCGCTCCCGCCAAACCTGGGCCAGGGTTTCGAGCACCCGCCCAAAGCCCGGCCGCCCAGAACCGTCGCTGCGGGGAAAATAGGTGCCGCCGTAAAAGGGACGCCCGTCGGGGGTGAGAAAGGCCGTCAGCGGCCAGCCGCCCTGTCCGCTGATGGCCGAAACCGCGGCCTGATAGCGCGCATCCACATCCGGCCGTTCGTCGCGGTCCACCTTCACGGCCACAAAATGCCGGTTGATGATCGCGGCAATCTCCGCGTCTTCATAGGACTCGCGGTCCATCACGTGGCACCAGTGGCACCAGACGGCGCCGATATCCAGCAGAATGGGCTTGTCTTCGGCCTCGGCCAGGGCAAAAGCCGCATCGTTCCACGGATGCCACTCGACCGGCTGGTGGCGCGCCGAGCGCAGGTAGGAGCTGGCCGAGTTTCCCAGCAGGTTGCGGTCGCCGGAGGAAGTGGGGGAAGTGTCCTCGCTCATGGGCTGAGGATACAACGGCTGCATCCAGAGCGGCCAGGGCGCGATAGCCGCGGGGACGAACCGCGCGGCGCTCCGGCAGTTCCTTCCGCGGCGGGGAAACTGAGCGGGCCACGGGGAAAAATCAAAAAGTCTCCATGAACGGCCCGTGACCGGCAGAAATCGCTTTTCTCCAGCACAACCGTCTAATCCTACAGTTGTAGATCGCTTTTTCCGGAGGGAACCGGGGGCTTCAGCTCCCGGAAAAAGCGCGAATTGCCGGGGCCTTCAGGCCCGGGCTTTGGTCCTTCTTCTGCGAAAGAAGGCAAGTACAACTGTAGTGCTAAGAACAGAAGCATGGGCGCTCAATCTCCGATTCCCCTGGAGCGAGAAAGAAACAACTTAGCTGGCTCTCGGCTTGCTTCCTGAGTCCGTCGCGCATCCTCTGCATCTGAACAGGTGTAGTTCTGGCGCTTCTCTTTTTCTCCCCGGCCAAGACGCGGATAGACAGCGCAACCGATGCTATTTGTCCGAATGGTAAGGGAACTGGTTTGGCGTCCAGTATCTTGTTGGAAAACTCCGGATTTGTGTTACGGCACGACGGGAGCTTGTTCACTGGCGGTCCAATTGGAGGGCTTGCCCGGTCTTTTACCGCTTGATTTTGTACCACCTTTGGGGTGCCCCAGGTCCCGATTTTGGGACCTGGGAATGACCATCGCAAGGAACGAATTTATGCCGTCGGAAACCTGGGAAGATACCCCGAAGGCGCCCGCCGCAGTCGCCGCGCTGGGATGGTCGAAGAAAAAGCGCCGGGGTAGCATAGTGAGGAAAGGAAGACCGCAATGGAATTGGGCATGATCGGGCTGGGACGGATGGGAACCAACATGGTGCGCCGCCTTCTTCGCGCCGGCCACCAATGCGTCGTATACGACCTTCACCCGGAGGCGGTTCAGGCGCTCGAAAATGAGGGCGCGACGGGGGCGGCTTCGCTTGAAGAGTTCGCCGCAAAGCTGCGCACGCCCCGCGCCCTCTGGATGATGGTGCCTGCCGCCGTGGTCGATGAGACCCTGAAAACACTCATCCCGTTCCTCAAAAAGGATGATGTGATCATCGACGGCGGCAACTCCTACTACCACGACGATATCCGCCGCGCTGCCGAGCTGAAGCCGAAGGGCATTCACTATATAGACGCCGGGACGAGCGGCGGGGTCTGGGGATCCGAGCGCGGCTACTGCCTGATGATCGGCGGCGATCCGGCGGTCGTCCAGCGTCTCGATCCCATTTTTTCCGCTCTCGCCCCGACCATCGATTCAGCGCCCCGCACGCCCGGCCGGGAAAAGATGAGCGGTACAGCCGAGCACGGCTACCTGCACTGCGGCCCCTCGGGCGCCGGCCACTTTGTCAAGATGGTCCACAACGGCATCGAATACGGCATCATGGCCTCCTATGCCGAGGGGCTGAACATCTTGAGCCACGCCAACGCCGGCAAGCTCAAGCGCACGGAGGACGCCGAAACCACGCCGCTGCGCCACCCGGAGCATTATCTCTACGATCTGAACCTGGCCGACATCGCCGAGGTCTGGCGGCGCGGCAGCGTCATCTCCTCGTGGCTGCTGGACCTGGCCGCCCGCTCTCTCGTGGACAGCCCGAACCTGGAAAAGTTCTCCGGGCGGGTATCGGACTCGGGCGAGGGGCGCTGGACGATTGCCGCCGCCATCGACGAGTCGGTTCCGGCTCCCGTGCTCAGCGCCGCGCTTTATGAGCGTTTCAGTTCGCGCGGCGAAGACGACTTCGCCGACAAGCTGCTCTCCGCGCTTCGTTTCCAGTTTGGCGGCCATAAGGAAAAATCCACAACCGAAGAGAAAGGCTCCTGATGGACAACTCCCATTCGGACGCGCTGGTGCTGTTCGGCGTAACCGGCGATCTGGCCCACAAGAAGATCTTCCCCGCGCTCTATGCGATGGTGAAGCGCGGCGTCCTCAAGGTTCCGGTCATCGGCGTCGCCTTCCCCAAGTGGTCTCTGGAGCGGCTGCACCGGCGCGTCATCGACAGCATCAAGCGCTCGGGCGGAATCGACGACCGGCGCTCTCTGGAGCAGTTTCTCTCCCTCCTCAGCTATGTCGGCGGAGACTATACCGCCCCGCAGACATTCACCGCCATCAAAGCGGCGCTGGGCGGTGCCAAGCGGCCGGCGCACTATCTGGCCATTCCGCCCGCGCTCTTCGCAACGGTAATCGAAGGCCTGGGCGCAGCCAAGCTGGCCGCGAACGCGCGCGTCATCGTCGAAAAGCCCTTTGGGCGCGACCTGGCTTCGGCGCGCGAACTCAACGAAGTGGCGCACAAAATCTTCCCGGAAGACTCCATCTTCCGCATCGATCACTTCCTGGGCAAGGAGGCGATCATGAACATTCTCTATTTCCGCTTCGCCAACTCGTTCCTGGAGCCGATCTGGAATCGCAACTACGTGGCCAGCGTGCAGATCACGCTTTCGGAGAATTTCGGCGTGGGGAAGCGCGGCGCGTTTTACGAAACCGCCGGCTGCCTGCGCGACGTGATTCAGAACCACCTCTTCCAGATCGTCGCGCTGCTGGCCATGGAGCCGCCCGCGAGCCGGGACTTCGGAGCCGTGCACAACGAGAAGGCCAAGGTCTTCAAGGCCATGCGCCCGCTCACCCCCGATGACCTGGTGCGCGGCCAGTACGCCGGCTACCGGGATGAGCCGGACGTGGCCAGTCGCTCCGACGTCGAGACCTTCTGCGCCCTGCGGCTGTTCATCGACTCATGGCGCTGGGACGGAGTGCCATGGTACCTGCGCTCGGGCAAATATCTGCCCCTGACCGCGACCGAGGTGCTGGTGGAGCTGAAGCCGCCGCCGCAGAAGCTGTTTGCCGACGCGGAGACGGTCCATGGGCGCTCCAACTACCTGCGCTTCCGGCTCTCACCGGACTCGGCCGTCGGCCTGGCGGCGCGCGTCAAGCTTGCAGGGCAGGAATTCATCGGAGAACAGCGGGAACTCTACCTGCTCGAAGAACAGCCCGGAGCCGAAGCGCCTTACGAGCGGCTATTGGGCGACGCCATGGCCGGCAACGGCGCCCTCTTCACGCGCGAGGACGCGGTGGAGTCGGCCTGGGCGGTGGTCGACCCGGTCCTCAAGACCCATCCCCGGGTTCGCCCTTACAAACGCGGCAGTTGGGGACCGAAAGAGGCCGCCGCGATCATTGCCACCGGCGGCGGCTGGCACAACCCCGGCAGCACCGATTCATCCCGCGGGTGAGCCCGGCAAACCTGCGCCGGCCGGCGAAGCCTGTGTGGGTTTGACCTGCGCACAGCCGGCCACACCCGCCCAACGCAGTTCATTTCAGGAGAAAAACGATGAAAGCAACCCGGAAACTTCACGACCTCGGCCAGAGCCTGTGGCTCGATAACATTACGCGCGATCTGCTGGACAGCGGCACCCTCAAGCGCTACATCGAGGAGCTGTCGATCACCGGGCTCACCTCGAACCCCACCATCTTCGATCTGGCCATCAAGAACAGCGCCGATTACGACGGCGCCATCGGCCGAAAGGTGAAAGAGGGCAAGTCGGGCGAGGCGCTTTTCTTCGATCTGGCAATCGAAGACCTCCGCCGGGCCGCCGACCTCTTCCGGCCCGTCTTCGACCGGACCAACGGCGTGGATGGCTGGGTGTCGCTCGAGGTTTCGCCCCTGCTGGCCCGCAACACCGCCGAAACCCTCGCCGCCGCCAAGGCGCTGCACAAGCGCGCGGACAGGCCCAATCTGTTCATCAAGATTCCCGGCACCCGCGAGGGACTCCCGGCCATCGAAGAGGCCATCTTCTCCGGCGTGCCGGTCAATGTGACCCTGCTGTTTTCCGCGGAGCAGTACGCCGCGGCTGCCGATGCGTACCTGCGCGGCATCGAGCGGCGCATCGAGGCCGGGCTGAATCCCGATGTCGGCTCCGTGGCTTCGTTGTTCGTCAGCCGCTGGGATGTCGCGATCGCCTCCAAGGCGCCCGACGCTCTGCGCAATCGCCTCGGCATTGCCATCGCCGGGCAGACGTATGAGAAGTATCGGGCGCTGCTCGATTCGCCTCGCTGGCAGCGCATCGCGAACTCGGGGGGACGCGCCCAGCGGATGCTCTGGGCCAGCACCGGGACCAAGGACCCCAACGCTTCCGCCATCCTGTACGTTCAGGCCCTCGCCCTGCCCTTCACCATCGATACGATGCCCGAGGCTACGCTGAAGGCGCTTTCCACTCACGATGAACTGAGCGCATCCTCGTCGGCTTCAGCCGCTGAAGTGCTGGCGGAATTTGCCAAAGCCGGGATTGACTCTGGCGCCGTCGCCGCCCAGTTGCTCGAAGAAGGCGTCCAATCGTTTGCCAAATCCTGGAACAATCTGCTGGCGTGCATCGCTTCCAAAAGCGAGACGCTCACCGCGGCCTGAGCCAGGAAGACGGCAGCCTGAGCCAGGAAGACGGCAGCCTGAACCAGGAAGGAAAGAAGGGAGGACGAAAGCCGCCTCAGCAGCCCTTCGTCCTCCGGGGGAAAACATCCCTGCGCGCTTTGCGATTCGCCAAAACCGGGCAACCGGTCTTGGCGATCCAGCCGCCTGCGCGGAGAATCGCTCCCCGAACCTCTGCGCAAGCGCCGGAAATCGTACGGAAGCGGCTCTTCATCCCCGTCTCCATCCCCGTCTCCTGCGCAACCGGGAATGATGCGGACAATGCCCGATCTTGGCGGATTTGGGATGCCCGCGCAAACACCCGCGCGCTTTTCCCGGCGATCCGTGCGCTTTTTCCCGCAACGTGGACATCAAAGAGCTTCTCAAGAGCCGAATTTGAATGCCGCCTCCGCCCATGCGACCGCGTCGGCGTGGCAGTGCATGAGTTGCTCGTGGTTCAGGCCGCTGGAGCGGACGATTGCGTCGCACTCCTTCCAGTCTCCGTGCTCCTGGCAGACGATCCAATGCAGCGGAACGCCCTCCGAGGCATTCCCACCCAGCAAAGCCTCGCGAGCCGCCACGCGCAAAGGCAGCATCCGGACAAGATCCTCCATCAGAATGCGCAGCATCGCCGGAAACAAACTGACCAGGCCGATGAGATATTGCTCGCTCGGAGCCAGTCCGAACAGACCGGCGGTCAATTCGCAGAAGCGCCCCCGTTCGAGAGCCATGCGCAGAATCTCCTCCGGCTGATCGGTGCTGAAGTCGGTGGCGATGGCCAGCATGGCCATGCGCCGGAAGGCCGATTCGCCCACCAGCATGAGCGCCGCCTGGATCGAGGTGACCTCCTGGCGCATGGCGCAAACCGGCGAGTTGACCAGCCGGAGAAGCCGATAGGCCAGCGACGCGTCGCACATCACCAGCTGGCTCAGCCGTCGCATATCCACAGGATCGTTTTGAAGATCCTCCATGATTTCCAGATGCACCAGGCGGTTGCCGGGAATCTTGTGGCTCTCGAGCGGCTCCGGACGGCAGAAGTAGTACCCCTGGAACAGCTCGAAGCCATCCTTGCAGGCGATCCCGTATTGTTCCTGCGTCTCCACGTTTTGCGCCACCAGACGAGCCTGCACTCCCTGCAGCCCGCGCAGCATCTTCTGGCGCTCGGGGCCGCGGACTTTGTCGATTTCCACCTTGATGTAGTCAGCCAGATCGGTCAGCGGTCCGCGCTCCGATTCTCCGCTGAAACCGGCCAGGGCCAGCCGGAAGCCCGATGCCTTCAGCGTGCGGCAGGCCGTCAACAGGCCCTCGGATGGCTCTTCGCCGGCTGACAGCTCCAGGACCGTCATCCGCGGCGGCAATACCTTCACCCACTCGCTGGTCACTGACTCCGCGGTGCAGTTCACAAAGGCCGGCAACCCACGCGACAGCTTTTCCAGGCCGAAGAGGATCGTATTGTCGAGCATCGTACGGGTCGCCATGTCGCCCTGAGGACGCGCAATCGGCTCGCGTCCATTCCAGAACAGCAATTCGTAGCCATGCGCCTTGCCGCCCAGATCCAGAATCGGCTGGCGCGCCACGTAGCGGAGTTCACCCGCCTGCTTTTGAACTGAGTCAGCACTCTTTTCCGCCGTAGCACGCGTCGCCATCTGGACCATCCCCCATCCTGTTTATCGTTGCCGGGGATCGAAACGTGAGAATATTTCCCTGCGGGGAAAAAACTTTTGCGCGGAATTGCCCAAAACCTGCCTCCGGAACACCCCGGGAATACCCGGCTCCTGGGAACGCCGTGCCCTCGAATTGCGTAGTAAACTCAAGAGGGTCATCGCGGAGGCAGCCATGTATTGCAGCGGATGCGGACAGGAATTATCTCCAGCGCAGGGCTTTTGCTCGAAGTGCGGCCGCCCGGCTGCGCCGCCGGTCCCCCCCATCCCCGGCCTGGAGTTTGAACTCCAGAACTACGCGGGCAAGGTGAAGGCGCTGGCCGTGGTCTGGTTCGTCTATGTCGGCCTCTCGCTGCTTTGGGGCGTGGCCGCGCTGAGTTTTGCGAATGCGTTCCTTTCCGGACACTTCGGACCCTGGATGCACGGGCCATGGGGACACGGGCCATGGCCCGGCGGTTCCCCTCCCCCGGAGTGGTTCGGGCCTGCGATCCTGCATTTTGTCTGGGTCTTTCTCGTGGCCCGCACTTGCCTTGCCGCGGCTGCCGGATGGGGCCTTCTGAAGCACGCGCAGTGGGGACGGATCACGACCATCGCCATGGCTTTTCTGAGCCTGCTGAAGTTTCCCTTCGGAACCGCCCTGGGCATCTGGACCCTGATCATGCTGCTGGGCTACCGCAACGCGACCCTCTACGAGCAGCTCTGAAGGCAGTTTTGCTTTTGGTGTAAAGCGGTTTTGAAAGGGCACGGCTTCACAGGCTGCGAAAAAACCATCGTTTTGAAAAGGCACGGCTTCAGTCGTGCCGAAAATGCAACAAAATAGGGCGGGCTTTACGGCAAATTTGCTTCTGGTGTGGAGGGGTTTTGAAAGGGCACGGCTTTAGCCGTGCCGTAATTGCCGCAAAAATCCGTGGGCTTTAGCCCCCGAGGGAATCTTCTTCCAAACTGACCCACGACCCCATCAGAAGCGGGCGCCAGGAAGCGGCCTCCCGGCGGTACAATCGAAGCATGAGTTTCCCTGAAATGCGGATGCGCCGGCTGCGGCGCACGGAGTCCTTGCGGGCGCTGGTGCGCGAAACTTCCGTCGAACCCGGCGACCTGATTTACCCCCTCTTTCTCTGTCCCGGCGAGGGCGTACGCCGCGCCGTCAGCTCCATGCCGGGGGTCTTCAACCTCTCGGTCGATGAGGCCGTGCGCGAGGCCGAGCAGGCCGCGAGCCTGGGCGTTGGGGGCCTCCTGCTCTTCGGCCTGCCTGACGCCAAAGACGACGAAGGAACCGGCGCCTGGGAGGACAACGGCATCGTGCAGCAGGGGTTGCGCGCGCTCAAAGCCTCACCGGCGTCCAAAAAGCTGGTGCTTGTCGCCGACGTCTGCCTGTGCGAGTACACCAGCCACGGCCACTGCGGCCGAATCGTCGAAACCGCGGACGGCTGGACGGTCGCGAACGACCCGACGCTCGAGCTGCTGGCCCGCACCGCTCTCAGCCAGGCCAAAGCCGGAGCCGACGTCGTCGCTCCCAGCGACATGATGGACGGGCGCGTCGCGGCCATCCGGAGAGCGCTCGACGCGGCGGGATCGAACGATACGCCCATCCTCAGCTACGCCTCCAAATTCGCCTCCGCCTTCTACGGGCCATTTCGTGAAGCCGCGGACTCCACGCCCCAGTTCGGCGACCGCAAGAGCTACCAGATGGACGGAGCCAACCTGCGCGAGGCCATGCGCGAGATCGATCTGGACCTCGCCGAGGGAGCCGACATGATCCTCATGAAACCGGCAATGCCCTATCTCGACGTGATCCGCGCGGCGCGCGAGCGGGTCGGCGTGCCCATCGGCGCCTACCAGGTCTCGGGCGAGTACTCCATGCTCCAGGCCGCCTTCGAGAAAGGCTGGCTCGACCGCGACCGCGCCACGCTCGAATCGCTCCTCGGCATTCGCCGCGCCGGCGCTGACTTCATCGTCACCTACTTCGCCAAAGAAGCCGCCAAACTCCTCGCTTGAGCGCGGTTTCGTCCCGCTGCCCGGTCACCCGTTCCCATTGAGCGCGAACTGTTTTGCGCTCGCTTACATTTGATTTGCGGTAATCTCCGAATTGGCGACCATCCTCTCGGAACGCCACTAGTACTGTGACCGCGTGATTTGGTCATTGTATGAATGGAACGCCGGCCTCCCGGCCGGCTGTAGCGCGGACGTCCTCGTCCGCGCTTGTCCACGATGAATGACCAATTCATGCGGTCTAAACACTAGTACCTTGACCTGGTGAATTCGTAATTTAACCACAAGCGCTCGGGTGCCCCAGGTCTCGCTTTTGAGACCTGGGAAACGACGAAATTCTGCGGTCAAAACACGAGTGGTATGTCTCACTTGGATCATCGTTTCTCGGACTTGAAGA
>Ga0255350_1000156_pt1 | contig 27562 bp, 22 predicted proteins | sample HBST25r1metaG_FD_186028 | JGI IMG/M metagenome (GOLD analysis project Ga0255350, IMG submission 186028) | Peat soil microbial communities from Stordalen Mire, Sweden - H.B.S.T-25.r1 | ecosystem: Environmental > Terrestrial > Soil > Wetlands > Peat | place: Sweden: Norrbotten County, Stordalen...
CCCCTAGTTCCTGTGAGACTGTGAACTTTATCGCATCGTCCGGCCGGTACACCGGTATAACTGTTCATGTGGTTACAGCAATCCTGGAGAGGCCTTAGTGATCCGGCAACTAAATACTGTGCGGGTGCCCCATCCATTCCCGCGTTTTTTGCGGGAATGGGTGGGAAACAACGTCACTCTTTTCTTGCCGGATCAATAGTGGCCTTAGTGTTTCTGGACAGGCGTCTGCCGCAGAAACTCCGCAATTCGTTCGCGCGCATCCATCGTGCCCTGCAGGCTGGCGTAGAGGCTTGCTCTCTGTTGCGCAAAGACGGCTCGTGCGGTAGCGGAGATGGGAAATCGCTCGGCATAGCCGCTTAGCAATTCCGTGCAGGTTTGCGAAGTGCGCGCCGCGGAGCGGCCCCCCGCCAGGATGCTCAGATCGCCGAAGAGAGCCGCCAATTCCCTGCCCTGCGGGTTCCTGTCCATTTCCAAAACATCCAAAGCCAGCGAGCGCGCCGCCAGCAGTTCGCACAGCGCCTCCGCCATCGCGAAGGTCACGCCCTGACGCGCATCGCAAAACAGCCGGACACCGCGCGCATCCACCTGCTGCCGCAGTTGCTCCAGAGTCCATTGCCAAAGCCTCATTCCTTCGGCAAGACTGCGCATACCGGCTTGCGGCGCTTGTGCCGCAAGCGCATCCATCTCCCCCGTCCACTTCTGAAACTCGGCGAGAAAGCGCGTATCGGTCATGGCAACTGAAACTAGACGCCGTTGCAGCGCTGCCGGCCCCATGTACATGTCCTCGATCTGCGCATCGATCAGCCGCGAGTGGAGATCGGTCGTTTCCTGTGCGCCGTGCTCATCCCTCGCGGCCACTTGCTGCAAGCACTTCGGAATCTGGCTGCTGCTGAAGAGCTTTGCCGCCGGGGAGAAGAGCGCGGCGAGCTTCGCATCAGCGCTGCAGGGATGCTCCGCCTCGTCGAGTTTGTCGCTGAGACGCGCAGCGAGAAAGCCCAGCGATGCGGCGGCCTCGCCCGTGGCCCACAAATCGGCCATGCTGAGCCGGAACTCCGCGTCCTGGCTTTTCTGCGCCGCTGATGCGAGCCACTCTTGCACGGTCGCCAGTGCTTTAGCCGCGGTCATCAAGGCGAGCAGGGCGCGCATCCGGCGTAGAACCGGCTCCAGCAGAACGCGATGGCTGAAGCGCGGAACGATCGCGCCATTCTCCATCGTGTAGCCTCCAACAATGCGCGAAGCCGGCACCGTGAGATGAAAGACCGGGTTGGTGGTCGAAGCAAAGCGGTGTCCGAGCTTTCGCACCGGCGCGCCGCGCTCGAACTCGCCCGCGTCGCCTGGCTCGAGAATCACGAGACCGCTGCCGCGCACACCTTTGCCGTCGCCCTCGACGGCAGCTACCACAAACTCCGCAAAGTCCATGTGGCTGATGAAGCGTCCGCGCTTGTGAACCTCCAGCAGCACTTCGCCGTTCGCGCCTGCGCCGGCCAGAGACATGCGGCCGGAAAGAAAGATCGCATCCGAACCGGCGCCGGGAATCGGCTCCGTCAGGCAAAGAGCGCCGTGGCGCAGCTCGGCCCGGCCCAGGTAGCGATCACGCTGCGGCCCGGTTCCGAAGTCGCGGATGGGCATCTGCGCCAGGCTTCCTGAAAGGCTGCATGTGGCAACGCCGGCATCCATACTGGCCAGTTCCCAAATAGTCAACGCCAGCCGCTGGGTTAGTCCGTTGTGCGCAGAGGCCAGAATCCCGGTCATCCCCTCGGCATCCAACGCGCGCAGCACGAGAGCTTTCTCTTCTGTCCATTTGTGGGAGGGACGAGCCTTATCGAGCAGCGGCGTCAGCTTATCGCGCGCCGTTTGCTGGGCATTGTCGCGCACGGATAGGAGTTCCGCGCTCTCGGCGATTCGCCACAGTATTGCGTGCGTCTCGTCCCACCAGCGGAAATCCATGGCGCTCCTATTCCGCGTCGGCGGGAATGCTGCACTCAGCTAGTTGGCGCGGTTTGACGAGTAGAACCCTCAAAGTGAATTCACTCTATTCTCTCCGGCGGAGACAGATTAAGGCGATTTCAAGAATTTGAATCCATTTTAGTTCAGAAGAGGCTCTGCCGTATCGTAATGGCGCTGTTCCATGAAATCAATGTCGTGACCCCGGCCGGCTCGCCGTGCCATCGCAAGTTTCGTGCGGTCCGAAGCCAATGTTAAAATGAAACCGGTTCCAGCCTGGCTGCTTTCGAGTTCCGGAAGGATCGACATGGCGCGATCAGCGCTTTTTGTTTTGTTGTTTCTTGCGACCAATGCCGCGTTGGCGCTGCTTTATCCGTTCTCGCTCGCCCACACTCTTCTTGCTTTAGCTCTTTATGCATTGGGCACCGGGGTGATGCTCTACCTGTTGTTCCACCCGCGCAATCAGTGGCTGGTTGACAACCGCTCGCAAGTGGAACGCGATGGCTGCGTCGCGCTGACCTTCGACGACGGCCCCGACCCCGTAGATACGCCCCGGCTGCTCGACCTGCTCCGTGAAAAAGGCGTGAAGGCCACTTTCTTTGTTGTGGGTCAGCGCGCCGACCAGCATCCGGAAATCGTGCGCCGCGCATGGGAAGAGGGACACCTGATCGGTAACCATACCTGGTCGCATCGACCGCTTTTCTGCTTTCTCTCTCCGCGACGCCTACGGTTCGAGATCGAGCGTGGCAGCCAGAGCATCGAGCGAATCTGCGGGGTCAGGACGCGCTACTTCCGTTCCCCGGTCGGCTTGCGCCATCCTCTGCTGCGCTCTGCGCTGCAAAGAGCCGGTGTGGAGTTCATCTCCTGGCGCGTCAAGAGCTGTGATACGATGATCAAAAATTCAGGTTTGCTCGCACGCCATATTCTCAGCAAAGTGACCAGCCGAGACATCATCCTGATGCACGATCACCGGCCAAACGGCGCACACGTCATGTTGGAGGCTCTGCCCGGCGTGATTGACGAGTTGAAGGAACGCGGCTTCGATTTTGTGCTCGTCGGCTCCCGCGAAAACGCGCCCCGCGGTACCGAATTATGAAAGTATGCGCACTGATTCCCGCATTCAATGAAGCCTCCCACATAGCTCAGGTGGTCGAAGGCGCCAGGCAGCACGTCGAATCAGTTATTGTTATCGACGACGGATCGAACGACGGCACCGCGCAACTGGCCCGTCACGCCGGAGCCTTCTGCATTGAATTACCTGCTAACAGCGGGAAGGCATCCGCGCTGCGTCGAGGCTTCACTTACGCCAGCGATCAGAATTTCACCCACGCGATCACTCTTGATGGCGATGGCCAGCATATGCCGCAGGATATACCCGTTCTGCTGCGCGTAGCCCAGGAGACGGAGGCGGATCTGGTTATCGGAGCACGCCCCTTCGACCGCGCCCTGATGCCGCGCGCACGCTATTACTCCAACACCATCGGCAGCCGCTGGGCCTCGGCGCTGGTGGGCAGCAAGATTCAAGACAGCCAAAGCGGCTTTCGGCTCTTCCGCCTTGAAGCTCTCGACCGCATCAAGCTGCGCAGCCGGCGCTACGAGTTGGAAATGGAAGTGCTTATCAAACTGGGACGCGCTGGCTGCACCATTGCTCACGCACCCATTCACATGGTTTACGACAACGGTCAGGCGCGGTCCAAGATGAAGCCGGTGCGCGATACAGTGCGCATCTGCCTTTGCTCGCTCGCCTTTCGCTTCCTGGGAGCTTGAGATGAGCCTGCGCCGAGTTTGTTGCATGATCGCGTTTCTGCTGCTGTCGCACCTGTTGCCGGCGCAGTCAGACGATTTGTTGATGCGCATCTGGAACGGCGTGCAGCAGGCGCAGGGAAAGTTCACAACCGGCTGCGGCAGCGTGGTCGAGACCCGCACCTCCAGGCTGATGGTCAAGCCAATGGTGTTGCGCGGCAAGTTCTGCGCCGAGGGCATGACGCGCTTTTCGCTGGAATACTTTGCGCCCAACGCTCTGCGCATCCGCTTCAATACGAACTACCTCAACGTGCTCAGCGGAGACGGGCAGACCGAGGTTCTGGATATTGGCAGCGGCGTTCGCCGTGCCCAGTCTGCCTTCAGCCGGCAAAACTCAATCGAGGGATTGAAGAAGAACTTTACCATCACGGCGACAGAGAATGGCCGGGAGTACGAGATGAGGTTTGTCCCCCGCACTGAGACCTTTCGCCGCCGCATAAATTATCTGGTAGTGAAACTCGACAAGCGCGACTTTCTGCCGCGCTCGCTGGAGGTGGACGGCAAAAGCGGAGTCAACAGTGTCTTTCGCATTGACTTCAGCTCTCTGAATGCGAAGCTGCCCGCGGAAACCTTCGAGGTGTCCAAACCAAAATGATCGAACGAAACGAAATCGAGAAGATCATCCCGCATCGCCCGCCTTTCTTGTGGATCGACCGGGTTGAGGAGCTGCAGCCGGGCATTCGTTGCGTTGCGTGGCTCTCTGTCGGCGCCGAAAACCCCATCTTTGCCGGGCATTTTCCCGCCCGGCCGATCCTGCCCGGTGTGTTGATCATCGAGGCGGTGGCGCAGACGGCGGCGGTGATGATGGGCTCGGCATCGCCCGCTGAAGCCACGGGAACGGCACTGCTGGCCGCGGTCAATCGCTTCAAGTTCTTCAAGCCCGTGGCTCCCGGCATGTTGTTGCGCATTGAAACCACGAAGCTGACCCAGGCAGGAACCATGGTATGCATCGAAGGCACCGTCAGCGCACTGGGAGAAAAGGTAGCGAGCGGTGAGTTATCGGTTGTTTCAGGGCGGTAAACCGGAGTTTTCAAGAAAAGGTTGAGCATTGCTCCAGGGATTGAACGCGCATATTCGCAAATTAGCGGCTACTCTGCTGACCGAGCGGCTTGACCCCGCTTCGGCCGGGGCTGCCGTGTTTTGGGGAATCTTTATTGGCATCGTGCCGATCTATGGCCTACAGATGTTGGCGGCGGTGGGTTTGGCCGTGTTGTTCCGATTGAACAAGCCCCTGACCCTGGCCGCCACCTTCATTAACAATCCGTTGCTGCTTCCGCCTATCGTGGCCGCGTCGGTGGAGTTGGGCGGCTTTCTGCGCCATGGATCGTTCCTTCCCTGGCATCTGGCGGCGCTTTCCGGCGCGCAACTCAAAGACCAGCTTGTCTCGTGGGTATTGGGCAGCATAGTGTTGGGTTTGCTGGTGGGCGGCGCGGCCGCAATCTTCACCGCGACTGTGGTGTATTGGACCGCGCCTTCGCAGCGTAGCCTGCGCGAGCGCATTCACTTCGTCAATCAAACCTTTGCCCGGAGCGCTCAGTTTGACCGCGGGTTTGTCCGCTGGAAGATGCGCCTGGACCGGATTTTCTCTTTACTTGCAGCCGAAGACCTGGGCTCTGGAACAGTGGTCGATCTGGGCTGCGGCTACGGTATGGCGCTCTGTTTTACAGCATTTGCAGACAAGGGCCGTCGCCTGCTGGGATGCGACCTCAATGTGCATCGAATCGCCGTCGCCCGTCAGGCTCTGAGCACATTGAACGCAGAGCCGGCCGTTTGCGACGTGCGTCATTACGATCTGCCCCCAGCCGGTTTGATTCTGATTCTCGATGTACTGCAATATTTGCCCGCCGAGGAGCAGTTCGCGCTGCTGCAACGCTGCTGCTCCGCGCTCGAACCCGGCGGAAGGCTGATCTTCCGCGTGCATGACCGCGAACGCGGGCTGCGAACCTTTCTTACCCTGGGCCTGGACCGGCTGCTGTTTTCCGCCGAGCATGTCGGCGCTCGCCCCACGATTCTCTCCGCGGCGCAGTATCGCGCCACTCTGGATGAGGCCGGAATGCAGGTCGAGGAGCGCCGCTTCCGCAATCGTCTTCCGCTCGCTCATATCCTCTTCATCGCACGCCGGCCCGCAACGGAGAATGCATCATGATGGTTCGCTTTATGCGCAGGCTGGGGCAAATAGTGATCGGCCATCCAGGGATGGTGGCAGGCACTGTGCTCATTCTGACTCTGTTTCTTTATGCCAACATTCACAACCTTCGCACCGAAACCGAGTTGACCGACATGTTCGGCAGCCGTGATCCGCAATGGCGTGCTGCCAGCCAGATTGGCAAGGAACTCGGCTATGGCAATCAGCTCTTTGTATTGGTTCAGGCTCCGGAGGGCGATGGGGACAGCAGTGAGGCGATGGAAGCGATGGCCGACCGGCTCACCGCCGAGATGTCGTCCAGCGGCCTTTTCAAGCAGGAGCGCTCCGGTCTTCAGCAAGAAGAGCTGCTCAACCTGGTGCGGCTCTTTTCCTGGCAGTTTCCCTCCTATACTTCGCCCGGCCAAAGCAAAACGCTGGCGCAGCGGCTGGAACCGAAGCAGATTCATAAGAACGTGCGCCGCGCGGCCACTGAACTGGTCACGCCGTTTTCCACCATGGGCGCGGATTACTTTGTCGCCGATCCGCTTGGCCTGATGAGCGTGACAGCGGGCAAAGGCGAGGGGTTCTCACAGTTCTCCAGCTTCGACCTCTCCTGGGGATCGGGAAACCGCTTTTTCAGCCGGGATCACAAAGCGCTGCTGATTATCGCCGAGCCGCGCGAGTCAGCGGTGGACTACAAGTATGCCGAGCAGATCATGCAATGGACACATGCGCACATTCAGAGCGCCGAGGCTGACCCTGAACTGCGCAGCGCCGGAGTGCGCGCCATGCCCGCAGGCGCCTATGTCTACGCGGAGCAGGACCACAAATTCATTGAGAGAAATATTCGCCGCGTTTCGCTGGTCTCCATCATCGGCAGCCTTCTGCTCTGCTTGATCGTCTACCCCAGCCTGCCGCTGCTGCTCCTCTCGCTGCTGCCCACCAGCCTGGGCATTTTGTGGACCACCGGCATCGCCAGCTTCTATCCCGGCGAGGTGAATCTGATCAGCCTGTCGTTTATCGCCATTCTCGCGGGTCTCGGCGACGATCAGGTGGTGCATTTCTTTAACCGCTCGCCGCAGGAATGGGCCAAGGGGGGCAGCTTCAACGCGGCCATGCAGCGCACTTATGAAACCACCGGACTGAGCATCGTTCTCTGCACCCTGACCGCGGCCTCCGCCACGGTCGCGCTGGCCACCGCCGGTTTCAAGGCGCTGGCCGAGTTCGGTTTCATCCTGACCGTCGGCATGTTCATGATGATGATTCACACGCTGCTGACGGTGCCCGCGCTGATGCAGCTGTGGAGCCGCCACATCCGGCCCTTTGCTCCGGCGGGGATCACCTTCCGTTTTCTCCCCGCTGTGGCGCGCAGCTCGCTCAACTTTGTGGGCCGGCACGCTCGCTGGGTCGTGGCGGTTGCAGCCGGCCTGTTTCTACTCTCCGCCCTTACGCTGCCCGCCATCAAAATGGGCGGCAGCTTCGCCGTCTTGGGCGACGCCGACAGCCCGGCGGTTGTCGCGCAGAACCTGCTCTCGGCAAAGTTCGGCATTGAGGGCAGCCCCACGCTGCTGCTGATTGCGGGCAGCGAGGAGGAGGTGCTGCGCCGGTCGGAAAACCTGACCGCCGGCCTGGAATCCTATCGGCAAAACGGCGCGCTCAAATCCGTCTTCTCTCCTACTCAGCTGATTCCCTCCCAAGAGGCGCAGAGGCAGCGCGCCGCATCGCTGGCATCCATCGACCTCAATGCCTCGGCCCGTGCCCTCGAAGAAGCGCTCAGCGAAAATGGTCTGCGCACAGAGCCTTACCGGCCTTACCTTGAGCAACTGCGCAAACTGGGAGAACACGCAGAACCGGTCACCTTGGAGTCAGCCGCGCCTTTCTTGCCTGCCGGTCTGCTCGACAACAGCCTGCGCAAGACCCCCGGCGGCAATTACGTCGCCGCCATCGCCTTCTATACCACCGACCCTAATGTCCATGAAGCCATCCCAGACACGGTGCTCGACTCCTGGCGCGGCCGGTACGGACCCTTCGTGGAATTTTCCTTCGACAAAATCAATCGCGACTTGCAGAGCCAGGTGTTGCATGACAGCCGGCAGGCTCTGCTGTGGACCGCCGCGGCCATCGTCTTGATCGTCTATCTTACCTTCCGCAATTGGCGCATCACTCTGCTGGTGCTCATGCCGATCGTCTTCGCCATAGTGGTCACATTCGGTCTGTTACAACTAGCCGGGCATCACTTCAGCTTCATGTCCGTCACGGCCATCCCGCTCATTATCGGCATCGGCATCGACAATGGGATTCACCTGGTGCGCCGCTATCTGGAAAGCTCACCCAATAGCATTCTCGATGTCGCCAAGGCCTCCGGCGCGGCGCTCATTCAGTCCAACCTGACGACCATCATAGGCTTTGGCGCATTGCTGGCTTCGACTTTTCCGCCGCTGGCCGAGATGGGGCTGGTAACTTCCCTGGGTGTTGCACTAACCCTGGCTGGCGGCCTTTGGCTCATTCCCGGGGTAATTCTGATTGGAGGAGAAAAACAAGCAAGTCCCGCACTGACGCGCCTGTAAGTTAATTTTCTCTTTTTCTTTCCATTCGATCCGCTAAGTTCGCACAAGCATGAGGGCTTTCGTGTAAACTTTACAAAACTTGGATTTGGCATTGGAAGGCGCACATTGAAGACATTCGTGAGCGACATAACCATAGACACAGTCGCCTCCCTGTGCCCCCGCTGCGGCAAGCCATCCCTTTCGACCATCTTCGATCGCGAGGGGAAGGTTTACCAGCGCTCGGAGTGCCCCTGCCACGACGCCAGCGAGAATTTAATCTTTTCCGACACGGCGCTGTACCGCAAACTGGATGAGTGGAACACGCTGGTTTTTCCCGAAGCCGACGCTGCGCTGATGCCGTCCACTCCAGGCTGCTGCGACGTCGGGATGGGAAGCCAGAACGAGCCGTGCCTGGCTGTCATCGACATCACCAACCACTGCAACTTCAAGTGCCCCGTATGCTTTGCCGAGGCCAAAGGGGAAGGCAGCCACTACTTTCTCGAGATGGAAGTGGTGGTCAAGATGCTCAAGGCGCTGCTGAACCGGCCCGTGCCTTGCCGCAGCGTCCAATTCTCCGGTGGCGAGCCAACACTTCACCCCGATTTTCCCAAGATCCTTCGCGCCGCCCGGGACCTTGGTTTTACCCATCTTCAGGTGGCCACCAACGGCAGCCGCTTCGTCGATCCGGACTATGCAAAGCTCTGCGAAGAATCGGGCCTGCACACGCTCTATCTCCAGTTCGACGGCATGAGCGACGAAATCTATCTTAAGATGCGCGGCCAGCGCCTGCTGGATAAGAAGATAGCCGCCGTGCGCAGCATCGAGCAGACGAATATGCGGCTCGTGCTGGTGCCAACGATCATGAGTTCGGTTAATGTCGATCAGATCGGGCCGATCTTTCAGTTCGCGCTGGAACACAACAAGTTCGTCACCGGCATCAGCATTCAGCCGGCCGCGGATGTGGGCCGCATTGCGGTGGCGACGGACGGCGCCGAGCCTTTCAATCTGGCCGCCATGGCCCGCGCATTTGGCGAGCAAACCGGATTGACTCGCTTCCCCGACGACTGGTTTCCGCTCAACTCCATCTCGCTCCTCAGTCGCGCCATCGAACGCGTCCGCAACGAGAAGACGCATCCTCCCCTCAGCGACGCGCATTGTTCCATCGGCACCTTCTTCTACGTGAACGACAACAACAAACCGTTTTGCCTGAGCAGCTTTTTTGATCTCGACCGCTTCCTGCGCGGCATGGCCAAGATCAAACCGCAGGCGGAACAAGGGCTGATCGCGCGCCAGATATCCAAGATCCGTCAGTTTGGCCAATTGTCGCAGTGTCTCGATCTGCGCAAGACCCCTCCTGGACTCACTTTCCAGCGCCTGCTGCGCAGTTTGGACGCATGGGAAGACAAGCATGAAGGCCGATCCGAAGGATGGGCGCAGCGTGGCTTCAACGGCATCTTCGTCGCCGGTATGCATTTTATGGATGCGCACAGCTACAATCTGCGCCGTCTCAGGCGATGCATCATTCAATATGTAACCACCGATGGACAACTGGTTCCATTCTGTAGTTACAACGCCGGAGCACGGCTTCGCGATAGCGAAGAATTGACACGCATCGCCGGTGAGGTTCCGCAAGGCGGTAATTCCCCTCACGCCGCAATGACCGGCGAGCTACCGATGCAGGCAGACTAGGGTCGCTCTCCCGTTTGCGTGGCGTTTCGGCGTATGTGCGATTTGCCTCTCAGCCCCTGGTGAACCGCTCGAGCTTCCCAACTGCTTTAAAGGCCTTTGGTCACAAATGATGATGAATTCATCCGTTTTTTCGGCATTTCTTCCCTCCTCCAGAAGATCAGGTTTGCAGCGCATCGCTGCTTTCATGCTCTTTTCCGGTTGTGCGCTGGCAACCGCAACGGCGCAAGCCGGTTTGCCTCGCGATATGGTCTCGCTTCCCGCGTCGCCCAGTGGTCAAGGCTCGAGCACAAGCCTCGCTGCGAACCTGAAAGAGGCAAACCAATGTCGTGAAGACTCGACCATCGTGCTGCCGAAGGTCGTCTTTCAGTTCGGTGCAGAGGGCGACACCAACCGTCAGTTCGCTGAGCAGGCTCAGGCCATCCAGAGTCTGCCGGCAAGCGCGCAGGTCTGGCTGCATGTCGCCATTGCCCCCGAAGCGATCACCGGCAAGGAGACCGAAAAACAGCTTACCGAGCAGGTTGACGGCTTTCTGAAACAGGCGCCTCTCTCTGCCTCCGTAGTGCGCGGAGTTATCGTGGAATCCGGCGCGCCGCAAACCACTCCCAATTCCTATGTCTTCGCGCTGCTGCGTCTGGCGGTCGCCGCCAAGTCCGGTAATTCAGCCTTGCGGATCGCGATTCTCTTCCCGTCTGGTTTCATCTCTCAATACGGCGACATCGTCAAGCGGCTCGCCCTATATTCCGATTTGCTGGGCACAACCGACGCGCAGGGATGGCGCTCAGACGCCGCCTGGATTGCCGACAATGCGCTCAACAAACCCTTCATCCTCAAGTTGGAGAGCGGTTCTGCCTCCACGGCATCGTATCTCTCCGCAGCGCTGGCGTCCTACGGTTCCGCAGTCGAGATGTTCTGGTCAACTCCGCCCGATGCCGACACCGCCAATCGACTCTGCTCGGCCAATAGCTTCCTGGCGCATTCAATTCCCGCCAGCCTTCTTCGCCTCAATGGCAATGTGCTGCCTTTCACGCTTACGGTGGACGGCGCAAAGAGCGACGAGGCCGGCTGGTTCGGCGGCGGGCAATCAGGAGATACGGTTGTGCTCGCGCCGGTTCACGGCCTTTCCGGTCATCCCAGAACGGTCATCTTGCACGGCACGGCGAAGGCGCAATACGAGATTCAATGGTTCGACGCGGAGACCGGAAGTCGCATCCCGGCAAGCGAGCCGGTCAAGAGCGACGAGGGCCTGACCGCAACCTGCGCTTGCGGCAGCCAATTTGTCCTGATAGGCATTCGCAAGAAAAGCACTGAGGCCGCGGCGTACAACCAAGTCGAAGTCAAGAGCGGAGTTGACCTCACCGTCGAAGAGATTATCGCCCGCTGGCAGCAGTACCGCGAGAACCAGAACCGGCGGCTCGGTAACTACCAGGCCACCAGCTTCATGAACCTTCACTTCGAAACCACAACCGTGACCCAGGCGTTCGACATATCGATGCGCCTCAGGCAGTTTTCCGAGCGCGGCAGCAAAACGGAGTTGGAGCAGACCGAGTTCTACGTCAACGGCGTCAAGTTCAGCAACAAGCACGAGTTTCCGCTGCCCCAACTGGAACCGGAAAAGGTTCTCACACAGCCGCTGGAATTGACGCTGAACGAGCGCTATACCTACAAGCTTCTGGGCACGGAACAGATCGACGGCACACAGTGCTACGTAGTAGGCGTGGAACCGAAGTCGCAGGACGAGAATCTATATAGCGGCAAGATCTGGATCGATGGCGTCAGCTTCCGCGAGGTGCGGCAGACGCTGAGCCAGCGCGGCGCAAAGAGCAACGTCGTGGTCAATACAGAAACGCAGAACTTCTCTCTGGTGAATGACACCCAGGGCAATCAGTACAACCTGCTTCGCTCCGTCTCCGCGCAGCAGACGCTCAATGCGGCGGGGCGCGATTTTCTCCTGCAGCGGACGTTGCAATTCTCCAACTACGCCATCAATACTCCGCGCTATCAGGAAGACCTGACGGCCGCGCATCGCTCCGACGCGCCCATGTATCGCGACACCGACCAGGGCCTGCGCGAGTTAAAGATCAAAGGCGGCGAGCGCGTGCTGCAGCAGACCAGCGACAAGCGCGTCGTTTCCCTGGTGGGCGGCGCAATGTACGAGGGAACCTTCAACTTCCCCATCCCCATCGCGGGCATCAGCATGGCCGATTTCGATTTTCGGCACACTGGCGCGCAGCTTTCCACCTTTTTTGCCGGACCAATCCTGGCGACGGACCTATCCAAACAGTACGCAACCAAGTACCGCCTGGCAGTGGATTTGGCGCTCTCCGCGCTGCCCGGCGAGAACCGGATTTACAACGGCAATGTGGAGAATATCGGGGAAGAGATCTGGGCCTGGGAGCAAACCATTGGAGGCCGCGCCTCCTGGCAGGCCACCCCTCACTTCAGCGCGACCGCGTTCACTTATCTGGCCTATGACATCTACCGCCGGACCAGTGACACCTCCAATCTCTATGCGTTGCCGCGCAACGGCGTGGCACTGCTGCCCGGAGTACAGCTTCGCCTTACCGAAAAGGGCTATATCTTCACCGCCGACGGCACCAAAGGTGAACGCATCGCCTGGAAGCAGTTTGGATGCGAGGCATTGCCTTCGCTCTGTGCCGAGCAGTCTCTGCCATCCAAGCTGCCGTTGCCGCAGAGCGCCTACACCCTCTACGACGCCGACCTCAACAAGGATTACTATTTCGGCAAATTCACCAAGGGAGGATGGGATATGGCTTACTACGGCGGAGATCAGTTAGATCGCTTCTCGCGCTACTTCCCTTCCTTCTTTTCCAATCCGCGTATCCACGGCATTCCCGGCGGCACCGATTCCTTTGACGCCATCGCCATGAGCAACGTCCACTACGGCTTCAACGTGATGGACCTGATGAAGTTCGAGGGCATGTACAGTTATGCGCGCGCGCGCAACCTGGACGAGTCCAGCCACTTCCGCAAGTTTGACGGACTGGAAACCAACTTCAACACTGCCGGTCCCGCGGGCACCTTGGTCCAGGGCACAGTCTCCTATGCCCTGGATGGAAACATCGCTCGTTATAACTCCCGCTGGGGTTTTACAGTCATGGTCTTCAAACCGTTCTAATGAAGCTATGACTAAGTCAGTGTTTTGAAAGGGCACGGATTTATCCGTGCCGCAAAGGCTGCAAAATTAAGACTGGCTTTAGCCCCTGAGGGAATGTCTCTCTCACAGAATGTACTTAATCAGAGCCTCTCTAGTGACCGCCAATGACGACTGACAAAAAAACGGCGATGGTAACAGGAGCCTCGGGCACTCTGGGCGCGGCCATGGCGCAGGCTCTGGCCGCCGCGGGATGGCGCGTGGCCGTTCACTATCATCACAGCCGGGAATCCGCCGTCCGCGTTGTAGGGAAGATTCTTGCCGCCGGCGGAGAAGCGTTGGCCGCCGCTGCCGATCTCTCCAGCAAGGAGAGCGCAGCCGCGCTCTTTGAACAAATCGAGAAGCGCTTCGGCCCCGTCGATTGCCTGGTCAACAACGCGGGCATCAATCGCGATGTGCTGCTGGCCTTCATGTCGGAAGATCAATGGGACGAGGTCATCGACACCAATCTGCGCGCCACTTATGTTTGTTCGCGCCTGGCCGTGCTAGGCATGATGCGCAGCGGGGGCGGAAGTATTTGTAACATCGTTTCTCCCAGCGGCATTCGCGGCCAGGCCGGCCAATGTAACTACGCAGCGTCGAAGGGCGGCATCATCGCCTTCACCAAGTCGCTGGCGCGCGAGGTGGGCCGCTTCAATATTCGCGTCAACGCCGTCTGCCCGGGCGTAGTGCCCAGTCCCATGTCGGCCAAATACATCGAGAAAGAAGAAAAGCGTCTGCTCACTGAGATTCCCCTGGGCCGCTTTGGCAAGCCGGAAGAGATCGCTCCTCTGGTAGTCTTCCTATCCTCGCCGCAAGCAAGTTACATCACTGGCCAAGTGATCGCGGTTGATGGAGGGCTGATCTAACACATTATCTCGGAAGATTTTTTATCGTGATCAACGAGTTGGCGCATGACTCCCCACTGTCGCATCCTGAAGCGCGTGCAGTGCTATAATTCGCGGAAGTTGAAAACGGTGTCCAAACTGCTTTGTAAACAATCAGGAGAATGAAGATGAAACGACTTCTTTGCTCATTTCTGGTTATCGTTGCGATTCTTCTTCTTGCGCCCAGTATGAACGCAAGGAACTACCTTGATAAGCGGGGCAAGACGTGGCTTGACGCTCACGCGAACGCGGCTCTGATTAACGTTGACGGTAACTGGTATGCCAGGGAATGGGGGCAGATCGTCCTGAACCAGACCAAGAACAGCAGAGAGGTTACCGGAAACGGCGATGGCTGGGACATCACAGGGGTGGTCAGCGGCAAACAACTCTTCCTGCTTTTCTCCAGTCGCGGGGGAATCGTCTATTCTGCCATACTGAGCGGCGACGACGAGAAGAGCCTTGATGGAAGCTATATTAAGGGCCTCTTCAAGGAGAACACAAAGGGCAAATCTATGCACTTGATCAAGAAGTAGCACGGAGTTTGAAAAGGAGAAATGAACATGAAGCGTTTCGTCATTCCCGCAGTATTGTTCTCGTTCTGTCTTGCGCTTCCGCTGCACATGATGGCGTTGCGTCACAAGGTCAAGGAGTACAACTATAAGGAAACCACAACCAATATGAGCAAAATGCAGCGCATTTTTATAGGTGGGATCAATCTGCCTACGGAAGAGGGCGCCCTGTATGGATACGAGAAGGCAGACTGGATTGAATTGATGGCAGGTTTGAATCAGAAGCTATCTCGTTGCGTACTCGACCGTGACGTCACGGTCGCCAAAGACAAAGACGACGTGAGTACCGCCGGGTATGATCTCTATATCAAGTTTCGAGATGTAAATATCGACTATGAATACTATCACCTCATCGTTGGCATTCGATTCATTGACCCCAAGACTAATACCGAAATCGCCATGATTCCTGCACGGCCCTATTACGGAAACGATTGGGGATTTAAAGGCTTCATGAATGCAGCGCTGGACCAAGTATGCAAGAAGGTGCAGGTGGAGGTTACTGGTGAATTGAAGGGCAAGAAATGAGCCTTTTAATGCACCTGGAAATCAGGAGTATCAATCGAAAGGAGAATTCACATGAAACGGCTTGTTGTTCTCGTCGCATTTTTACTGCTCTGTCTTACTCCACATCTGAATGCGGGTAAGCTAGAAGATCAGGGTAAGGCGTGGCTTGATGCGCAAAACGATCCTGCGGCAATCAATGTAGATGGCACGTGGGTTTCGGACGCGTTTCATGATTTGCACCTGAGCCAGGATACGGGAAGCAGAGACGTTCAAGGTGTCGGTGGAGGATATGGACTCACGGGTGTAGTCAGCGGCAAGAGTCTATACCTTCTTTTCACTTCCGGCCGTACTGTAGAGTATTGTGCTGTCCTGAAATCAGGAAGTGGAAATAGTCTGATGGGCACTTACTCGAACAGGGTTACGCGGTTGAGGTTTGGATCAGGTCTTTGCCAAGGGAAGAGCAGACCAATGTTCATGACAAAGAAATAGCCAAAGAATGATATAGACCTCTAATGCCTATGACAACTCTTCAGCGGCCAGCCGTTTACGCCCGGGAAACGGCAACACCCGCTTGAGCAGGCTCCAGCGGGTGTCTTGAAATGGATCGGAGTTATCTCCGTAGATGGGATGGTACGTCTCGACGCGCTGGCGGCCGGGAATCTCAATGCCAAAGTTATTTAATTGTAGAAACTGGCGCATCTGTAGTTTGTAGCGTCCCTCAATGCCGAAGATAAGTTCGAGCAGCCGTTCGTTGAGCCAAACGATATGGCGGAAGCCGAACTCCCACAAATAGGTATAGCCTTTGAAAAACTTCCAGTCTCCGGGAGTGGCGCGCCACATTCCTATCACTTCGCGCCGCGTCTTCCAGCGCACGAAGTTCAATTCCGCGGGAGCAAGCTGGCTGGTTCGCACATTGCTGAAGTAGCCGTCGTACCAGCGAAAGTCGGAAAGGTTGGCGACGCGTTCGCCGGCAATCATCTCGTCCCGAATCGGCGTTCTGGGATACGGGGTCATGATCTGATCCATAATGCTGGTGATGCCCATCTTCTTGATGAACTGGTAATTCTCGCGCAGGCTCTCTGCGTCGTCCTCGGGCAGCCCGTTGATGATGCCGGCGACAACGATGATGCCTTCTTTCTGCAACGCAGTTACGCCGCGCTGGATGGTGTCCAGCGTGTTGGGTTTGTGCATGGCGCGCAGGTTCTTGGTGGAAGCGTTTTCGATTCCCAGAAAGATGGAAACAAAGCCCGCCTCGACCATCTTCTTGGCAATATCCGGGCGATGCGCAAAGCCGATGGGGCTGGCCTGAGTGGTAAACATCAGGTTCTTCAGTTTGAGGCGGATGACGCCGTCGCACAACTGCTCGAAGCGGTCCATGTCGAGAGTGATGTTGTCATCCGTGCAGAAGATGTGGCGCGCGCCGCGGCTATAAGCGTCTTCAATGTCGGCCAGCACGCGTTCCAGGGGAAACAGCCGGAAAGAACGGCCATACATCTCGCGAATGCTACAGAAGTTACACAGATTCAGGCAGCCGCGCGAGGTTTCGATGACGTCGGCCTGGCGGAAGTACATATGAAAGCCCTTGGCCACGCGCTTGTCCCGCGCCGGAATGCGAATGCGCGCGAGGTCTTCCAGAGGCCGCGCGGTATTGTGACGGAAGACGCCGTCCTGCTTGTAGGAGAGGCCGAGTACCTTGTCCATCCCCGTGCCGCCGGCTTCGATGCTGTCCAGCATCTCGCCGAATGCAAAGTCGCCCTCGCCGCGCATGAGGAAGTCCCACAGGCCCACGTCCTGACCAGTGGCGATGGATTCGGAGAACAACGTGGCGTGGTAGCCGCCCAGTACGGTGCGGATGCGGCTATCGAACTGCTTGGTCAGATAGGCAAAGCCGGCCGTGGTGTCATATTGAAAGGTCATGGAACTGAAGCCCACGACATCCGGCTTGAAAGTGCGCAGCAGTCCGAGGAAGCGCGGCACGGCCTGGTTGCGCCACACCACCATGTCGGCCACGCGCACATCGTGATTGTCGATCTGTCCGGCGATGGTGGCCATTGCCAGACTGGGCGGCTCCCACTGACGGCGCGGAACCCATGGCGATGTGGCGGGACTTTGAACCAGCAATGCTTTCATTGGACCTCGATCTGACTGGCGCCCGTCTTCAGAGAGACGCAACAAGATTTACTGCAACAGCATATCGAATTTAAGCCGGACTAATATCCGTCTTGCTGCCGGAGAGTTTTGCGCGGATTAAGGACGCAATCCGTTCCACCGTATCCAACGCATGAACGTCAATCTCGCGCGGCATGAATTCAATGGCGTAGTGGTTTTCGATGAAGTCGACCAGGCCGAGCATACCAATGGAATCGATGATGCCGCTGGTGATAAGAGGCATGGTGTCCGTAATCGCCTCAACGGGTGAATCGGGCAGATAGTGGGCTGCGACAAACTTCCTGATTTCGGTCTCAATCTCCACGCTTTAGTCTTTCCGCCATCTTGCCCAAGGCGAGATAATCGATTTTGCCGCGGCTGCTCTTGGCGATAGCATCCAAGAAGACGATGCGATCAGGCAACATATAAGACGGCAATCGGCGCCCGCAGTGGACTTTGATATCTGCCGTGTTCACGGCGCCGGGCGAGCTGAGACGAACAAAGGCCGCAATCATTACAGCCTCTTGTTCGCCCTCGACGGCAACCACAGCAGCTTCCAGTATATCTTCATTGGATAGCAGCGCGGCCTCGATCTCTCCCAGTTCGATGCGAAAGCCGCGGCGCTTCACCTGGCGGTCGAGGCGCCCGGCAAACAGGTAGCTTCCATCGGGAGCTACTGAAACGCGGTCTCCCGTACGGTAATACAAAATGCCATCGAGCATGACAAAGCTGCGCTTCGTCTCATCAGGACGATTCCAGTAGCCGCGCATAAGAGAATCGCCACCAGCCAACAGTTCCCCGCTGCCGGCGTCGATCCGCACAGCGGCATAGGGGCAGGGATAGCCAATGGATAAAGGTTGCGAGCCATCGAATTCAGGCGGCACACTACGCCATGTCACCACATTGGTCTCGGTAGGGCCATAGAGGTTTGCGCAAAGCGCATCGGGTACTGCGGCCTGAAGCCTTGCCAGAGTGGGCGCGGGAAAAACCTCACCGGCAAAGAGAATCAGCCGTAGATCGGGATAGGAATGCGCTGCCATGCGCCCTTCCTGCAACATGCCGACAAGAATAGAGGGCACGGAGTACCAGCAACTGATGCGGGACTCGCGCAGAAACTGCGCCAGAAAACGCGGCATCCACACGATATTGTCAGGGACCAGCACCACTGTCGCGCCGCACAAGGCCATGTTGAAGATGTCGAAGGTGGACAGATCAAAGCCCAGCGGCGAGGGACAGGCGATGCGGTCGCCCGAAGAGATTTGAAACTCCTGCGCGGTCCAGCGAACGAAGGCGCCCACGGCGCGATGAGAAAGCTCGACACCCTTGGGCCTTCCCGTTGAGCCGGAGGTGAAGAGGATGAACGCCGTGTCTTCGGCCGTCAATTGGGGCAAAAGCGCAAGATCGGTCTCAGTTTCTTCCGGCGTCAGCCGCTCGATGCAAGCCCCCCTACCCAAATCGACGATGCGGGGCCCCGCTTCACCGGCCTCGATCAGCAGTCGGGCCCCGCACTCGGCCAGAACCGCGTCGACACGCTCCTGCGGCCAGCGCGGATGAATGGGAACATAGATGGCTCCGGCCAGCAGCGAGGCGAAGACCGCCACAATTGCGTCGCTGTTCTTGGGCAACGCCAGAGCGATGCGGTCCCGCGGCTGAATTCCGTGTTGGCAAAAGCGCACGGCCAGCGATTGAGTTTGTGCGAGCAGCTCACCGAAGGAAGTAACCCGATCCTCCTCGATGATGGCAATAGCATCAGGCGCGAGTTCCGCGCTGTGCCGCAGCCATCCGTGCAGCAGTTCGCTCTCAGGCCCGGGCAAGCGTTACCCCCCAGGTGAAGCCGATGCCCGCCGATGCAAACAGCAGCAACTGACCGGGACGAATGAGCCCTTCGCGCCGCAGCTCCGCATAGTTGATGACCAGGTCGCTCGCGAAGGTGTGGCCAAACTCGGCCATGCGGGTGAGCGGCAAACCGCCCTCGGGCAGCCCCACCATTCTGCGGAAGCCCTCGCGATCGCGCCGGCTGAGGTTCGAGTAGATGAAATGATCCACATCGCTCAAGCGCAGCCCGGCATCGGCCAGAACCTTATTGGCCAGCCGGAAGAGATGCAGATAAAAGATGGGCATCACCTTGTGCTCGATCATGAGCGCGTCTACGGTAAGTTGAATATGCCCTTCGTTCCGGGCGACGCCAATGGCCTGGTGCAGATGGCCCAGTGTCATGACTTCGACACCCAACACCAGTGGTCCCTGCGCGCCTTCGCGCTGGAGCACGACGGCACTGGCGGCGTCGCCCTGCACGGTGATGGGTAGCAGCGAGCGGTTGTCGGGGGGCGCGGCATCGCCGGTGACCAGCAGCGCTGTCCGAATGCGTTCGTCCATGCTCATCCAGCCAAGCGCAGTCTTCAGGGCCAGATGCAGCGCGCCGCATCCGCCCGCCCGGAAGCTGAGATTCATTGAAGTCTCCGCCCCAAGATCGACGCTGAGCCGGTGAGCAAAAGAGATGGATGGAGAGTTCTCGCCAGGGAAGGTGCTGTAGTCCAGGATAAGGTCAATGTTGCTGCCTGAAATCCCGGCCTCACCGATGGCCGCCGTTGCCGCTTTCAGAGCCAGATCATAGGGCTGCTCGTCCCCGCAGACGCGCACGCGGCTGAGTCCAAGATTGCCCAGGGCCCTTTCTCTGGCCAGGGGACTCAGCGGCGCCAGCGTGGTTTCCACCCTGAGCCGCTCGCGCTCCAGAATATCTGCCACGTCCTCCTCGTCGGGAGGCACGGCGTAAGCGGCCGCTGCGATGCGTACATTCAAATTCAAGATAGCTCCAATCGCAGCGCGGCATAGCCGCCGTGAGCGGATGCTCCCGAGAGAAGCGCCTGGCCACGACCGGGACGCGTGCTCAGTGCCAGCAACAGGTGCAGAAGACCGCCAGCTTCCCCCATCCCTGTCGCAACTGGCCGCGCAGGAATAATCACCGACCCACCAACCAAGTTGCGGCCCGAATCGGTCAAGGAAGCTGAAGCGCAAGGCGCGCCATTGCCAGCGCAGATGGTGAAGTCCAGTTGGACATCTCCCAGCAATTGACGCACACGGGCTTGCGCATCGCCTCCACTCGCCCAGCACCCCGCACCGAGAGTGGCATAGGAATGAGCCGCTGGCCTGCCCACCGGCTCCAACACCATAGCCACCACGCCCTCGCAAGGGACAAACCCACCCGCAGCTGACATCGGCTCATTGCAAAAGCAGGCCGGCGAAAGCAGATGAGCCGCTTCGTACCACTCGTAAATGGCCTGGGTGAGCGTATCTCCGGCAAGCACAATGGCCATATCGGCCTGTCCATGTAGCAGCAGAGAAGCGGCCTGAAGCAGCGCGCTCTCTGCCGCAAAGCTCTTGCTGCTGATCGTCAGGTTGGGTCCGCGCAAATCGTGAAAGAGGGCCACATGACCGGCCGGAGCATTGCTGAGCGTCTCGGGAAAGGTGATGGGGTCGGTCCCCGCCCAGCCGTTTGTAGCGGCGCTTTGATAGAAAGCCTCCGTGAGTTCGACGCAGCCAAATCCGGTGGCGAACAAGACAGCGATGCGGGAGCGATCCATCTGTCCCAGGTCGATGCCCGCGTCGCGCAGAGCCAACGACGAAGCTACCAGAGCCCACGCCGAAAGTCGATCCAGCCGCCGGGTCTTCAATCCCTGCACGATGCTGGCAGGGCGAAACGGTTCGACCAGAAAGGCCCGGCGCAATCCGGGAGTGGCCCAGGCGGTGATCACGCTCGGTTCCAGGTGCTCCGCCCGGATGAGTCCAGCCAACGGGCCATAGGGCGTGACCGAGCCGATTCCGGTAAGCACTGGCAAGGTCGTATTCATAAGCCGTGGCTCCCGAAGACCAGCGCGGCGTTGCTGCCCCCAAAGCCGGCAGAGACCGACATGGCTACAGGCAGCGGTTCGCGGCGTAGTTCGCCACGCGCCCAGTCAACCTTCGAGCTCTCAATTGGGTTCTCCAAACGCAGTGTGGGAAATAGCGCGCCCGCCTGCATGGCCGTGATGGTGATGGCTGCCTCCAGCGCGCCGGCCGCCCCCAAACAGTGACCGAAGTAGGATTTTGTAGATGAAACTGGAATCGGCCGGCTGCGTCCATGGAAGGCGTTTTCATAAGCGTGGGTTTCCGCAATATCGTTCAAGGGCGTGCCCGTGCCGTGCGCGTTCACATAACCGACCTCATCGACGCTGCAAGCCGCCATCTCCAGGGCGCGCTCGATGCAAGCTGCCAGCCCAATGCCGTCCTTCTGCGGTGCTGTCGGGTGAGATGCATCGTTGGTCATTGCCCAGCCCCGCAATACGGCCAGAATCCGTGCGCTGCGCTGCTGAGCATGAGCCAGAGTCTCCAGCACCAGAACTGCTGCGCCTTCTCCCAGATTCAACCCTTTGCGGTTTTGGTCGAAGGGCCGGCAAGGCTCCAGGTCCAGCGCTTGAAGCGAATTGAACCCGCTCAGGGTGAAAGGGCACAGCGCGTCGCTGCCCCCGGCGAGAACCATCGGAGCAGCCTCATCCAGCAGCATATTGGCAGCCAATGCAATGGCCATTGCACCCGAAGCGCACGCCACCGAAACGGCGCAGGCTGGCCCCAAAATGCCCAGATGCTCTCCCACCGAAGCGGCCACCCGCGACACTGAATAGGATGCGGCCCGCGACAATCCGCCGTGCCGATACCAGGCTGCCGGCCCCCTTGAAATCTCCGGATCAATCTCGGTCAGACCGGCGACCGTGCTTGCCATCACGATGCCGCTCTCGCGCAAGTCAAAGCCGGACAAACCCTCCACTGCATCGCGCGCCGCCGCCATCGCCAGCCGGTCGGAGCGCGAGTAGTGATGCCCTTCAACCGGAGGCGGCAAGGCGTTGACCACGGCAACAGTTCCCTCAAAGCCCGGATACAACTCCGTTGCCTGCCGCAGGCAACACTCGCCCCTCAGCATCCCGTCCCGCAGGCTGGACAAGCCTATGCCATAGGGACTGATCACGCCAATCCCGGTCACAACAATAGTTTTCTTCGCATCAATCACGAGAATGAACCGGCCAAAAATCGAAAAAGTTTACCCACTGATCATAGTAATTTGCCAACTGCGCTTCGAGAAACTCGACCGCCTTATGCAAGCCAGCCCGCTGGTCTTCGTCGCGATTGCCCGTCGAAGCGGGCAAAATCGGTTCGCCCAGCAGAACTCGATAGCGTAACCAGCCCGTGCGCACCACGAAGCCGGGCAGCACCGGCGCGCCCGAAACCTGCGACAGCAGAAACGGCCCCAGCGGAAACCTCGCGGGAGCTGAGAAAAACGTGACATCCGCGCCGTGACGCGCGTGGTAGACGCGATCTCCCTGAATGGCGACAATCTCATTGCGGCCCAGTGCCTGCAACAGCTCGATTGTGGCCCGCGCGCCGCCGCGCAGATCCACGATCCTCAACCGCTCGTTGCTCATCCGGTCGCGCAGCATTTTCTCCGCCGGCTTGTCCTCCACCACCCTAGCCACGTTGACGGGACGGTCGTGCATCTCCAGCAGGCGCGAAGCAAACTCCGGATTGCCCAGATGCGCCGTCCACACAATCAGCCCATGGCCCGCAGCCAGACAGCGGTCGATTACCGCGGCGCCGCGTTCCCCGTCCGCCAGCATGGAACGCAGTTGCTCATGGCTGGCCTGAGGAACGCACGTGTAGGAAACGATCAGGTCGCAAAAGGAATAGAAAACGCGATAAACCTTCCATTGCAATTCCAGCCCACGCTTCCCAGAGACCCGGTGCAGATTGCGGGCCACGGCGCGGCGCTCACGCTTCAACATCAGAAAAAAGATCAGCGCGGTAACCGCCGCCAAGGGCGGCTGCACGAAGCGCGGCAGCCAGCGCATGGTAAAAAACACGATGCTCAGCGCGGTCACGTTGTGAAAGCGATGCCGGTACCAGCGCTTCAATTTCCACCCGCCTGCGTCAGCTCGCTTACCTCGTGAATCACCTTGCGCTTCAAAACCGAGTACATATGAACAATCTCCGTGTCCTCGTATCCGATGGAGCGAAGCGTTCGCACGGCGCCATTGACAGCTGCGGCGTTGCTCATGCCGAAGCGCCGATGATACTCAATCTGAATCTCATTCATCTCGTGCTTCGACAGGGTAGGCGTCCCCATCGCCATGTCGTTGTAAGAGAACCGGCTGGTCAATCCCAGCCGTTCGGCGTCCCAGCCCGCCTCCAGGGCTTGCTGATTGATCTCACAACCGGGAAAGAAGCGCAGGCAGAAGTGGTAAGGAAGCAACGACGGCTTGGGCAATTCGCCTAGCCAATCAAGGGTGCGCTGCGCCATCTCCCTTGTTTCGGTCGGAAAACCGTACATGGTTGATATATTGACGGCAACATTCTGTCTCTGGGTGTACGCGATAATCTGGCGCGCCTTTTCGAGGTTAAGATGCTTGCGCACCAGATTCTGAATCTCTTCCGTGGCGGATTCCACGGCATAAGTAAACCAGACGGCGCCCGCTTCCATCGCACGATCCACAAACTTCTCGCTGGCGATATCCGCGCGCAGGCCATTGACAAAGTACATCCGCAGCTTGAATCCCGCGGCCTGAATCATGTCGAACAGATCCAGCGCACGCTTCACATCGACATTGAAGATATCGTCAACGATGTAGAAATCCCGGATGCCGTGTCGGTCGTAAAGCGTGGAAATCTCTTGAAAGATATTGGCGGCGCTGCGCAACCGGATACCCTTCCAATGACTGAAGCAATAAGTGCAGCCATAGACGCACCCCCGGCTCGTCAGCAGCACTCCCTGCCGCCGGTGATTGTAGGCGTAGCTAAGCTGGCTCCGGTACTGATCGATATCGATCAGGTCGTAGGCAGGGAAGGGCAAACTGTCAATTCCCGCATTCTGCTGCCGCTCGGCGTTCTCCACCACCCGGTCACCGTCCCGGTACAGAACTCCCGCGACCGTGCCGGGAGACGCGCCGGAAAGCAGTTCAACAAAGACCTGTTCTCCTTCTCCTTGAACGGCAATTTCCACTTCCGGCACTTCTTCGAAGAGCCGATGCTTGTAGGCCTTAACTATCGGCCCGCCGACCATCAGCGTGGCGTCGCTGTTGGCGCGCACCAGCGAGGCAACGCGCTGTAGTTCCTCGAGAAAAAACGCGATCGACCGGAGGCCGACGATATCGGGTTGAAACTCCCGCAGGATGCGCTGAAATCGTTCGTCGTCGGGGCAAGTGAGCGAGGATTCGACAATGCGCACTTCCACGTCTGGCAGTGCCGCGCGGGCGCTGGACGCCAGATACATAAGACCAAGCGGGGGCACATGCATCTCGTAAGGCATGGTCGTGCCCACCCACTTGTTCATGTTGTTGCATTCGACCAGCAATACCCGGGAGCATCGCGTTCTCTTGCTGGTCGGCATGGCCGGAATCGCTCCTGAAGGTTTATTGCTTGGCGGCGACTTTGGCCTCGACGACCGCAGCCAGAGTTCGGATGCTCTGCCAGGAGCCTTCGTCGAACTCGCCCTCTACCAGCTTGATCCCAAAGCGTCTCTCAATCTCCAAAATGAGTTGCAAAATATCGATGGAATCGATCTCAAGATCGCCCCCCAGCAACTGTTGATCGTCGCTCAGGTCTTCAGGCGTCTTGTCCTTGATCCGCAAACCGGAAATAATAATCTCTTTGAGTTGTTGCGCAGTGTTTTCCATGGCGATTTCTCGTCAAGAATAGCACGATGCGCCAATAAACTCGCGGCTCTCCTGCAGGCGAGCATGATTCATCGTATAACCTATTGATATAAAGCATGTTACGAGTGGATCCCTCTTGGCCGGGTTATGAAGGGCCCCAGAGTTCGCGAAACGCCGTCTCCCGCCTGCCAAGGCCACTTCCTGAACTGCCTTCGACCGCAAAATCAAACCCTCGTTACGACTAGATGGATTTTTGGCGCGGGAGAGCAGGAAAAACGGTGATTCGCAGATGGGTAGAACCGTAGGGAGCCAGAGAGATTCGCTCTACCGCCTCACTGATCTTACTCGTGCTCAGATCAGGCAAACAGGGGGTGAACTTTTGCGCGGGCTTTTCCGGATTGCTTTGCAGTTCCCAATCCTCGATTCTCCTTGCCGGCACCGTGATACAAATTGGGGGATGTTCCCAAGGGTCCAATAGCGGCCCCGGCGAAACAGGCTCTTTCTTCACCTCGACTTCGCTCGCCAGCTTCGCCTCATCCAGGGAGAGGCCATAATTCCACGCACTCTCCGGAGTGGCCTCCCAGCTCGGAAACTCTTCTGTCGTATACATTGGTTCTACCTTGGTCGTCCAGCACTCGTTGATGGGCAGCGCATACACAAGAGGACCACGCTCAATGCCGATAGCCTGTTGCGGCCATCGCGTGACGGCAATCTTCATCGGCAGACAGAGCACGATAGTATCGCCCGGACTAAAGATGCGCTGCAGCACCACAAATCCCTTGCGCGTTCGCGTTGCGGCAACGGCTGAACCGTTGATGCTGAGGCGAGGCGCATCACACCACTCTGGAATCCTCAGAGAGAGCGGAAAAGTGACTTTCTGGCCACAGTTGATCTTCAAGTGAATCTCTTCCTCGAAGGGATAATTGGTTGTCTGCACGATCTCGATGGACTGTTTGTCCACTCCCACGGTGGTCTTCAATGTCGATGGTCCATACAGAACGGCGGACAGGCCTCCATCGTCGCTCTTCATCCACATTCGGATCACATAGTTGGGAAAAATGCGATGAAAGTTGCCGCCGCAACATGCGGTGCGCTGGCCAGGATTCGGCTGATAGGCCATCATGCGCCCGCCGTGTTCTTCGAACTTGGGCCAGTTGTGGTCCGAGTCAAGGGTGGCAAGAAATTGATTGGGGCAGGAAAAGTATTGTACGGCTTTCCAGTCGTTCTTAATGGCGCCCGGCGCCGCGTTGAAGCAGGCGCGCTCAACGCGGTCAGCCCAAAGGGAATCTCCGGTGGCCATCAGCAAGTATCCCCACGACCAGGTATGGTCGCGGATGTCGCAGGTCTCATGCGAATCCAAGGAGGTGACAGGCCCGAACCACTCGGACGTAGACGGAATGCCATCGATGAGCATGTGGTGATCATAAATGCGGCGCTGTGCCGCCAGCGCGAAGTCCAGGTATTCCCGTTTGCCGGTGTACATATAGAGGATGGCAGGCTGCTTCGCTGTTTCAGCATAGGTTTCTCCGTGCGCATTGATCGGCGTATTGCCGAAGACACGCATCAGAGAAAGATCCGCATTGTCAGCATCAGCAGCGTACTTCATATACTCCTGCCAGGCATGTTCCGCCATCGCCAACAGCCGCGGCTCGCGAGTTTGCTGAAAGCACCACAACATGTCTTCGATGTTGTTGACGTTTCTCTTCGGCTTTCCATAGGACGCTGTGTCGTTCAAATAATGCCGTTGCAGCGCCAGCGCGATCTCACGCTGCATGACCGACTTCAGTAGAGTCTGCGCGTCCGAGGCGGCTGCCACGCTTCTGAAAAACACATTGTGCGGCCAGCGGTGGTCATCGCCCAGCGGATCTTGAAATAGCTCGGGGCCAAGATAGCCTTCCATATCCGGATGTGAAAGCGTGTACTCGATCGGCCTGCACGCTTTTGCTAAAAGAGCCTTGTCATCGAGCAGGATGGCAAGCCAAGTTGCTCCGTCGATCCAGTATGCTTTTTGCTCCCATGGCCACCAGGCTTCAAACTGTTGTTCGAGCATCCAGTACGCCCTTGCTGCTCTTCGGCCCAATATGCCTTGGTGAAAGGCCACGAAACCTCCGGCAGGTGGGAGCCCAATTGCGCCGCCTGCTTCAGGAGATATTCCCGCAGCCAGCCCTCCGGCCGCACGGCTCCCGGCGGCAACGCGCGCAAAGCGCCGAAATACGAAACAGGGCTGGAGTCTGCGTCAGACTCCCCTAAGGAACCTCTGAAAATTGCTTTGATTCTTATGCCTTTTGAGTAAAGCTATATCTGGAGGCAGATCACGGATGCAGCAGTTAACCTTGGCACAGGCGGCAGAGTTTCAGCGGTACGGGAAGAAGACGCGTCGGGAGCAGTTTCTGGACGAGATGGAAGCCGTGATGCCTTGGTCGGAGTTGCTGGCGCTGGTAGCTTCGCACTATTCGAAGGGCGAGACGGGCCGCAAGCCGGTGGGGCTGGCGATCATGCTGCGGGTTTACTTCGTGCAGC
>Ga0255350_1000164_pt1 | contig 26834 bp, 29 predicted proteins | sample HBST25r1metaG_FD_186028 | JGI IMG/M metagenome (GOLD analysis project Ga0255350, IMG submission 186028) | Peat soil microbial communities from Stordalen Mire, Sweden - H.B.S.T-25.r1 | ecosystem: Environmental > Terrestrial > Soil > Wetlands > Peat | place: Sweden: Norrbotten County, Stordalen...
ACCTTTGCTCCACGCTTCCTCTGGACCCCGCCTCGCGACGACGCCCTTGCGCTTCGCTAACACTTCTCCTCCATCAGGATGTGTAGGGGACTTGCACCCCCAAGCTGCCATTCATGCACGGCGCACAAAAAGGGACCCTTCTGTCGAAGGGTCCCTTGGTGTTGTGATGGTGCTCGGGTGGAGCTACTTGGCTGCGGCTTTGAGGCCGGCTTGTTCAGCCAGGGCGGCGGCCTTGTCGGTGGCCTCCCAGGTGAACTCGGGCTCGGTGCGGCCAAAGTGGCCATACGCCGCGGTCTTCTGGTAGATGGGCCGGCGCAGGTTCAGGCTCTCGATGATGCCCTTGGGCGTGAGCGAGAAGTTCTTGCGCACCAGCTCGGTCAGAGTAGTCTCGCTGATTTTGCCGGTGCCGAAGGTATCCACACGCACGCTGACCGGCTCGGCAACGCCGATGGCGTAAGCAAGCTGCACCTCGGCGCGGTCAGCCAATCCCGCGGCCACAATGTTCTTGGCGATGTAACGCGCCATGTAAGCCGCCGAGCGATCCACCTTCGTCGGGTCTTTACCGGAGAAAGCGCCGCCGCCGTGACGGCCCGCGCCGCCGTAGGTGTCCACAATGATCTTGCGGCCAGTGAGGCCGGTGTCGCCCATCGGCCCGCCGATGACGAAGCGGCCCGTCGGGTTGATGTGATACTTGGTGTGCTCGTCCAGCCACTTGGCGGGCAGCACGGCCTGGATCACGTGCTTGAGGATGTCGGCGTGCAACTCCTCATTGCTGACGCTTTCTGCGTGCTGGCTGCTGATGACCACGGCGTCAATGCGCGCGGGCTTGCCGTTTTCGTCGTACTCCACGGTGACCTGGCTCTTGCCGTCGGGACGCAGATAGGGCAGCTTGCCGGACTTGCGCACGGCCGTGAGCTGGCGAGTGAGCTTGTGGGCCAGCGAGATGGGCGCGGGCATCAGCTCGGGGGTTTCGTTCGAGGCATAACCGAACATCATGCCCTGGTCGCCGGCCCCGCCGGTGTCAACGCCCTGGGCAATGTCGCCCGACTGCTTGTTGATGGTCGAAATCACAGCGCAGGTGTTGGCGTCGAAGCCGTAGAGGGCGTTGTCATAGCCGATGGAGGCCACAACGCCGCGCACCAGGCTCTGGAAATCAACGTAGGCTTTGGTGGTGATTTCGCCGGCGATAACCACCAGGCCGGTGGCCAAAAGCGTCTCGGCAGCAACGCGGCTGTATGGGTCCTGCTCAAGGCAGGCATCCAGAATCGCGTCGGAGATTTGGTCAGCCATCTTGTCCGGATGGCCTTCAGTGACGCACTCAGAGGTAAACAAGAATCGGTCGCTCAATGTAAAAGCTCCTCCCATTGCAGGGATTTCAATTTGGGCAGCTTGTAACGAGGACCGGTTCATGCTGGATCACCGTACGGAGAGCAAGAGCTTCCTCTCTCCCGTCGGACCCACTCCCGCACAAGACGCGCCAGCACCGTCAGGCCTGCGCCTTGGGATGCATTGTTCCATGGTAATTGCCGCGAGCCGAAGGGAGCAATCACTCGCATTGAACGGCGAGAAGCACGCGCTCAAAGGGGCTGTATGCAGGGTGAGCCGCGACGGCCTGGAGCTGCCTGAGCGTCCAGCCTCGAATAACCAGCGCATCATTTGGTCTTGAAAGAGCGCGGGAATCTGCTTGTCAGAAGAGCTTCACAGGCAGCAGCGTGGGCCACCAGCCGACGCGCAGGCCAAGGTAGCGCACCGCCAGGCAGGCGCCCGCCAGGCACACCAGCAACAGAAGCATAGCGCCGATCCGCCGCAGGCGCTTTTCCATCATGTCGCGGCGCTGGATGCGGGACTTGCCCACGTTCGAGGCAAATTCAATCCAATTGCGGTCGTCGTCCAGCATCTGTCCGCTGGCGCGATATGCCTTCAGGAACCGCTCCGTCCAGTCGCTTTGATTCAGGCCCACCGCATCCGCGTAGCCGCGGACGATACCTTTACTGAGGATGCCGCCGGGGAGCAGGCGGAACTTTTCCTGCTCCAGCGCGAGCAGATGCTGCCGGCTGATCTTGGTCACCGCCGTGATGTGTTCAAGCGCTATGCCGCGGGATACCCGCTCCATGCGCAAGTCTTCTCCAAAGCTGCTCATCGCATACCAGAAAACTCTCGACTACGCAGTAGGATTTACCCATTCACAATAAACCCGGCTGCCCCACTGGTCAAAGATTATCGGCAGGTTTCCCTTTTCGTTTCATGGCGCTGCGCATTTTTCCTTACGATAGTACCTAATTGGTCACTATCATCGGCGTGCGCCCTGCTTCTCCGCTACCGCGCAGTGCTTTCACCTCCGCCCAGGGCTGTTACCCTTGAAGCGAGGGCTTTTCAAGCAGTTTTCAGCCTCTCGGAGCCATCATCGGGAATGAATAAGCTTATCTTTGCCAACCTGCTGCACCGCCCGGTGCGCTCAATCATCAGCGTTCTCGCCGTGGCCATTGAAGTGATCATGATTCTGTCCATCGTGGGCATCTTCATGGGCATGTTGAACGATACAAAGCAGCGCACCAACGGCATCGGCGCCGATCTGATGATGCGCCCCTCCAACGCCAGCATCATGGTTGGGGTGAGCGGCGCGCCCATGCCGGCCAAAAACATCGAGGCCATTCAGCGCCTGCCGCATGTGGCCGTGGTTTCGGCGGTAATTCAAAAGCTCTCCACCGCAGGCAAAATCGAAGTTCTCTATGGCATCGATTACCCCAGCTTCAACGCCTTGAAGCCCTTCGTCTATGTTTCCGGCGGGCCATTCCAGGGGCCTTATGACGTGATCGTTGACGATATCTTCGCCAGCGCCGATGGCGGCCATAAGGTGGGCGACACCCTCACCATCATGGATCATCCCTTTCGCATCTCGGGCATTGTGGAACACGGCAAGGGCGGGCGCAAGCTGCTGCGCATCGATACCATGGGCCAGATGATGGACGCCGAAGGCAAGGCCTCGCTCTTCTACATCAAATGCGACGATCCGGCCAATGAGAACGCCGTCATTCAAGAGATCCATGCGACGCGGGGCCTGGAAGGCTTCCCGGTGGAAACCGTTGATGAATGGCTCGAAGAGATGACTCCCAACAAGATTCCCGGCTTCAATATCGCTCTCCGCGTGGTCACTTTCATCGCCGTGATTGTTGGGTTCCTGGCCATTTTCCAGTCGATGTATACGGCGGTCCTCGAGCGGACGCGGGAGATTGGAATTCTCAAGTCGATGGGCGCATCCAAGCTGACCATCGTGGACGTTGTACTGCGCGAGACCGCGGTGATGGCCCTGGCGGGAGTGCTGCTGGGGATTGCGGGCACCTTCGGCGTAAAGCTCCTTATGGCCCACATCTTCCCCATGCAGCGATTTGAGGTCACTGGCATCTGGGTCGTCAAAGGTTCTGTCATTGCTTTTGTCGGAGCTATCTGCGGCGCACTGTACCCAGCCTGGATGGGAGCCCGCAAGGATCCCATCGACGCGCTGGCCTACGAGTAGAGTTTTCGGGGGAGGCCCTGGTATCGCGACCGCGTAGACTGGTAATTGCTCCGGACAAGTGCTGTCGTGGACGCCCCCACGACAGCCGGTCTGGAGACCGGCGCTACACTCCAGTTGTCACCGAATCATGTGGTCACGGTCCTAGTACACTGATATCGTTCCAACAGGATTCCCCATGAAGAAATTCGCGATTGGCATCTACGCCGCTGTCACCGTCGCCCTCATGGTCTGGGGATTTTACCAGGCCATTTACGTCGCGCCCAACGACGCCATGCAGGGCGAGATTTTTCGCATCATCTTCTACCACGTGCCCTCGGCCATGGTGGCGTTTTTGTTCTTCGCCATCTCGCTGGCCGGCTCCGTCGGCTACCTCAGCTTCCGCCGCAACCGTCCCGGATGGGCGCAAATCTCCGACGCATGGGCGTTAGCCGGCGCTGAGGTGGGCGTGGTTTTCTGCACCGTGGTGCTCACCACCGGCCCCTTGTGGGGACGCCGCGCCTGGGGCATCTGGTGGACATGGGACGCGCGCCTGACCACCACCCTCGTTCTGTGGCTTATTTACGTCAGCTACTTACTGCTGCGCCGCTTTGCCGCCGGCCCTCAAGTGCAGACGCTGGCCGCCGTTCTGGGCATCTTCGGCGCTCTAGACGTGCCCATCGTTTATATGTCGAACCGCTGGTGGCGCACGCAGCATCCGGCTCCGGTCTTTGGCGGCGCGCAAGGCTCCGGCATGGACCCCTCCATGGTGCCTGCCTTTCTGTGGAACATCCTGGCATGGCTCTCGTGGGGAATCCTGATCCTGATCCTGCGCTACCATGTCGAACGTCAGCATCAGAAGATTGCGGCGGCTGAAGCTCAGCAAGCACTCGACGCCTGATTCCGGCAAGACCAGCACCAGAACCAGAAAAATGCGAGGGGAAAAATGGATCAAGCAGCGATTCTCGACCACCAATTCCGCATTGCCGCTTATGTCGTCACCTGGGTTATTCAACTGGGCTATCTCGCGTGGCTCGGCCTGCGCTGGCAAGCGCAAAAGCGCGATGCTGCCCGCCTGTCCCGCGGCCGATAACCTGACACGAACTATCTCGCCGCCAGCACCGCGTCCGCAATCCGCACTGCCTCCACGGCCTGTCGCACCGCATGAACCCTAACAATCGACGCGCCATGCAGGATGGCCGCTGTCAGCGCCGCTACGCTGGCCGTCTCACGAGCTTCGACCGGCGCGTCGGTCCCGCTATGCAGCGGCGCCAGCGTCCGGCCCAGAAACGACTTGCGCGAAACCCCAGCCAGCAGCGGACTTCCCAGCGCCAGCAACTCCGCCTGCCGCGCCAGCAGCGCGTAATTCTCTTCGAAGCGCTTGCCGAATCCGTAGCCGGGGTCGAGCACTATAGCTTCCTTCGCAATCCCCGCCGCTGCCGCCTTTTCCAAGCTCGCCGCAAGCCCCGCCCGCACCACGGCCAGCAGTTCATCCGCGCTCAGCCGCGGCTGCGCAGCCCACTCCTCAGGCCGCCCCCGCGTATGCATCAGCACCATCCCGCAGCGCCCCTCCGCACACGCCGAGGCCATCTCCGCGTCCCACGCGAATCCGCTCACGTCATTCACAATCTCCGCGCCAGCCGCTAAAGCCGCCCGCGCCGTCGCCGCCTTGTAGGTGTCCACCGAGACAATCGCATCGGGCCGCTCTCTGAGAATCGCTTCCAGCACGGGCAACAAACGCGCCTGCTCTTCCTCCGCGCTTACCGCAGGGGTTGAGTCGCCCGCCCGCGATCCCGGCCGTGTGCTCTCCGCGCCCAGATCCAAAATGTCGGCCCCCTCGTCCAGCAATTGCATCGAGCGGCCCAACGCTAATCGCGAGTCGAGGTAAAGCCCGCCGTCGCTGAACGAGTCCGGCGTCACATTCACGATGCCCATCACCAGCGTCCGCCGGCCCAATTCCAGCACGCGCGTGCGCAGTCGCCAGGATGCCACGCAACGAGTCGAAGCAGTTGTCATCGGGCTACCGGGCACTCTGTTGAACAGCAGCGGCGCGGCCTGTGCGTGACGCCGCAACCAGCGGCTTTCTCCTGTTGTGATGGGTGGTTCGATGCGGAACCTTCCCTGAGCCGATCAGCAATTCCACCGGGATGCCAAGATCTGCGTGCAGACGGCGAATCATCGGCAAAGTCAACGCACGTTTGCCTGTCAGTATCTCCGAGACGCGCGCGCGGCTGCCGATCATCGGCTCAAGGTCTTTGCGCGTCAATCCCTGCTGTTCCATCTGGAACTTGATCATGGTCAACGGGTCGGGCGTATTCATGGGAAACTGCTTTGCCTCGTAGGCGTCTACCAGCGTGGCAAGAATCTCCAGTTCATCGCTTGCCGCCGTGCCCACCTCCACGCCCAACAATCGAGTAATGCGGGCTACCGCCGCATCATGCTCTGCTTCAGTTCGAACCGGCTGGATCCGCATAGCGCTCCTTCTCAAACTTCACCTTTTTCACATCAATTCGATCGTATTCACGATGCGTTCCCACCCACACCACCAAAACGACCGCATGGTTGTAGTCAACCGCAACCACCAGCCTGTACTCGTTTCCCTTGATGTTGAAGACCACGCGCTCTGACGATACGACGCTGGCGCTCCGGTGGCTCTGCTTCAGTTCCGCCGGGTTCTTCCACGCGGCGCGTGAGACCAATGCAAACCAGGCATCGAGCTGATCGCGCACGACCCTTTGCAGTCGAGGTTCTACCCTGTTCCGGACAAAACCGATCAGCGTGCCACGCGAGATGATTCTCACCTGTTCAGCATACGCCGCTCCCGCCATGGGAGCAAGCTCGCCTTCATTGCGCCCTGGAAAACCCTCCAGGGTGGTTATCGCGAAATGTCGTAAACTTCATCCATGACTTTTTCCCGGCCATCTTTCATCCTTTCATCCGCCCTGGTTTTGCTTTCTTCTGCCGGCCTCGCCGCCCAATCCGCGCCGCAATCCGCCCCGGCCAACACCCCGCTGGCAGACCGCATTCAAGCCATCCTGGCCGAGCCAGAACTGAGCCATGCGGAATTCGGCATCAGCGTCACGACCCTCGACAGCCAGCCACTTTACGGCTTCAATGAAAGCCGCCTCTTTATTCCCGCCTCGAACGCCAAGCTCACCACCACCGCAGCAGCCTATGCCCTGCTGCCCGTGGAAACGCTCACCTGGACCACCAATGTCGTTGCCGGCGGCAAGGTCAGCAAACGCGGAGTCCTCAAAGGCGACCTGATCCTGCTGGGCGCGGGCGACCCCACGCTGAGCGCGCGTCGCTATCCCTACCGCTCTCCTGAGCCAACCCCCGCCGCGCCCCAAGCCGCAGAACCCGCGCGCAACCCCATGGCCCCCATCGAACTCCTCGCCGATCAGGTCAAGCTCACGGGCTTGCGCACTGTCAAAGGCAACATTGTCGGCGACGACAGTTTCTATCTCGACGAGCCCTGGGGCGTGGACTGGGGCTGGGACGACCTCCAATGGGACTACGGCGCGCCCATCTCCGCGCTCACCTTCAACGAAAACACTGTCGAGCTTGCGGTAACCGCCAGCCCAGCTTCAAGCGGCGAGCCCAACCCCGCCAAAACCACTGCCCAGTGGACACCGGACGTGGACTACTACGCGCTCGACAACTCCATGACGCCGGCAGTTGCAGGCCAGCCCGCCCACCCCGAACTCGAACGGCGTCCCGGCGACCGCACGCTCCGCACATGGGGCACTGTGGGCCCTGATGGCTTCCATACCGATATGGCCGTGGAAGACCCCGCCGCGTTTACCGCCGCGGCCTTCAAGCAAGCGCTCTTGAGCCGCGGCATCAAGGTCAAAGGCAGCGCCGTCCCACGCCATCGCCTCTCCACCGACACTCAGGACTTTTCCGATGAGCGCGCCCAGCCCCTGACGCTCACCCGCTCCAGCCTGAACACCGTCGCCGCGCCGCTGCTCGATCACAAGGTGCTGGCCACGCGCGTTTCCGTCCCAGTTGCCCAGGACATTACCCTCACCAACAAGGTCAGCCAGAATCTTCACGCTGAACTGCTCCTGCGCCTGCTCGGTAAAGTGCATGGAACCGACGGCAGCTTCGAGCAAGGCACACGCGTAGTCCGCCAGTTTCTTTTGGACGCCGGGGTGGACGACAACGACTTCTTCTTTTATGACGGCTCCGGCATGAGCTCTGCCGACCGCATTGCCCCCCGCGCCTACACTCAACTGCTCTCCTACGCCTCGCGTCAGCCCTGGGGCGCCGCATGGCGAGGCACCTTTCCCGTAGCAGGCGTGGACGGCACTCTCGGCAACCGCTTCAAAAACTCGCCGCTCAAGGGCCGTCTCTGGGCTAAAACCGGCACGCTCAACGAGGTCAACACTCTCTCCGGCTACCTCGCAGCGGACAGCGGCAAGACCCTTGCGTTCTCCATCCTCGTCAACGGTCACCGTCCCGGCAGCCACGCCGAACTCAAGGCCATTAACCGCATCGCCGAAGCCATCGCCGCATCGGAATAACCCAGGATCATCTTCCGGGCAAGGGAAACCTCAAGGCTCGATAACTTCGGGTGCCCCATCCTTTCCGCTCGTTTTCTGCGGAAAGGGTGAGGATGCAATAGATAGAATCAGTCCATCATGCCAAGCAAAGACGATAAAACGAACCAGCCATTCCGCGATCTGCTGCCGCTGCCCGCGCTGGCCGCCATCAGCCTCTACCTGCTGGCGCTCGCCGTGGTCATCATCCTCGGCGTGGTCTCTGGCCATCACTATCCGCCGCCGTTTCTCCTCTTTGCCGCCGGATTCATCGCCTCCGCCGCCGGGCTGCTGCTGCTCTTTCGCTGGGCCTGGGCGCTGGCCCTCGGCGCGGTCTTCCTGCTGGCCGGCTACGACCTGTGGATCTTTGCGAGCCAGCATCAACCGCCCGCTCTGGTTCAGGGCCTGCTCAACCTGGTCTTCTTCCTCTACCTCGTCCGCCCCGAAGTGCGCGAGAAGCTGCGGTAGAGATTTAACAGACCGCTTCGCGGATGTTCACTTTGCGGATGCGGTCATAGGCAGCGCCGCTCCCTGGTTGACGGATTTCATGAAGTCAGACTCCGCCAGCCGCGACGAATGCACCTCGCCGCCCAGCCCAAAGAATCGGCAAAAACTCATGATGAGCGGCCGCCAGCGCACTGGATCGATGTGGGGACGATCTTCGTTGTCATCCAAAATCCCTTCGTCTACGTGCAGCCTTGTGATGTGCACCTCGAACACGTTGGCCTTTACGTTCTTGCCAAACGGGCGAACGTCATGAACGATGCCCTCCATTTGAACGGGACACTCCAGCACACGCGGAGCGCTCACCGATTTCGACTCCACAGCGGTCAGTCCTGAAACGCCAAACTTGTCCGGCTCAAACTGATAGCCCCAACCTAGCTTCTTCTCAGGCACCGGATCTTTGCCCGTGGTCAGCGCGAGTCGGTCGACCTGTGAAACCTGCTCATGCGAGGGCAGGTTGATGACACATTCGCGTGTGCGGATAAGGTTGTCGGAGGTCTGGCTCAATTGACCCAGGCCAAGCATGCAACTCCAGCCCAGCCACCACGCAGACGACATCGGCGCAAGATTTGGCGAGCCGTCCGGGTTCAAGGTGCTGATGAGGGCTACAGGCGTTCCGAAGTAGAGAATGGTTGGTTCAATCGTCTTGTGCATGAGTCAACAATATGGAAGCCGCACACTAAGAACATCCCGAATCTTGCGCGTAAATCGGAATTTGCAGAAGCCGAGGCAGCCCATCCTTCCCAGCTCATTGAGCCCCCGCCAGCCAGCCTTCCCGCTACAATAAAAACGTGATGGAACTGATCCAGATTGCCCCCGCCCTCAAAGTCCCCGCGCCCAAGCCCGACTGGCTCAAGGCCCGCGCACCCGTTGGCGAAAACTACCACTCCCTCAAACAACTGGCTCGCTCGCTTGCGCTCAACACCGTTTGCGAAAGCGCCCACTGCCCCAACATCGGCGAGTGCTGGCACCACAAAACCGCAACCTTCATGATGCTCGGCAACCTCTGCACACGCCGCTGCGGCTTCTGCGCCGTGCCCAAAGGCCGTCCCGAGCCTATTGATTTTGACGAGCCGCGCCGGGTCGCGGAGGCAGTGGCTAAGTTAGGGCTGCTCCACGCAGTGGTCACCAGCGTCAACCGCGACGACGACCTCCTCGGCGGCGCGCGCGCCTTCGCACTGGTCATCGAAGAAATTCGCCGCCAGGCCCCCGGCTGCCGCGTCGAGGTGCTTATTCCCGATTTCCAGGGGAATCAGGAAGCCATCCGCGCCGTCGTCGAAGCTCGCCCGGAAGTGCTCAATCACAACACCGAGTCCGTCCCGCGCCTTTATCGCGTGGTCCGCTCCGGCGCGCGCTATGAACGCACCCTTGAGTTATTGCGTTACTCCAAGGAATTGAACTCTGCGGGAGTCACCAAATCCGGCGTGATGGTCGGCCTGGGCGAAGAGACCGCCGAATTGCTTCAGGTCTTTCGCGACTTGGCCGCGGTTCACTGTGACATTCTCACCATCGGCCAATATCTGCGCCCTTCGCGCGATCACCTGCCCATGGCCCGCCTCTATGCGCCGCGCGAGTTTGCCGAACTGAAGACCGAAGCGCTCAAAATGGGCTTCCGCCACGTAGAATCCGGCCCGCTTGTCCGCTCCAGTTACCACGCACACGAGCAAGCCGCATCAACCGGGCTGTCTGTCACAGCCCCGATTCGTTAATATATTGTTTGGGTTGTAAGAAGCTGTCTAAGAATTCGTGGATGGTGAAGGGGACGGGCTTTAGCCCGTCCGTTAAGGGACCAAGAGATTTCCGGGTTTAGCCGCTGAGGGTCTGCAAATGATTGATAAATGCTCCCTCAGGGGCTAAAGCCCCGTTCCACTTCAGCCTCTGATGTACGGGCTAAACCCCGTACCCTTCGCCCAAGACTAAGTTTTTAGACACGCTCTAAGTGAGGAAGAACACTATGGCAGTCTCGATCATGGCCGGTATTCCGGCGCTCAAAGAACTCAACGCGGACCTCAGGCGTCGCATGGACGGCGCCGTAGCCACGTTCCAGGCCAACCTGGCCGCCACGCGCACAGGCCGCGCCAGCGTCCACATGCTCGATCAGGTCAAGGTGGACTACTACGGCACGAAAACCCCCATCAGCCAGCTCGCGCAGGTCTCCGCGCCCGAGGCGCAGATGATCCTGATTGCGCCCTGGGACCCGACCATTCTCAAGGAGATCGAAAAGGCCGTGCGCACCTCTGATCTCGGCTTCAATCCCATCTCCGACGGCAAGGTGCTGCGCATTCCCGTTCCGCCCATGACCGAGGAGCGCCGCCGCGATGTCTGCAAGCACCTCAGCAAGGTCCTCGAAGAGCACCGGACGGCAGCCAGGAATGTTCGCCGCGACGGCAACGACGCCCTCAAGAAACTCGCCAAGGAAAAGAAGATCAGCGAGGACGAGGAGAAGCGCTCTCTCGAAGAAATCCAGAAGATGACCGACGAAGAGATTCGCCGTATGGAAGAGCTCTCCCAGAAAAAGGAAGCCGAAGTCATGCAGGTGTGACGCATTCTCGTCCCACTAAATATTTAAGAAATCCGGGTGCCCCACCCTTCATGCTTTTTGTGAAGGGTGGGAATCACCCTATTTTTTCGCCCTCTTGTAAAATGGCGCCGGAATTTGTTTGGCCCGCACTCGATTCGCCCTCACCTGCACCAGCACATCAGCGCCCGAGGCAGCAACAGCCGTCGGCAGCAGCGCAAATGCAATGTTGGTTTTCAAAAACGGCGCTGGCGAACCGGAAGTGATCGCGCTAATCTCGTTTCCTTCCAGGTCAAGCACCGGGTACCCGTCGCGCGCGATGCCGCGTTCCACCATCTCCAATGCCACCAGCTTGCGCTTTGGCCCGCCCGCAGCCTGCACCGCAAGCAGCGCCTCGCGGCCAATGAATTCGCCCTTGTCGAGCTTCAGCCAACGCTCCAGTCCACCTTCAAACACATTCACCTGGTCGGTGATCTCGTGGCCGTAGAGCGGCATTCCCGCCTCCAGCCGCAGCGTATTGCGCGCGCCCAACCCGCACGGACGAATGTTGAATTCCCTGCCCGCTTCGAGCAGCGCGTTCCACAGCTTCTCCGTGGTCGCCACGTCTCCGGGCAGGTAAATCTCGAAGCCGTCTTCGCCCGTGTAGCCGGTGCGCGTAATCAGCACGTTGGGCACGCCCGCCACTTCGCCCCAGGTAAACCAATAATTTTTGATCGCCGCCAGATCAACCTTCGTGAGCTTTTGCAGCGTCTCCAACCCGCGCGGCCCCTGTACGGCCAGTTGCGAATAGTTGGCGGAATCGTCCGAGATGCGCACGTTTGGCATGGTTCCGGCGTGAGCCATAATCCACGCGTAGTCCTTGTCTTTGTTGCCCGCGTTCACCACCAGAAGGTAGTTGTTCTCGTTGTCGCGGTGCACCAGCAGATCGTCCACAAAGCAGCCCTCCGGCGTCAGCAGCGCGGAGTAATGCGCCTGGCCGTCCTTCAGCCGCGAGGCGTCGTTCATCGTCACGTGTTGCACCGCGGCCAGCGCGCCGGGTCCGCGAAACCAGACCTCGCCCATGTGGCTCACGTCAAACAAACCCACGCTGGTGCGCACGGCGATATGCTCTGCCATCAGTCCGCCGCCATTTTCGGGGTACTCCACTGGCATATCCCAGCCTCCAAAATCCACCATCTTGGCCTTCAAGGCGCGGTGGGCGGCGTTCAGGGCGGTCTTGTTCAACGGGGAGGCAACGCGCGAGGTCAGATCGGGCTGGGCTGGGAGTGTCAAGAGTCTTCCTTTCAATCGTGCTTTCGCACCCTGTTAACGATAGAGACGCACCGGCTCCGCGGTCAAACACGCCGTCACGACCGATGGCCGAGACCCCTAGATAGAAAGCCGCGCCGACCCTGGCGGGCACGGCACGGCGCTCTGCTGCTCGTTGTGACTTGGAGGAGTGTGACTATTACCGGCGAGGGGTCGCCCTAACACTGGCTCTGGCGTTCAAGCCACTCTCGCAACGGCATTCGAAACCTGGCCATCATGATTGTGCACAGACGCGATCTATAAAGAGTTGGCCAGAGTGGTGCTGATGGTGTTGAAGGCATCATTGATGCCCGAGGCAAGCGCGCTCATGCCGGCGGCCGCGACTAAAGCGATTAGAGCAAGCGCCAAGGCATACTCGACCAGGTCCTGCCCGTCTTCGCGGTTCATCAGGCTCTGGAACTTCACATACAGCTTGAGAAGCATGACGTTCATTGGTCTTTCTCCTTACGTTATTTCAGATTGACCGTGACGCCCTTGTGGGGACAAAGGTACATTTCCGTGGGAATAAAAGAATGGAATATCCAGCGAGGATTGAAGAAAAGGCGCATCTCCGCGCCTTTTCTTCGGGCGAACAGGAGGTTCAGGCTACTGCGCTACTAGCGTAGAGCTGGTTTCGACTTCCGGTACAGGGCGAATGCCATGCCCAGAAGTCCGGTGCCCAACAGCAGAAGGCTGCTCGGCTCGGGAGTTTCCGTAATCCGCGCCTCAATCGTAGTGACGCCAGGATCAAGGCCGACTATAGAATCCGCATTGAGCGAGTAAGTTTGCTCCGTCAAGGCATAAATCACGGATCCAATCTGAATGGACGATTCGTCGAAGGTTACCCAGGCAGTGCTGCTGTCCATTTTGATTTTGCCGGTGATCGAAGCCGAGAGATCCCCCGTTCCTACCGAGGGTATCCATTGAAAGATGTCAAGCGTGAAGGGCACATTCGTGAACGTGTCACTGCCTAAACTCCCAGTGATAACGAATGAACCCAGCGAGGCATTGGTTGGCTCATCCACTGAGTTAAGCAGCACCCCAGCGAAAGAGAGGACCATGTTGTTGGTCTTGATGATAGGAGTGTAGGTTTTGCTGGTAGGGGCGATGGATAGATCCGTACCTGTGGAATACAGTACGGTATCGGCCCTTGCGACAGTGCCCAAGGAACCGACCAACAGCAGGACGGTAAGAAGACCAAGTTTTCTCAAGGCGCACGCCTTCCTTTCGGTTTGAACAGCGTTGATGTTGGTTTTTTACTGAGAGGTAATGCTGTTCTTCAGTTATGTTGCCTCCCGAACAGTCCTCACCGGCGCTTGTGCTGTTCCCACCCTTTGCAGTCTTCCGGTCAAAGGATAGCCAGAGGTAGGAGTTGGAGTTCCGGGGCGTGCTCTAAGAATCCAATGCGCCGTGCATTGCCCGGGGAAGGCATTTGCGCAGAGATTCCCTTAATTTTCTAATTCGAGCATTTGCTCCGCCGACCTACCTTCCCCCCAATGGGGGGAAGGCGAGGGAGTCGGAAAATCGGAGCCTGACCTTAATACTCACGTCAAAGAATAAGTGATACAGGCGCAACTAACGCGGTGCCAGGCTGGTCGTCTTGTTCTTCCGGAATAAGGCGAATGCCATGCCAAGAAGTCCAGTGCCCAACAGCAGCAGGGATGAGGGTTCGGGGGCCGGTGCAGTTGGCCCACATGATGTGAAGGTCGCCTGGAAGTCGATGCCGGCGTCGGAGACAGTCTGCTCGTCGATGATGGTCAGCTTGTCTGAGCTGGAAAGCGAAATGCCGTTCAACCAAATTGTATCCAACACCGTGCAGTTCGGCTTTTTATCCGCGCATTTGCCGTCGCCGCCAAGGGCGCCAAAAGGCACGAGGACCTTGCCATTGAGCAATATCTCCTCTGTGTCATCAGCCTCTGCTTCAATCGTGGCATTGTAGGTTCCGGCAGCGGCGCTGAATGTCGTCTGATACTCGTAGTAGCCGTTAGGCACGGTAACACCGCCCGTGGGGCCGCTTTCCGTAAAAGAGACATAGCTTGAACTTCCGTATGGCTTAAGCCACACGCTGCCTGCGGAAATGTCTTCGGTCGCCCCTGTTGGCGCGCCTGCGGCGCCACTCAATTTGTATTGAGCGCCGCTGGTCAACTTATACGTGAGGGCCGCGGCATTGCTTGCGGTACCGGCGGCGGTTGAGTTGTATCCCAAATAGGTCAGCCCGGTATTGGCGTAGTCTGCCGGGGTCGAGTTAGTGCTGCCGTAGCTGCCTACGGTGATGGTGCCGGCGCTCGCACTTGCTGCCAGCACCATGAGTACTGCGGGGAAAATCGCAACTTTCAGAATCATTCTTATCTTTCCTCCTGAGGAAGCCCTCGCGGGCGCGTATGCTGCTCTCACCCTTTGCGGTCTCCCGGTCAAAGGGTAGTCAGGGAATGGGAATTGGAGTTCCGGGGCGTGCTCAAGGAATCCAAATGCGCCGTGCATTGCCCGGGGAAGGCACTCGCATCGGAATTCCATTTTCTACTCTTATGCGAGCTATCACTCCGCCGACTTGCTTCCCCAGTTAGAGGAAGGCAAGTCGGCAAATCGGAGCCTGACCTTAATACTCAGGTCAAAGAACAAGTGGTGCAAACTGCTACTAACGGAGTACCAAGCCGGCCGTCTTGTTCTTCCGGAACAAGGCAAACGCCAAGCCCAGAAGTCCGGTGCCGAGAAGCAGGAGGCTGCTGGGCTCAGGGGTGGCGGTGGCAGTGTTGAATGTGAAAGTCGATTGGCCTGTTTGGGTTTCTGATGCCGACCAGGTAGCAAGCGTCCACGCATTGAGAGCTGAACCGCTATCGGTGATTATGGCCTGACCATATCCCAGGTTAGCCAGAGTAGTTGTTCCATCAATGGAGGTAACTGTGAATGTGATCGTTTGGCCATCTGTGGTGCCAGCGGGAAGGATTGTGAAGGTATCGCCCACAATACCCGAAGTAAGGGTATATGTGGCAGTAGTCGGCGTAATGAACTCGTTGATGATGTCGCTGAAGGAGCCCGTGCCAGACGAGACAGCAACATTGGTCAGAGTGGGAGTAGTCGAGCTGGTGTCGCTGAGGGTTCCGCTGACAGCAAACGACGAGCCTGCCTGGATTGTGTCGGCCTTTGCGGCCGGGCTGATCGCAAGGGCCGTTGCCAATGCGACTAATGCGAATGCAAACTTTTTCATGTTTCCCTCCGGAGATTGAATTGCCTGCGTGAGTTTGTACTGCACCTACCCATTGCCCCATTGCTAAGTACTGACCGAAGGTAGGGTTATGGGTTCAACATTTGCTCGATGAATCTCGCTTACGATGAAATGCCGCGGGGAAAGGCATTCACACCGGGATTCGTCTCGCACTTTTTGGAAGAACTGGCTCCGCCGTCACGTTCTCCCCAAGGCGGGGAATTTCGGGCGAGAGCGGAAAATTCAAACCTGATTTCCCACCAAACAGAATGTCCGTGCTTAATATGGCTTCAGAGCCAGCCCGTTCGCCTTGTTCTTGCGAAACAAACCAAATGCCAAACCGAGAAGCCCAGTGCCAAGCAACATCAAGCTGCCAGGTTCCGGGGCAGGGACGATCTCAGTGATAAATGTTTGGGGTGTACACCCCGGGAGATAGTTACCAGTAGGGGTGTAGATCACGAAGTTAGCAGCATTGATGCTCTTATAGCCAAGCGCTGCCAAGTTCAACTGGTTTTGCACATAGGGAGCGTCGTCACCAATCAATGATTGGACCTCACTAGGCTTGGCAAACAGTGACCATGCTGCCAATTGGTCCGCAACATCATCTTTGGGATTGGCGATAGCGTCTTGTACAAGCCACGCTGCCTCCAACTGAAGCTTGCTCGTAGGAGTTGATTCGGTCGCCTGCCACGATTCTCCGATGTTTGTTACGTTATCGAAGCTGAGGCACATCATGGCCACGGACTTTGCGCCATTCACGCTGACGTAGTACGGATATGTGGTGACGTCGCCTTTCGACGTAATAACGTTATTGGAACCTGTGCCTGTGAATTTGAGGGTGTCGGCATAGGCGTTAAATGCGAGTGCGAGAAGCACCAAGGGCAAAATTACAACTTTGATCAGTCTCACTTTTCCTCCTAGGGGAAGTCCTCGCGGGCACTTGCGCCGCTGCCGCCCCTTACCAAGTGCAGGCCACTGGCCTGGAACCGGTTAAACGCTTGCTCGGCGAACCCGGAATCATACTGAATGCCTGGGGAAGGTATTCACTCCGGGATTCGCTTCGCACTTCCTGAAATTTGATTCGCCGTCACGTTCTCCCCGGCCGGGGAATTCGGGCGAGAGCGGATATCTTTGCCTGACCTTGGGGAACGGGAGGTACAGGCCGCTTACGAGTTCAGAACCAGGCCGCTCGCCTTGTTCTTCCGGAACAAGGCAAACGCCAGGCCCAGAAGTCCAGTGCCCAGGAGAATCAGGGATGAAGGCTCCGGAGTAGTGTCGAAGTTGGTTGAGCTGAGAACGGCAGGTCCGCCATTGACCTCAGCATAAATCAGCTCGAAGGAGTAAGTGCCGCCTGTGCCCACAGTGAAGCTCGAGTCTTCCGCGGCGGTGGCGCCGGGAGCGTTGATCGCTGTGACCCAGCCGCTGCCGTTGTTGAGGTAGAGGATCGCCCCGTCGTCGTGCGTAACATCGTAGGTTGCGCCAGCCGCCAAGGATACGTTGCCGGTGAACACGAGGACACCGTTGTTGATGTTGTCGGTCCCTGGGCCACTGACGTTGTTAATGCCAGTCACCGAGTCCCCGCCATAAGTCACGAAGTTATAGAGATCCCAATCGCCCGCGACTCCCGTTCCCGGCAACTTGAAATTGAAGATGGTTCCGAGAGAGTTGCTGTTCACCGTGAAGGTCGCAGTAGGGGCGACTCCGGGTGCGGTTGTAGGTGCGCTGCCGAGGCTCAGTGTGGTGTACGGCCCTAGATACTGGTCGTAGTAAGCGCCCGACAGAGTGTTAGCGCGGGCGATCCCTGTGAAAGACATGGACGCGGCGAGTACCGCTCCAACCATCGCAAGCTTGCTATATTTCATGTCGCCTCCTGGGACGCCCTCGCGGGCGTTTGTTCTGGGCCTGCCTCGTGCCACTGGGAAGTCGTAGCACAAAAGGCAGGGCTGGGGTCTAACGCTTGCTCGGCGAATCCCGTGCAACATGAAATGCCTCGGGGAAAGACATTCACACCGTGATTCGTCTCGCACTCCCTTAAAAATTGGCTCCGCCTTCACGTTCTCCCCCCAGCCGGGGGAATTCGGGCACGAGCGGGGACTTTTTGCCTGTCTTCGGGGAAACTGAAGGTACAGGCCGCTTACGAGTTGAGAACCAGGCCGCTCGCCTTGTTCTTCCGGAACAGACCGAACGCCAGTCCGAGAAGCCCTGTGCCCAGCAATAGAAGGGACGAGGGTTCAGGGGCCGGTGTGAGGCCGGCTGAAAAATCAACGCCGGCTCCGCTGCCGCCGGTCTGCGCGTCAATGATCTCCAGCGTGTTCGTGCCGGCATTCAATAGTGTGCCGTTCAACGAAATCGTATCAACGTAAGTGCAATTTGGTTCACCAATAGAGCAATGGCTATCGTTGCCAATGGCGCCAAAGGGCACGATAACTTTGCCGTTCAGCAAAACTTCCAACGTGTCATCCGCCATGACGCTGATGCTGCCGTTATATACCCCGCCTTTTGCCGTGAACGTCGTCTGGTAGTAGTAGAAGTCGTTCGCATCGCATTGGCCGCCAGAACAGTTGGGACCGGCCACCGTTGTATTGGTAACCCAGCTGGTGCCGGTGATCGCAGCCGTCCATACCCCGGCGGACGAGGTGTCATAAGTGGTTTTGGAACTACTCGTCGATGCAGGGTTCACTGCTGCTACGAGGTTTGTCGCGTAGCCGGAATTCAGTGGGCTGGTTCCGAGAAATTGCAGCGCTGTGTTGTTGAACCCCGATGCGGTGTAACCGGTACCGTTTGCGTTGGTACCGTAACTGCCTATGCTGATGTTATCGGCGTACGCTGCTGATGCCACCGCCAAAAGAACCAAGGGTAAAACCAAGACTTTCAAAGTCGTTCTCACTGTTCCTCCAAAACTCACTCTCGTTCGGGTCCCGGCCTGCAAATAGCGAACGGCAACCAGGGTTGATTCACGTACATGGTTGACAACGAAGAACGAGTCAACCCAACTTAGAGCTCCCAATCTCCTAAATACGCCTAGAGAAAGCCGGAGCCAAAAATCTCACAAACGGGCGCATTCTTCGCCGCGCTGCCACAGTGACAGTATGCACCTGTGTCCCAAAAAAGCGGGAAGAATTGCACCTTGGAAACTCTCTAACCGGAAATGGGGGAAGTCCAGTAGTCGAGAGACCCGTTTGGAAGTTTGGGGAAGCTTCTAGTACGGGTTCTGCGATATTAGGAAATCCGGACCCCTATGTCAAGCGGAATTTTGCGTACTTTCGCCATTGGATATAGGCCTCCGCCCACTCGTACCGCCCAGTAATAGAGGCCCATTATTTAAAGTAACAATACTATTGGTTACCGACGAGCACAACTATTGATTACTTACTCGCATCTTAGGCTGATTACTAACTCATCATGCCTTCTATGAGTACTACAGTTGCAGATCCTTATTATTGTTGAAATTGACAAGGGCTCAGGCCCAAAGTCCGTGTACTTTTGGCATACTTTCAGGAGCCTTCAGAATGCCTCTGCTTCCTCCGAAGGGATGATCCAGAGCTGTAGTTCAGAGTAGATTCTCCCGCATCATCGCCTTCGCGCCCGCCAGAACGAACTTATTCCCAGATAGAGAAACACCGCCATCATCGCCGCCGCGGACACGAACTCCCGGTGCTCCGGGCCGACAGCGTAGCTCGCCCGGTTCTTCCATAGAAACGACGCACTCACAGCAGCGAAAATCAAGAAAAAGGCTCCCGTCATCTCCAGCCAAAGGATGGCGCCCAGCCGGCGGAAGGGCCGCAGGAATCCGCCCACGCCGCGCGCCACGCCCTTCGCCGTTTGCCCGGCGGTTCGTCCCGCCACGTGCCTGGTTTGTCCGGCTTGTTCATTTAGTCCAGCGGGCGCGGATGCGGCAGTCTCCGCCCCGCCGGCCATGCGCTGGCTCGCGATCCGCCCGGCAACTCGCAGCCCGATACCCAGGGCGCGCCCAATGCTTTCAGGTCTCATTCCGACTATGATGGTAGCAGCGGCGGTTGCCAGGGCCGCATTTGACCGTGCTTTGGCCAATTCGCGCTTGCTCCCGCGCGGCTTCGGAAGTAATGTATATAAATCCGCGCCAGGGCCGACGCTCAAGCCCTCGCACCGGTCACAGCCACTGGAGGAAGATCATGACAAGCCGTCTGCGCGAACTCATTCAACAACTGGGTGAGGCTATCCATGAGTCGGTGATCGAAAGCGAGAAGATCTCCGGTGTGGTCCAGGACATCCGCAGACACGGCTTCGATGTGCTGCTGATGCTCGAGGCGACCGTCGCCCTCAACGACCTCGCCGCGAATGAGACTGAGCAGGTCGAAGTCCCCGTCGGCCACAGCGTCGACGAACTGCCTTTCACCCAGAACGATCTCAGCTTTCTCCGCTCCCTGCGCATCTCCGTCGCCGGCGAGACGGAGAACAATCCCAGCCACGGCACCGAATAGCCTATGGAAGCTCTGATCAGGTACCTTTTGCCAGACAGACATTCCCTCAGAGGCTAAGGCCCGCTTTAGTTTTGTGGCGTTTGCGGCAGTCAGGGCTAAAGCCCTGACCTACGAGTCGTGCCCTTTCGAAGCATCGAGAGATTCGCTAACGGCGTCCCAGCCCGCTTCTCTCGACACGGTGCAGCTTCTCGACCTACTCCCCGCGTGGGATACTCTGGTTGTCGAGGAGCCTGTTACCAAAGATGTCGATTCCGAACCGTTTCCCGCTCTCCCTGCTGGTCGTTCTCGCCTTTTCAGCCACCTTGCTCCACGCACAGCAGCCTGCGCCCGACGCCCCCAAAGACGATTACGTCCGCGCCCACTACACCAAGTACGAGCTGCGCATTCCCATGCGCGACGGCAAGCGGCTTTTCACTGCGGTCTATGTCCCCAAGGACACCGCCGCCGGCCCTTACCCGTTTCTTATGGACCGCACGCCTTATAACGTCGGCCCTTACGGAGAAGACGGGTATCCGCAACACCTCGGCCCCTCCGAGGAGTTCGAAAAGAGCGGATACATCTTTGTCTATCAAGACGTGCGCGGCCGCTGGATGAGCGAGGGCGACTATCTGGAGATGCGCCCGCACATTGACGACAAGAAATCGCCTCAGGACGTGGACGACGCCTCCGATACCCACGACACGATCGACTACCTGCTCAAGCACATTCCCAACAACAACGGAAAGGTGGGCATCTGGGGAATCTCATACCCTGGGTTCTACACCTCGGCGTCCATCATCGATTCGCACCCGGCGCTGGTGGCGGCCAGTCCGCAGGCGCCCATGACCGACCTCTTTCTGGGCGACGACACCTATCACGGCGGCGCATTCATGTTGAGCGCCACCTTCGGTTTCTACGCTTTCTTCCGTCCCCAAAACGCGCCGCAGACTCCCAAGCCAACCGTCCCCTTCAACTTCGGCACGCCCGACAGTTATCAGTTCTATCTTCAGGCCGGAAACATCGACAACCTCGACAAGCTTTATTTGAAAGGCTCTAACTGGCTCTTCAACGACCAGGCGAAGCACGACACATACGACGCTTACTGGCAGACTCGCGACCTGTCGCGCCACATGAAGAACGTGCGCTGCGCGGTGCTGGTGGTGGGGGGCTGGTATGACGCGGAAGATTTGAGCGGCCCCTACAAGACCTTCTATGCCATCAACAAATTCAACCCGCAAACGCCCGTCACGCTGGTCGAGGGACCATGGGTCCACGGCGGATGGGCACACACTGACGGCGACCGCCTCGGCGACATCGACTTCAACTCCAAAACCGCCGAGTACTTCCGCGTACACATTCAGTTCCCGTTCTTCGAGCATTACCTCAAAGGCAACGGCGAGGCGCAACCCAAGGCGGTGGTGTTTGAGACTGGTGCGAATGTCTGGCGCAATTTTGATGCCTGGCCGCCTCCGGCAGCGCAGCCCCGCACACTCTACTTCCGCGCCGGCGGCAAGCTGAGCTTCGATCCGCCTGCCGAGACCGCCGGCGTAGACGAGTACGTGAGCGACCCCAACCATCCGGTGCCGTTTGTGGGCTACACCACTGACACCGTGCCTCAGCGCTACATGGTGGACGATCAGCGCTTTGCCAGTTACCGGCCGGATGTGCTTGTCTACCAGACCGAACCGCTTGAAGAGGATGTGACCATCGCCGGGCCAATCTCGCCCCGGCTCAAGATCGCCAGCTCGGCGACGGATTCGGATTTCGACGTGAAACTGATCGATGTCTATCCCGACGAGTACCCGGACCCCGATCCCGGCTTCCACGGCAACAAGCGCATGCTCGGCACGCCACCGGTGCACATGGGCGGCTATCAGGAACTGCTCCGCGGGGAACCTTTCCGCGCCAAATTTCGTTCCAGTTGGGAGAAGCCCGAGCCGCTCGAGCCGGGCAAACAAACCGAAATCAACTTCACCATGCCTGATCTTTTCCACACTTTCCGCTGCGGCCACCGTATCCTGGTTCAGGTCGAGAGTTCCTGGTTCCCGCTGACGGATCGCAACCCGCAAACCTTCACCGACATTCCGGGCGCGCGGCCGGAGCAATTCCAGAAGGCCACTGAGCAGGTCTTCCGCCAGAAGGACGCTGCCAGCGGAGTGCAGGTGTTGGTGATGCCAAATTGAAGCGGCACTAACTCCGCAAGTTTATGAGGACCCACAATGTTTACCCAAAAAATTCGCACTTCCCTCATCCTGCCCGCCGCTCTGTTGCTTGCCGCGGGATCTGTGATTCACGCCGAAGAAGGCATGTGGACCTTTGACAACCCGCCTTTGAAGCACTTGGCGGCCAAATACAACTTCCATCCCACGCAGGCCTGGCTCGACCACATCCGCCTCTCCAGCGTGCGCCTCAACGACGGCGGATCAGGCTCGTTCATCAGCTCTGACGGCCTGCTGCTTACCAATCACCATGTGGCGCGCGGCCAGTTACAGAAGAACTCCACGGCCGACCACGACTATGTGCGCGACGGCTTCTATGCGCCCACGCTGGATGCCGAGATGAAGTCGCCTGATCTTGAAGTGAACGTGCTGGTCGGCATGACAGACGTTACGGCACGCGTGCAGGGCGCGGCTAAAGGTATTGCCGATGAGGCCAAGGCGCTCAAGGCCCGCGAAGCCGAGATTGCAGCCATTGAGGACGAGAGCACGAAGAAGACCGGCTGGCGCTCCGACGTGGTCTCGCTCTACCACGGCGGCGAATACTGGCTCTACCAATACGAGAAATACACCGACGTGCGCATCGTCTTTGCACCCGAGCAGCAAGCGGCCTTCTTCGGCGGCGACCCGGATAACTTCACCTATCCGCGCTACGACCTCGACATGGCCATCTTCCGCGTTTACAGAGACGGCAAGCCGCTGCACACCGACAACTATCTCAAGTGGAGCGCCAAGGGCGCGGCGCCCGGCGAACTGGTCTTTGTCTCCGGCAATCCCGGCGCGACGAGCCGCAATGACACCGTGGCCCAGTTGCTCGTCGAGCGCGACGTGAGAGGACCGGCCATCACGGAGTACATTCAGCGCCGCATTGAGTCCGCGCAGACCTTTGCCGCACAGGGGCCGGAGCAGGCGCGCCTCGTGGCCAGCACAATCTTTTTCATGCAAAACGGATTGAAGGTTTACCAGGGCCGCGCCCAGGCGCTGGCTGACCCCGCCATTCTGGACAAGAAAAAGGCCGAGGAGGCTGACTTCCGAGCCAAGGTGGACGCTAATCCCGAGTGGAAAAAGGAATACGGCGGCGCATGGTCCACCATCGCCAGCGCTGAAGAGAAGGTGAAGCCGGAGATCAAGACCGTTCTCTTCCACCGCATTGATAGCCAGCTCTTTAACACCGCGCTGCAAATCGTGCAGTACGTGACTGAAATCAAGAAGCCCGACGGCGAGCGCCTCGACCAGTTCCACGAGGCCGGCCTGGAATCGCTTCGCTATCGGATGTATTCGCCGGCGACGATTTATCCCTCCACGGAAAAGCTCTATATGTCCACGAATCTCAAACTTGCCGAGGAAAAGCTCGGCAAGGACGACGCCTACGTGCAAGCCATCCTGCAGGGCGGCGATGTAGACAAGACCGTCGATGCGTTGGTGGACGGAACTAAGCTGGCCGATCCCGCAGTGCGCAAAGCGCTCGTCGATGGCGGCGAAGCAGCCGTCGCCGCATCCACTGATCCCATGATCGTGGCCGCGCGCCGCGTTGACCCCATCGTCCGCGAAACCACTCGCCGCTTGAAAGACACCATCGAAAGCGTACTCACCCCGGCCGGAGAAAAGCTCGGCAAGGCCCGCTTCCTCATCTACGGCAAAGACGCTTATCCGGACGCCACCTTTACGCTCCGCCTGAGTTACGGCACGGTCAAGGGCTACCCCTACAACGGCACCATCGCGCCGCCCTTTACTACCTTCTACGGCCTCTACGATCGCGCAGCCAGCTTCAGCAATCAGCCACCCTTCGATCTCACGCCCAAAGAAGCCGCAGCCCTCACCAAGATGGACCTCACCACTCCCTTTGATTTCGTCTCCACCAACGACATCATCGGCGGCAACTCCGGCTCGCCCGTCATCAATCGCGACGGCGAACTGGTCGGCCTGGTCTTCGACGGTGACATCGAATCCATGGCCGGTGATTTTGAATATGACGGAACCAAAAACCGCACCGTCGCGGTTCACTCCTCCGGCATGATCGAGGGCCTGCGCAAGTTCTACGGCGCGAATGCCCTCGCCGACGAACTGGAAGGCAAGAAGTAGCGAGCTTGATCTTTCATCCCGTCAGTCACAAAAGCCCTCGGCAATTTGCCGAGGGCTTTTCTTCTGCCTAAGTGGTATTTTTAAAGTAGCGGAAGCGTGGCCGAGTGGTTGATGGCTCCGGTCTTGAAAACCGGCATACCTGAAAGGGTATCAGGGGTTCGAATCCCTTCGCTTCCGCCATCGCCAATGCAACTTGCGTGGAATCAACAGCGATCAGCCATTTGCATCCCACTCCTGGCTAATGTTCATCCCTGCCCGGCCGCATCATCAAATCCCTGATCGCTTCGCGCGGGTCCTTGCCTTCATCCAAAATCAGCTCCATCTGCTCGGTAATCGGCATTTCGATGCCGCGTTTTCGCGCCAGGCCGAGTGCGGCGCGCGTCGTCAAAACACCCTCCGCCACTTTGCCGCCCAATCCCGCAAGAATCTCATCGAGCTTGCGGCCGCGACCCAACTCCTGCCCCACTGTGCGATTGCGCGAGAGCGAGCCGGTGCAGGTGAGCACCAGGTCGCCCACACCGGAGAGTCCGGCAAGCGTCTCGCGGCGCGCGCCACATGCCACAGCGAGACGCGTAATCTCCGCAATGCCGCGCGTAATCAAGGCTGCGGCCGAGTTGTAGCCCAACCCCACGCCGGCAGCCACGCCAGCGGCGATGGCGATCACATTCTTCAGCGCGCCGCCCAGTTCCACTCCGATAACATCCGTTGATGTATACAGCCGCAGCGTCTCCGACGACAGATCGGCTTGGATGCGCTCGGCGATGGCCGCGTCTTTGAACGCCACGGTAACCGCGGTGGGCTGGCCCTGCGCAACTTCAAGCGCAAAACTCGGTCCGCTGAAAGCTCCGACGGCCAACTTCAGCCCGGACTCCGCAAGGCACGAAGCAATCACTTCGCTCATGCGCAAGTAGCTGCGATTCTCCACGCCTTTCGTAGCGCTCACAATAATCTGGCTGCGGTGCAGATAAGGCCCGATGCGTCCCAGCGTCGAGCGCAGAAACTCCGAGGGAACCACGGAGACGACAATCTCCGCGTCGCCCACGGCTGCGCAGTCGCCCGTCACGGCGAGCCCCGCGGGGATGGAAAAGCCGGGCAGAAAAAGCGTGTTCTCACCCGCTTCGACAATCTCTTCGGCGGCCTCGGGGCTGTGCGCCCACAGAGAAATCTCATGCCCCCCGCGCCGGTGAAGCGAGAGTGCAATGGCCGTTCCCCAGGCCCCGGAACCTAAAACGATGATGCGGCTCATGCGGTTTTCTTAGCTCCCAGACGGGATTCTGTGCCGGCCAGCAGGCGGCCGATATTCTGGTGATGTTTGACGATGAGGATCAGTGCGACGGCAAACTGAACGGCGATGAAAAACGGCGGCCGGTCGCCGTGGCCCAGGAACAAGGCAAACAGCGGAAAGCTGGCCGCACCCAGAATCGACGCGAGCGAAACGTAACGGCTGATCGCCAGCACCACGATGAAGACCGAGATGGCCGCCAGCGCGGCCCACGGCGCTGCCACCAGAAAGACACCAAAGCCGGTGGACACGCCCTTGCCGCCTTTGAAACCAAGCCAGACCGGGAAGATGTGCCCCAGCACGGCCACCAGCGCTGCCAGCGCCTTCATGTTGGCCGGCGCAACACTGGGAGCGAGCAATCCGCCTATCACTCCCCCAAGCCACACCGCGCACGAGCCTTTCAGCATATCCAGCAAAAATGTCGCCGCTGCCAGGCCCTTCCCGCCGGAGCGCAGAACGTTGGTCGCGCCAATGTTCCCGCTGCCCGATTGGCGAATATCCTGATGTCGAAAAAGGCGAATCAGCAAGTAACCGCTGGGCATTGAGCCGAGCAGGTATGCGATCACCACGATGAGCAAGCTTGCAAGGACCATATCGAGTCAGAGTTTAACAGGTTGCGGGTGCGGAAGAGTGAATGCGCAATGGCCGCGAACTTGCTAATTCGCCAACTCCGCAAAGCGGAGGCCAACTCGCCGCCATTTTCCGAGAACACTCAATCCAATTCCGCCGTTTTCATCCGGAGATCACCGATTCAGCTTTCTCGCGACTCACCCCGCGCAGCAGAAAAACCTTGCTCCGCGATAACTCGCCTGCCATCAGTTCCACCGCATTCCTCGGCACGCCAAATGTCTCAGCCAGAAATACAATAAGCGCCTGATTCGCGCGGCCTTCCAGCGGCGGCGCGTGAACGGCGATCTTCAGTTGCGCAGCCGCGCCCTCGCCATAGACGCCGGTGATGGCCGTCTTCTTCGCGCCGGGTTGAGCGCGAACAGCCAGAGTGACGCCGGCTGCGGTTGCGCGCAACATCACGCGAGCTCCGGAGTTGCCGCGCGCGTGCCAAACAAAGCCGTGCCCACGCGAATCTGGGTTGCGCCCTCTTCGATGGCCAGCGGAAAATCACCGCTCATGCCCATCGAAAGCACATCGAGCGATAGTGTCGGATAGTCCGCTGCCCAACGGTCGCGCCACTCGCGCAGGCTGCGGAAACAGGCGCGCGTCACAGCCTCGGAAACGCCCCATGGAGCAATGGTCATCAGCCCGCGCATCTGTAAAT
>Ga0255350_1000170_pt1 | contig 26284 bp, 24 predicted proteins | sample HBST25r1metaG_FD_186028 | JGI IMG/M metagenome (GOLD analysis project Ga0255350, IMG submission 186028) | Peat soil microbial communities from Stordalen Mire, Sweden - H.B.S.T-25.r1 | ecosystem: Environmental > Terrestrial > Soil > Wetlands > Peat | place: Sweden: Norrbotten County, Stordalen...
CACCAATGTCATTTCAATTACCGACGGACAGATTTTCCTTGAAACTGATCTGTTCAACTCAGGCGTGCGTCCCGCGGTGAACGTGGGCCTGTCGGTATCGCGCGTAGGCTTCTCGGCGGCCATCAAGGCGGTCAAGCAGGTGGGCGCGACTTTGAAACTCGACCTCGCGCAGTACCGTGAATTGGCGGCCTTTGCGCAGTTTGGCTCCGATCTCGATCCGCTGACGCAGAAGCAGTTGAACCGTGGCAGCCGCTTGACGGAGTTACTCAAGCAGCCGCAGTTCCAGCCGCTCACCTGGCAGCAGCAGGTGGTAGCGCTCTTTGCCGGCACGCAGGGCTACTTGGATGAATTCGAGATCAAGGACATTCGCGCCTTCGAGGTTGGCCTTTACAAGTACATCGAGAGCGCGCAGACTGCGCTCGTTGAAGACCTGACCAAGAAGAAAGCGCTCGACGACGACCTGCGCGGCAAGCTGCACGCGGCGTTGAAAGAATATGCGGCGAATTTCAAAGCTGAATTAACGGCCGCAAAGGCATAACTGAGAACCGACAATGGCAAACGTACTCGATCTACGGCGGCGCATTCGCAGCGTGAAGAACACGCGGCAGATCACCAAGGCCATGAAGATGGTCTCGGCGGCGAAGCTGCGTCGCGCGCAGGAGCGGGCGCTGGCAGCCCGGCCCTACGCCAAAATGATCACCAGCGTGCTGGAATCGCTGACGCGCCGCGTTGATATTTTCGATGAACAGACGGGCAACCTTCGCCATCCGCTCTTCGTCACGCGACCGGAAAAACGCGTCTTGCTGATCATCATCAGCGGTGACAAGGGATTTGCAGGCGCATTCAACGCGAACATTTTCAAGACAGCTTTTCAATTCATCAACGGCAATCCCGACAGAGAGATTGATGTGGAGGCCGTGGGCCGCAAGGGCCGCGACCTGATGCGGCGGCGCTATCCCGCAGCCGTCTACAGCGAGCGGACCGAGTCGGATCAGCTTGGCGATAACCCGCACATCTTCAAGACGCGCGAGCGCAAGGCTCCGGTCGAGGTTACCGGCGACCATCCGGGGATGTTGTTGAAGCTGGAACAAAGCCGTGTCTTCGAGCTGGCGCAGAGCATCATCTCCCGTTACGTAAATGAGGAGATCGACGCCGCGTATATTGTCTACAACGAATTCAAGTCGGTAATCGCGCAGCGGCTGGTGGTGGAAAAGCTTTTGCCGCTGATGAAGATCGGCATTCCGCAGATTACCGGCGCTGTCGAGCCTTCAGAAGAAGAGAAGGCGCGCGCCGCCGAAGCCGCACTGTCGGCGGGCATCGAGATTGAGCCTGTGGACACGGCTGAGGCCGATGAGGAAGCGAAGAAATTCGGCACTAGCCAAGTGGACTACATCTACGAGCAGCCTTCGGAGGAATTATTTGCGGGACTGATTCCGCAATATGTTTCTTCGATGCTCTATCACGCCATGACGGAGTCGGTTGCCGCTGAGCAGGCGGCGCGCATGACGGCGATGGACGCGGCAACCAACAACGCCTCGGATATGATCGACGCGCTCACGCTGCACATGAATCGCGTGCGCCAGGCGGCCATCACCAAGGAAATCATCGAGATTGTTTCCGGCGCTGCGGCGCAATAGGTTTCGTGACATCCCACCCTAGCCGCAAAGACAAAAACGCGGCGAGGGTGGGGCACCCAAAAGTTTGGATTGAAAAGGCAGAAAAATGGCAGAGAATATCGGCAAGGTAATCAAGGTCTCCGGTCCCGCGGTGGACGTGCAGTTTGAAGAAGCGACGATGCCGCCCATCTATCAGGCGCTGCGTGTGGTAAGCGATGGCTTCACCGTGCCCACACCCATCAGCGTGATTCTCGAGGTGCAGCAGCACCTGGGAGAGGGGCGCGTCAGAACCGTGGCGATGGAAGCCACCGACGGCATGGTGCGCGGCATGAAAGCCATTGACACCGGCGGCCCCATCACAGTGCCGGTGGGCAAAGAGACGCTGGGACGCATCATCAACGTGATCGGCGAGCCTGTGGACGAACTGGGCCCGGTCGGCGCAAAGTCGCGCATGCCGATTCACCGGCCCGCGCCGCTCTTTGATGAGCAGAGCACCCACGAGGAGATGTTCGAGACCGGCATCAAGGTCATCGACCTGATTCAGCCCTTCTTGAAGGGCGGCAAGATCGGCCTTTTCGGCGGTGCCGGCGTGGGCAAGACCGTCGTCATCATGGAACTGATTAACAACGTGGCCAAGAACCACGGCGGCTTCTCAGTTTTTGCCGGCGTGGGCGAGCGCACGCGCGAAGGCAACGACCTGTGGGCCGAGATGACCGAGTCGGGCGTCATCAAGCCCGGCGACTGGAAAGATTCGAAGTGCGCACTGGTCTACGGCCAGATGACCGAGCCGCCCGGAGCGCGTCTGCGCGTAGCTCTGAGCGCACTGACCGTCGCCGAATATTTCCGCGACGTGGAAGGCTCGGACACGCTGCTGTTCATTGATAACATCTTCCGCTTTACGCAAGCAGGCAGCGAAGTTTCCACTCTGCTGGGCCGCATGCCTTCAGCGGTGGGCTACCAGCCGAATCTGGCCACCGAAATGGGCGAACTGCAGGAGAGAATTACCTCGACCAGCAAGGGGTCAGTCACTTCGGTGCAGGCGGTTTATGTGCCGGCTGACGATTTGACCGATCCGGCGCCGGCGACGACATTCGCTCACCTGGACGCGACCACCGTGTTGAGCCGGCCTCTCTCGGAGCTTGGGATTTATCCGGCTGTCGATCCGCTGGCTTCGACCTCGCGTATTTTGAGCGCGCGCATTGTGGGCGATGAGCACTACAACGTGGCCCAGGGCGTGAAGCGCATTCTGCAACGCTACAAGGATTTGCAGGACATTATCGCCATTCTGGGCATCGACGAGCTTTCAGAAGAAGACAAGCTCACCGTGGCACGCGCCCGCAAGGTGCAGAAGTTCCTTTCACAGCCGTTCCATGTGGCCGAGCAGTTCACGGGCATTCCGGGAGCGTATGTGAAGGTTGCCGATACGGTGCGCAGCTTCAAGGAGATCATCTCGGGCAAGTACGACGATATTCCCGAGCAGGCCTTCTATATGAAGGGCGCGATTGAAGAAGTACTGGAAACCGCCGAGAAGCTCAAGGCGAGTGTGTAGTTACAGTGGTCAGTGGTCAGTGGTCAGTGGTTAGTGGTCAGTGAGGGCTGGTGTTGCGGCGATAGATTTTACTGATCACTAGCCACTATTCGCTGCCCCGAAGGGACATATGGCTGAAGAAACAAATCAACTGCGGGTCCGGCTGGTCACTCCCGAGCGCACCCTCTTCGATCACCCGGCTGCGGCGGTGGATTTGCCCGCCAAAAACGGGTACATGGAGGTGCTCTACGGTCATGCGCCGCTGGTGGCCGAACTGGGTGCGGGCGACTTGATTGTGCACGGCGGGGGCGGGGCGGACGGCGAAGCTGGCGGTGCGGAAGGTGTGCTGCGCTGGAACGTCAGTTGGGGCTTTGCCGAGGTGCTGGGCGACCGCGTCACTATTCTGGCATCCGACGCTTTGAAGCCTGAGGAGATCGACGTGCCTCGCGCCCAGGAACAACTTGCCCGCGGGCACAAGGAGTGGGACCAAGCCGGCGATAGCGAAGCGGCTTACACTGAAGCCCTGCGCGTGATCGCCGAAGCCGAAGCGAAGATTGCGTCGGCGACGGAGAAGCACTGACGGCCTCTTTACTGGTTGTCGCTTTGGTCGGAACGGCCCTGCTCGCATGAGCGGGGCCGTTCTGCATTGGCGGCAGATCGCGGAAATTTGTTTGCAGCGCCCTCGGAAACGGTATATGTTTTGGGGTGCGCGGAAAAAGGCTCGCCAAGCCGCTCTGCACTGCGCAACAAGAGGTTGTTATGCTGACTGCCCGACCGATTCGCCCCACTGTTTCCGTTCTGTCGATTTTTTTGCTGGCTTTAGCAGCTGTCGTGTGCCTTCCGCATAGGGCCTTTGCGGCTACCAAGGCGATCACTGATGCGGACAAGGGCGGCGTGGTTCGTCTGAGGCTTGGCGACACGCTTGAAGTGAGCCTGAAATCGAATCCCTCGACGGGGTTCATGTGGTATGTGGAGAAGGAATCGACGCCGCTGGTGAAGCTGGTTCACCAGTCGCAGACGGACGTCGAGGAGCCCGGCGAAGGCCGGCCTGTCTTCCAGATTTTTCGGTTTGAGCCAAAGCGAGGCGGCGATGGGGTTCTGCGGATGCACTACGTTCGCTCATGGGAGAAGCCCACGCCGGACGATGAGCAGTTCGATATTCATGTGGTGATCGAGTAGGGGCGGGCCGGACTTTACCAGACCGTTCGCGGGTAGTGCCGGGCAATCTCTTCGTCGGCGGAGATGAGCCAGGCGAAGCCATTGGCCTTGGCGTTGGCGACGATGAGGCGGTCGAAGAGATCGCGGGTCCATTTCTCGTCGAGGGCGGCGCTGGCGATGGCCGGAAAGGGAATTTCGCAGAGGGTCAGGTTCGTTTCATGGCTGACTTTCTTCAGCAGATCCCGAGCGGGAAACTTCGTTCGTCCGAGTTCGTGGAGGTATTCGAGTTCGAGGAAAGCCATAGGGGACAATAGCAAGTCTGCTTTATCCACAAGTCCTCTTGCTACGGAACTCAGGCGATCGACCTTGCCCGCAGCCAACCAAAGGACAACGTCCGTGTCCAGATAGGCGATCACAGCTTTTCCCAGTCGCTTTCCCACTCTTTTTCCATCCCGGCCTGCATCTCTCCCTTGAAGGCGGGATCATTTATGTCGAAATTCGGGTCGACCATGACATCCATGGGCGTAATCCGGCTGAGGCGGCTGGCGGGCTTGCCCTCTGGGACGATTTTGAGCCGGCGGCCCTTATGCGTGACCCAGACTTCACCACCATCGAGCGCCTGATTGACGAGTGAGAAGATTTCGCGGCGAAACTGGGTGATAGGCACTTCCATGGAAAAAGTCTAACATAACGTACATGTTTAGGCGTACATTAGCGTACGCTTCGCTTCATCCCCGTGCAATTTTGGCCAGGCAACGCTTACAATTCTTGAACTTAGGTGATATAGAGGCTCATGCAGAGAGTTTAAGGTGCTGTACATCTTTAATCGCCTAAAGGTGTACACCCAGCTCCAGCTCTGTGCAACGTGGCCCCGCAACGCTTACAATTCGGCTAGAAAGAATATGGCCAAGACGAAGGAAAAGATTTTCGAGGTGGCGTGCCCGGATTGCGGGGCGACGCTCAAGATTGATGCGGCCACGGGGCTGGTGGTGAGCCATACCCCTGCGGTGCGCAAGCGGATGTTCGAGGACCTGGAGACGGCGGCCCAGGCAATGCGCGAGCAAGATGAGCGCAAGGAGTCGATTTTCCGCCAGTCGGTGGAGGCGGAAAAGAACAAGGAAGATCTCTTTGAGAAGAAGTTTGCCGAGGCCCTGCGCAAGGCCAAGGACGCCCCCGACGGCAAGCCGCTGCGCGATTTCGACCTGGACTGAACGGCCGCGCGGTCAAAGACAATCCTGCTTCGGTGGCCGGATATTGCAGGGTTGCGCAGGGCAGGCGGTTTAGAGCGATACTGGATGCACCGATCCCTGCGACCACGGTCCGGGATGGAAGGAGAAAAGATGGTGGTTGTGCCACTTTCCAAGCAAGCAGACGATGCTGCAACGACACCGGGCCTCGCGGAGTCCGAGACCATGAACTGGGTCGGATTTGCGGCCGGTGGAACCCTGGTGACAGCCGGTTTGCTGCTGCTGGCGGGCGAGCGCCGCGCCGGGGTGGTCGCCGCCGCGTCGGGTACGGCCTTGGCCCTGCTCGACCAGAAGCAGACACTTCACTCCTGGTGGAATGCGTTGCCCGGCTATATCGACCAGGTGCAGCAGGTTCTGAATCAGGTGCAATCGACTGTGGAAGATGTGGCTGCCAAGCGCGAGGCTTTGCGGCGCGCTCTGGCCCGGTAAAGGCGGAAGGTCTCAGCGATCCCACCCTTGCGACAAGAACAAAGAACGTCGCAAGGATGGGGGCGCCCAACCCGCAGGGGCTGAAGCCCATTGATTCTGCTGGCCTTTACGGCACGACTGAAGTCGTGCCCTGACACAAAGCGGCCTTTTGAAACAGCTTCTACGAGTTTTTCCGCAGCCTGTGAAGTCGCGCCCTGACACAAAGCCTGTCGATTTCGGATTCGCTCGGGATTCACCAAATACTGCCTAAGCCGAGCATCTGCCTTATCGAAGGCTTGCCGGCGGCGGATTCACAGCAGAGAGTTCTTTGAACCACGCGTCGGGCAATTTGAGCCCCGCTACTTGTATGTTCTCTTCGGCGTGAGCGGCTGATGAGGTTCCGGGGATGGGGAGCACGACGCTGGAGCGCCGGAGCAGCCACGCCAAGGCAACCTGCAGCGGTGTCCAGCCGAGTTCTTTGGCTGCCCTTTCCAGGACCTCGTTGCCCTGCCGATTCTGCCCCAACGGCGCCCAGGGGATGAACGCAATTCCCTGCTGCTCGCAGTGGTTCAGCAAAAAATCCCACTCCCGGTCGGCAAAGCTGTACCGGTTCTGCACGGAGACGATGGGCACAATTTTGCGTGCCCGCTCCACGTGCTCCAGGGTCACATTCGATAGTCCAAGGTGGCGAATTTTTCCCTGCTCGCGCAGCAGGGCCAGTGTTTCCATGGATGCGTCAAACGAAACAGCAGGATCTGGAATGTGCAACTGCAGAAGGTCGATCTGATGGAGGCGCAGTCTCTTCAGACTGCCCTCGACCGCTTCCTGCAAATGCTTGGGGCTGGCATTGTGGACCCACTGGCCGGGGCCGACGCGCTCCCATCCGGCTTTGGTGCCAATCACCAGGCCTGCCGGATAAGGCGACAGGGCCTCGGCGATCAGTTCCTCGGAGACGTATGGGCCGTAAGAGTCCGCAGTGTCAATGAAGTTCACCCCGAGTTCCACCACGCGCCGCAGGGTTTCCAAAGCGGTATTGCGATCGGCCGGCGGTCCCCAGATGCCTTTGCCAGTGATGCGCATGGCGCCGAAACCAAGGCGATTGACCGTGCGATCTCCGAGTTGGATAGTCCCCGCATTTGCGGCAGAGATGGTTTGCGTGGTCTGGCTCATTTTGTGAATCTCCTCTTCTGGCGGCAAACCTAGTTTTTGCGCTCGACCAGGTAGCGTGCGACGGCTTTCAGGCCATCGGCGCGGCTGCCGTAAGGCTCGAGAGCCGCAAAGGCTTCCTCGGTCAGGCGCGCGGCGTCGCGCTCACTCTGTTCGATGCCGTAGACGGCCGGCCAGGTGGCTTTTTCTGTGGCCTGGTCCTTGCCGGCGGTCTTGCCCAGGTGCGCCGAGTCCACGGTCAAATCGAGCACATCGTCCACAATTTGAAAGGCCAGTCCGATCTTAGTGCCGAAAACGGTCAGCCGGGCAACATCTTCCTGCGTAGCCCCGGCGTAGACCCCGCCGGCAACCACGCTCACGCGAATCAGCGCACCGGTCTTGGCGCGGTGAATGGCGCTGACCAGTTCAGGCGTGGGCTTCAGGTGCTCGCTTTCGAGGTCCAGCACCTGGCCGCCGATCATGCCCTCGACGGTGCCGACGGCGTTCGAAACCAGGCTGATGATCTGCACGGTTGCCGTGGGCGGCGAATCAAGCCCGGAGAGCACCTCGAAGGCGCGGGTTTGCAGCGCGTCGCCGGCGAGGATGGCGATGGCCTCGCCGAAGACCACATGACAGGTGGGCTTGCCGCGGCGCAGGTCGTCGTTGTCCAGAGCCGGCAGGTCGTCGTGGATGAGCGAGTAGGTGTGAAGCATCTCAAGGGCCGCGCCCAGACGGGCGATTCCCTGTGGCAGCGCGCCCGAAATGGTGACCGCGGCCTGCTGCGCGAGCACCGGCCTGAGCCGCTTGCCGCCGGCAAAGACGGAGTGGCGCATGGCGCCATGAATCGAGGCGGGCACGGTGGTAACGGCGGGCAGCAGCTCTTCGAGCGCCTGGTCGGCCAGCGCCGCGCCCTCTTGCAGAAGCGATTTCACGTCAACAGTCATTGTTGTCATGATAAATGAGGTTCACGGCAGCAGCCGCAGTGTGTGTTGCGTCTGGGCGGCCACGGCGGACGATGTGAACGGAAACGCGAAGGTCGTTCCGCCGTACCACGCGTTCCATTGGTCGCGGAAGTATGGGCTGAAGGGGTTGCCGCTCTCGCCCAGCACGATGTTCTCCGTGGAGCCGTCGATGTTGTTCCAGTCCATGGTGAAGCGTTGCGAGGGGCCAAAGTCGCGGCCCACCTGCTTCACGGTGGTAGTGTCGCCGCTTTGCGGCTGCTCGCCGGTTCCGGCCACACGGCCAACAAGAGGAAGGAACTTGGCCAGCGGATGCTCGACATCGACCACGTGCCAGCTTCCATATCTCCATTGGGCCAGGTCAGCGGGAGCCTTGCCCTGCGCCATGCCCTTGCGAACAGCGTCGGTTAGCAGCGCATCCCAGTTTTTGTAGTAGAACGGGAGCCAGTCAGCTTTGGCGCGCATTATGATTTCCTCTTCGGCGAAGTTGGACTCGGACCAGTGGTATTCGCCGGCGATCTCTTTGCCCAGCTTGGGTTCCAGAATCATTGGCCAAAGCGCGCTGCGGGTTTGAGTGACGATGGATGCGGCGGCGGAATCTGTGGTCAGTTTGCCATCCCAGGAACGCATCTGGTCGGCGGCCTTTTTCAGGCGGTCGTCGGCCGAGGGGGTGTGGTCGATGGCGTAGGCGAAGCGCTGGCCGAGTTCCTGGTCCACTTCGCTGTAGACGTCGGTCTGGACGGTGAGCATATCTGCGGGCTTGAGTTGCTCGCGGCCTTGCAGGGATTTGTAGATGCGCTCGATGCGGTAGGGATCAACCCACTCGTGTGTGAGCGGAATCGCCGACATATCGCTCGAACTCGGATCATAACGCGGCTTATCGGTTGTAACTCGCGAGTTAGCCGTGGCGAGAAAGCCGGACGGCGGATCTACTGCGTTTGGCATCGCGTCAAAGGGAATGTAGATCAACTGGGTATTCCAGCCGAGCCCCCACTCGAAGCGCAGATCAAGCTGGTCATGCGGAAGCGGTTTGTCAAATATTTCTGTTCCCAGTCCCCTGATCGGCACTTTGCCGATGGCGTGATACGCGATATGTCCCTGGTCGTCGGAGTAAACCACGTTCTGCGTGGGCCAGGACCACGTCGCGAGCGCGGCGGAAAACTCCGTCCAGTTGGAGGCAATGTTGAGCTGGTAGAGCGGCATGGTGTTCAATGTCGGGTCGTAGAGGGTCCACTTGAGCGCAATCGCCCGCTTCTCCTTTTCCAGGAGCGGGTTCAGCAGCGGCCCGTGAGCAGTGAGTTGCACATCGAGCGTAACATCTTTGCCGCCGCGGACTTTGATGATCTCGTGGTCGATTTTGAGCGGCTTCCAGGTTGCGTCGTTGTCCTGAAAGTTGCCGTGGCCGTCTAGGTCTTCAATGTACAAATCCTCGACGTCGGCGTAGAGTGCGGTGAATCCCCAGGCCACGTGCTCGTTGTGGCCGGCGATCACGAATGGCATTCCGGGCAGCGTGACCCCGGCTGCGTGGTAGCCGGGCGCGCCGTTTGTGCCGGTTGCTTTCAAATCGGCCATGTACCAGATGCTGGGGACGGTGTGGCTCAGGTGCATATCGTTGGAGAGCAGCGGCTTGCCACTGGCTGTATGCTTGCCCGCGATCACCCAGTTGTTCGAGCCCGGCGCGCAGCCGTCGCAACTGGGCAAGCCAAGCAGGTTGCGCAGGTCTGGAGCGTCATCGCGGCCGGATTCCGGTTTGTGGTTTCCCACCCTTGCGCCAGAAAGAAGGCGCAAGGATGGGGCACGGAGCGAATTTCCCTCATGGGCTAAAGCCCGCGTCGATTTTGCCGGATTAATGTACGGGCTAAAGCCCGTACCCTTCACCGGGAGAGGTCTTTCTGGATGCTGCGGGAGAAGTCTTTCAGGGCGCTGCGTGATTGCTGCGCTGGCCTGACTTAGATCGTCTTCGTCGTCGTCCTTGGACGGAGTTGGCGCGGGATGCGGTATGCTCCAATCCACCACCTGGCCGGTAGGCGGATGGTCGCGCCATGAGCCAACCGGATAGAGATCGGCCTCTAGCTTGGGGTTATTCAGCCGGGCTGCCACAACTTCTCGCGAGAGCTTAGTCTTTGCGCGCAGATCCAGTGTCTCGACTAACGTCAGGCCGATGCTTACAGAGTCCACACCGCTCCACGGTTGCGGGCGATAGCCGAGCAGACGGAACTCCGGCGGCAGCGAGTTCTGATGCTGGGCGATGAACAGGTTTACGCCGCGTGCGTAAGCGTCGAGCCGCGCACGGTCATCCGCGGAGAGATTCGCGTAGATGCGCTGGGCCGTATTTCGCAGTTGCAGCACGCGCTGCGTTTTGTCGTGCGAAACCATCGACGGGCCCATGATCTCCGCCAGCTCGCCGTTGGCGTTGCGGCGGAAGGCGTCCATCTGCCACAGCCGGTCCTGGGCGGTCACATAGCCCTGCGCGATGAAGAGATCATCCTCACTCGAAGCCTCGATGTGAGGCACGCCGTGGGCGTCGCGCCGGACGATTACCGGCGCGGAGAGCCCGGCGAGATGCAGGTCCCCGTCCAGCACCGGAAGCGCGGCCCTGGTCACCGCACGCAGCCACAGCACGCCCGCGCCGGCGGCTACTACAATGAGAGCCAACAGCCCGGCCACGGACCAGAGGAGAATGCGCGGCCAGCGGTGTTTACGGCAGCGCGCAATGGGAGCAGCGGGAGGTGCGGACGTTTGATTTCGTGCTTCGGCGTCGGGCATAGACTGTCCACAGGATAACGCCGCGGCAAGACAATCTACACCGAGGCCATCATTTAATATCCACATTAGAGCGGAAGTCACCGTGAGGTCATCATGCAGTTTCTCGTTTTAGGCAAAGGAAAAACAGGCAGCCTGGTTGCTGAAGTCGCGCGCGAGCGCGGCCACGCTGTCCGCGCACTCGACATCAATGAAAACAACCATGCTTCCGCGCTTACTGCCGAGAGTCTCGCCGGTGTGGATGCGGTCATTGATTTTACCGCTCCTGAAGCTGCGCTCGAAAATATACGCGCCGTGCTGGCACTGGGCGGACGCATCGTGGTCGGCACCACCGGGTGGTACGCGCACCTCGACGAGATGAAGGCCCTGGCGCAGAGGAACGGAGCATTGCTCTACGGCACCAATTTTTCCATGGGCGTGCAAAAGCTGTTTCGCCTCACCGCCGACCTCGCAAAACTCGATGGTTACAGCTTCTCCATCAGCGAAACACACCACGTCTCCAAGCTCGACGCGCCCTCCGGCACTGCCATCACGCTGCGCGAGATCATTCAATCGGTTCGCCCAGGCGTCGAAGTCAGAATTCAATCTTGTCGCGTGGGCGATGCCAAGGGCGAGCATATTGTGACCGCATCCAGCGAGGTTGATACGCTTGAGATTCGCCACGACGCACACAGCCGGCGCGGCTTTGCATTGGGCGCTGTCCGCGCAGCCGCGTGGGTCGCGGGCAAATCGGGAGCGTGGGATTTCCGGGAGATTTGCGATCAGTTGTAAATCTGGAGTGATTCAATCAGGTTGCCTCCCACCCTTGCGGCAGAAAAAAACCGCGAGGATGGGGCACCCGAAGGTGCTATTGTGGCGCGGGCAGGTTTGCCGTGTGCTCGCCGGAAGGCACGGCGGTGAGCACTTCGGCTGCGATAGGCAAGGCCGTGGGCAGCGGGCCTTCGAGCGCGAGCGCAAGCACCTCGTCCATCTGATCGACAAAGTAAAGCTTCATGGTGTTCTTGATATTGTCGGGCAGCTCGGCGATGTCTTTCTCGTTGGCGCGAGGCAAAATCACTTCAAAGATTCCGGCACGCAGCGCGGCCAGCAGCTTTTCCTTCAGGCCGCCGATGGCCAGCACCTTGCCGCGCAGCGTGATTTCGCCGGTCATGGCGATGTCGCGCCGCACGGGAATTTTCGCGAGCGCGCTGGCAATGGCCGTGGCCATGGTGATGCCGGCCGAAGGTCCGTCCTTGGGAATTGCGCCCTCGGGCACATGCAGATGCACGTCGATGCTGCGATAGAACTCGCGGCTGAGGCCCAGCGCCTGCGCGCGTCCTCGGATGTAGCTGAGCGCGGCCTGAGCCGACTCCTGCATGACATCGCCCAACTGGCCGGTGATGGTGAGCTTGCCCTTGCCATCCAGCACTTGGACTTCTGTGGTGAGAATGCTGCCGCCCACTTCTGTCCATGCAAGGCCGGTGACCAGGCCGACTTCGCTTTTTTCATGCACCTCGGAGTCGCGGAATTTAGCCACGCCCAGAAACTCGCTGACTGTTGCGGCCGTGATCTCTTCCTTGTGCTTTGCGCCTTTGTTCACCACGCGGCGGGCCACTTTGCGGCAGACGTTGCCGATCTCCCGCTCCAGATTGCGCACGCCGGCTTCACGCGTGTAGTTGCGGATAATTTCAACAATGGCGTCGTCTTTGAAGACGAGGTTCTTCTCGCTCAAGCCGGTCTGAGTACGCTGTTTTTTCACCAGATATTGCCGCGCAATCTCCAGTTTTTCCTGCTCGGTGTATCCTTGCAGGCGAAGAACTTCCATGCGGTCCTGCAGGGCGGCCGGAACGGTGTGCATCACGTTGGCCGTGGCCACAAACAGCACCTGCGAGAGGTCGTAGTCCACATCGAGGTAGTGGTCTTGAAATGTGGAGTTCTGTTCCGGGTCCAGCACTTCAAGCAGCGCCGAGGCTGGGTCGCCGCGGAAGTCGGATGCCATCTTGTCCACTTCGTCGAGAAGGAAAACGGGGTTCTTGGTTCCGGCCCGCTTCATGTGCTGGATGATCTGGCCGGGCAACGCACCGATGTAAGTGCGGCGATGGCCGCGAATCTCGGCCTCGTCGCGAATGCCACCCAGCGAAAGCCGCACGAATTTGCGGCCTGTCGCCTTTGCAATCGACATGCCCAGCGAGGTCTTGCCCACTCCCGGCGGCCCGGCGAAGCAAAGAATCGAGCCTTTGGGATTCTTGACCAACTGGCGCACCGCGAGAAATTCAAGAATGCGCTCTTTGATTTTTTCCAGGCCGTAGTGGTCGGTGTTCAGCACCTTCTCCGCGTACTCGATGGAGCGCGTTTCCTTGGAGCGCTTCTTCCATGGCACGGCCACCAGCCAGTCAATGTAATTGCGGCTAACGGTGGATTCGGCAGACATGGGAGGCATGGCTTCCAGTTTCTTAAGCTCCTGAATGGCCTTGTCGAGTACATCTTTGGGCATTCCGGCGGCTTCTATTTTCTTGCGCAGTTCGTCGAACTCGCTCTTTTCGCCGCGCCCCAATTCCTTCTGAATGGCCTTGATTTTTTCATTCAGGTAATACTCTTTTTGCGCGCGTTCCATCTGCCGCTTCACGCGCGATTGAATATTCCGGTCGAGGTCGAGTTTTTCAATCTCGATGTCGAGCACGTCGGCGATGCGCGCCAGGCGCGTGGCCGGATCGAAGAGGCCGAGCAACTCCTGTTTCTCTTCGACGCCCAGTTGCAGGTTGGCAGCGATGGTGTCGCTCAGCTTGGCCGGCTCGTCCATGCGCACCGCGGCGATGATGGTTTCGTAGTTCAACGACTGTTGCAGCTTCACGTACTGCTCGAAGAGTCCGGTGACGCGCGTCATGAGCTGCTCGACTGCCGGAGTCATTTCGAAATCACTCTTGCCCAGACGCACCGTGGCTACAAAGAAGCCGGCCTTGTCGTTAACCTCTATGGACTTGGCGCGCTCTACGCCTTCGACCAGAACTTTTATATTGCCGTCGGGCATTTTGACGCTCTGCACGATATTGCAGATACACCCAACCTGATAGATTTCCTTGGCCTTGGGTTCGTCGATGGAGGCGTCGTGCTGCGTGGCGAGAAAAATCTTGCGGTCGCCGGTGAGCGCCTCTTCAAGCGCGCGCACACTGGACTCGCGCCCCACCACGAAGGGCGTCATCATGTAAGGAAAAATCACCATGTCCCTAATGGGCATCATGGGCATTTTGCGCGTTTCGGTCTTTTCGCGGGATGCGGTCATTGGGACACCTGTGTATTAGACGCGCGAAGCCAGCTTCCGATGCGAAGCTGGCTTTTTTGACGCCTGATGGAATTGTACAGCGGAATGAGTTGGCTGTGAGATTTGCGGGGCACAATTCAGGCCGGAAGAGCGCGATAAAACTCGCGCTCTTGTTCAATCAATGCAACTGGAAATATTGGCGCCGTCGCGGGGTTCAAATGGCCCGATAGCGCCAACTCTAGCTGAGAAGCAAACCCAAAACAGCAGCGACAATTCCGGCAGCTGAGAAGCACAGCCCCGCGAACCAGTAGGCGCGCCGGCGCGTCAGCAGAGTAATGGAGGTAATCACCAGGCCGATCTCGAGCAGCACCTCGCCGAGGTCAAAGCGGTCGGCGCGGGCTTCAGCCTTTTCCACTCTCTCCTCGTATTCACTTACCTTCTTTTCCTTTTCGTGGGCCTTGTCTTCGCTTTCCTTGAGATCCGCGGCCCATTTCTGCTGGTGGTCAGCGTAACTCTTGGCCTTCTTCTTCGCCTCATCCTTGTTGGCAATCGCCATGACGCCCATCAGGTCAGAGGCGAGATCAGTGTCGTTCGCGCGAATCTTGTGGGCCTGGTAAAAGGCCCATTCGTCCGCGACCTTGTTTTGTTCGACCGCAGCTCTCGTCTGGTTGAGGATGGCCTCGGTGTGAGTGCGATGACCGAGCACCGTGACCACGGCTACCAGCACAGCCAGAATGGTCATGGTCAAAGCTACCGGCCGCAACGTCTTCTCGTGCTCGGCGTGTTCGGCTTGCTCCTGCAACTCCTGCGCTTCGTTGGGTTCCATGGGTGACGCTCCTCAATTTGCAGCTTGCTCTTTCATGACCTCATGCGCCAGTGCCTCGACGGTGGCTTGCGCCTCTTCACGGGTTGAGCCGTAGGCTAGCACTCCGGGCAGACGCTCGACCTCCGCTATCCAGCGGCCATCTTTCTCAAGCTCTAAATCAACTTCAAATTCCATCGCCCTTACTTTCGCTTCCAGCGTACGCCGTCTTTCGAATCTTCGATCACTACGCCTTTTTCCGCCAGCTCGTTGCGAATCTGGTCGGCTCGTGCAAAGTTGCGTTGCTTTTTGGCTTGCGTGCGCTCGGCTACCAGAGCGTCGATGGCCTCATCCGTCAGCCCCTGCCGCGTCAGCAGCTCGGGAGCAACATCGTTCAGCCGGCCTTCTCGCTCGGCCCACTCCAGAGCTTGTTTCGTGGCCTCGGCGTCGTGGTCTTCCATCACGCAAAAGACCGCGTCAAAGCTCCGAAGGACTGCCAGAATCGCATCGCGGTCCGCAGCTTTCAATTGACCCTGATCCATCGCCGTGTTGGCCGCGCGCAGCAGATCGAAGATGGGCGCCCGCGCCTCGGCGGTGTTCAAGTCGTTCTCCAGCGCGGCGAAATAATCCGCCTGCGCCGTTCGCGCCGCCTCTTGCAGTGCAGGATTTTCGCCGGACTCGAATCCGCCGCCCACCAGCCGCTGGCGAAATGTCCGCAGCCGATCGATGGCGCTGGTGGCTTCTATGAGTCCGTCGAAGGTGAAGTTCATCTGATGCCGGTAAGGCACCGAAATCAGCGCGAGGCGAATCGCGGACGCCTTGAAACCTTTGAGCAGCAGGTCGCGCAACGTATAAAAGTTGCCCTCGCTCTTGGACATCTTGCGCCCGTCCACGAGCAAAAACCGCACATGCATCCAATGGCGTGCAAATGGCTTGTGCGTGACGCTCTCGCTCTGCGCAATCTCGTTTTCGTGGTGCGGGAACATCAGGTCTTCGCCGCCGGCGTGCAGGTCGAAGCTCTCGCCCAGAAACTCCATAGCCATGGCCGAGCACTCCAAATGCCATCCCGGCCGCCCGCGGCCAATGGCCGTATCCCACGATGTCTCGCCGGGCTTGGCGGCCTTCCACAGCGCAAAATCTCGCGCCGAATCTTTCTCGTACTCATCCAGATCGACGCGCGCGCCGTCTTCCATCCCGGACAAATCTTTTTTGCTCAGCTTGCCATACTCGGGAAAGGAAGCCAGACGAAAGTACCAGCTTCCGTCCTCTGTCTGGTAAGCCGCTCCCGCTGCAGCCAGTTGCTGGACCAACTCGACCATGCGTGGAATGTTCTCAGTGGCGCGAGCGATGATTTCCGGGTGCTCGATGCCCAGCGTGTCCATATCCTCAAAAAAAGCCCGCTGAAAGCTTGCCGAATACTCGCCGATGGAGATGCCCGCCGCCGAAGCGTTGCGGATGATCTTGTCGTCCACGTCGGTAATGTTCATTACATGGAGAACCTTGATGCCCGTCAGCTTGAGAAAACGCCGCAGCACGTCCACTTGGAGAAAAGTGCGGAAGTTGCCGATGTGGCCGTAGTCATAAACGGTCGGGCCGCAGGCGTACATACGCAGCGCCTCGCCGTCGGAGGGCGCGAGCGGGTCGATTTGTCCCGTAAGAGTATTGAAAAGCCGCAGAGTCATCAGTCGAACTTCTTACCTGTTAAACGGTTGAAATGGCCGCAGTTTCGGCCTTTTTGATTGTAGCAGCGAGGGATTGTCAGGTGTCAGAGATCAGGGGTCATCGCCCCAGCGCCAGCGAAGGGTCGCCGGAAAGCGAGCTTGCGGCGAACTCGCCGGATTGGAAGCGGGGCCAGGCGGCGGCGGCAATCATGGCTGCGTTGTCCGTGGACAAAGCCAGCGTGGGGAAGGCGATGCGCAGGCCGCGCGGTGCGGCTTCGGCGGTGAAACGGGCGCGCAATTCGCGGTTGGCCGCCACGCCGCCGGTGACGAGAATGCGGCGCGCGCCGAGGGATTCGGCCGCCGCGAAGGTCTTCTTCATCAGGTCGCCGACCACCGCTCGCTGAAAGCTGGCGACGAGATCCAGTATCTGCTGCGGGCAGAGGGCGAGAGCTTCTTCTTTGGTCTGCGGAGGACGGACTTCGGAGTTGGGCGCGAAAAGGCGGGCAGCGCGGGCATGGGCTTCCTCGCGCAAGCCATGCAATTCGACGTAGCGCAGGACGGCGGTCTTGATTCCCGAAAAGGAGAATAAGAAGCGTGGATCGAGATCGGCGATAGGCGCGGTTTTGGCGGCCTTGGTGCGCGGGGGCTTGCCGCCCAGATGGATTTTTGATTTGATTTGCGAGAAAGCAAACGGCACGGCCTTGGGATTGCCGAAGCGGGACAGCGCGTCGATCCACGGGCCTCCGGGATAGCCGAAGCCGAGCAGCTTGGCTACCTTGTCGTAGGCCTCGCCGGCCGCATCGTCCAGCGTGCGGCCGACCAATTTATAAGTCCATGCGCCGTGAGCCGGGCGCGCCAGAAAAAGATGTGTGTGCCCACCGGAGACGACCAGGGCTAACGCCGGTTCGCTGGCGGAAAGGGGATTCCCCTCAGGGGCTAAAGCCCGGCCTTCGATGGGCGGCTTGATGTACGGGCTGAAGCCCGTACCCTTCACATCCTGATTGAGCCGGCTTTCGGCGTGGATGTGGCCCGCACCATTCAAAGCCTGTTCCTGCTCGTGCTCGTGGAGCAGCACGGCGTGGATGTGGCCTTCAAGATGATTGATGGCGATGAGCGGCAACCGCTGCGCGAAGGCCAGCGCCTTGGCGTAGGTAACGCCCACCAGCAGCGCACCGGCCAGGCCGGGACCCGCGGTGACGGCGATGGCGTCCAGATCTGCGAGGGTGACGCCGGCCTGGGCTAGAGCTGCGCGGACAACGGGGACGATGGCGCGCAGATGTTCGCGGCTGGCCAGCTCAGGAACCACCCCGCCGTAGCGCGCGTGCATGGCAATCTGCGAGGCCACGGCGGACGAAAGAGTGCGCGACCCGCGCTCCACCACGGCCGCAGCCGTCTCATCGCAGGAGGATTCAATGCCGAGAATGAGGCCGCGCGTGGTCATTTAATTAGTTTAGCGGGCTTCGCTTATGGGAACAGAAGTTTCCTACGGGGCGGCGGCGCGGGCGACAATAGATGCACCAGCCATGGCAACCACCAAGCACGAATTCGACGCGGCTCTCCAGATCATCGCAGCCTTGCGCGCCGCAGGGTATGAGGCATATCTGGCTGGCGGATGCGTGCGCGACCTGCTGCTGGGCCGGGAGCCGAAGGACTACGACGTGGCCACCTCTGCCACGCCGGATGTGGTTCTGGAGATGTTTCCGCGCACTTTTGCCGTGGGAGCGCATTTTGGTGTGGTGCTGGTGGCCACTGCGGCTAAAAGCTCTGGAGAATCAAGAGGCGCGGAGCGCATTACCGAGGTGGCCACGTTCCGATCTGATGGCGCTTACTCTGATGGGCGGCATCCTGACGCGGTGCGCTATACGACCAGCGCCGAGGAGGATGTGCGCCGCCGGGATTTCACCATTAATGGGCTGTTGCTGGATCCCGCGCGGCTGTTCCCTCAGGGGCTAAAGCCCGGTTCATTTGATGAGTTTGATGTACGGGCTGAAGCCCGTACCCTTCATGAAGCGGTGATCGACCACGTGGGCGGGCTGGCTGATCTCGAAGCCGGCATCGTCCGGGCCATTGGCCAGCCCGAGTTGCGCTTTGAAGAAGACCACCTGCGCATGTTGCGCGCCGTGCGCTTCGCTGCCCGCTTCGGCTTCGAGTTGGACGCCGCAACGGCTGCCGCCATGCGACGATTGGCACCAAAAATCAACCTTGTCAGCCGTGAGCGAGTACGCGACGAGCTGACCAAGATGCTCACCGAGGGATGTGCGCGGCGAGCCTTTGAACTTTTGGATGAGACTGGTCTCCTGGCTGAGGTTCTTCCAGAGGTCGCGCGCATGAAGGGCATCGAGCAACCGCCGCAGTTTCATCCTGAGGGCGATGTATGGACGCACACACTGCAACTGCTGGGGCAACTCGAAGTGGACTGCCCGTTCACGCTCGCATGGGGCGGGCTGCTGCATGATGTGGGCAAGCCGCCAACCTTCCTGCGGGCCGACCGCATTCGCTTCAACGGCCATGTGGATGTGGGCGTGGCCATCAGCGCAGAAATCTGCCGGCGCTTCCGCTTTTCGAACGATGAAACCCGGCAGATTCTCTCGCTCGTCGAGAACCATATGCGCTTTGCCGACGCACCACGCATGAAGGCATCGACGCTCAAGCGATTCTTCCGCCTGGAGAATTTTCCCGAGCACTTGATGCTGCATCGTATGGATTGCATGGCCGGCAGCGGCAACCTCGACCACTGGAGTTTTGTTCGCGAGCGCTATGAATCGATGCCCGAGGAGGCGGTGCGCCCGCAGCCGCTGATTACTGGCCGCGAATTGATTGCCGCCGGCTACCGGCCTGGAGCGGGCTTTCGCGAGATGCTGCATGCTGTGGAAGACGCTCAGTTGGATGGGGCGATTTCAACATCCGCCGAGGCGCTTGCGCTGGTTCGCGAACGCTTTCCGCTGACTGCTGAAAAAGGGAGTGGGTTATGAGCGATGGCCGCGAGGAGCGCGAAGAGCGCGAGAAACGCCGCGAGTTGGAAGAGAAGGAAGATCGCGAAGACCGCATCGACCACGGCCAGCGAGATCAGTGGGAACCGGAGAGGGATGACTCATAATTCATAAATAGAAGCGGGCTGCCCTATTCGCGCCGGCGTGTAGAATGAGCCTCATAATCCTTCTGTGTCAGAGGCCCGCAATGTCTCACGCTACCCTCAGGAACAGCTACCAGTCGCTCTCGGATCGGCTCAATCTTTTTCCGCAGGGCGCGCCCCCATCCGAGCTTCTCTTCCGAATACTGGAAGTACTCTTTACCCGCGATGAGGCAGCCCTGGTAGCACTGCTGCCCATCAAGCCCTTCGATATTGCCGCCGCGGCCAAAATCTGGAAGAAGCCTGCCGCCGAAGCCCAAAAAATCCTTGAAGCTCTTGCCTCCAAAGGCATGCTGCTCGACATGGAGATGCGCGGCGAGCAGATTTTTGTCCTGCCTCCGCCCATGGCAGGCTTCTTTGAGTTCTCCATGATGCGCATCGGCAACACTTACGACCAGAAGCTGCTCGCCGAGCTCTTCTACCAGTACCTGAACGTGGAAGAGGATTTCGTCCGCAACCTCTTTGCTGGCGGCGAAACCCAACTTGGCCGCGCATTTGTCAGCGAGAAAGCCCTTGCCTCCGACAGCACGCTCACCGTGATGGACTACGAAAGAGCCAGCGAAGTCATCCAAACCGCCTCGCACATGGGCATTGGCGCCTGTTATTGCCGTCACAAGATGCAGCACATGGGAAAATCCTGCAACGCCCCCATGGACATCTGCATGACCTTCAGCGGCACCGCGCAATCGCTCATCAAGCACGGCATCGCGCGCCAGGTTGATGCGAAGGAAGGCCTGGATCTTTTGGACAAGGCCGTGGAGCACAACCTCGTTCAGTTCGGCGAAAACGTGCAAAACAATGTGGCCTTCATTTGCAACTGCTGCGGATGCTGCTGCGAGGCCATGCTCGCCGCCAAGCGCTTCGCCGTGCTTAACCCCATCGCCACCACGAACTTCCTGCCGCAAATCACCGCCGAGTCCTGCAATGGCTGCGGCAAATGCGCGGAGGCCTGTCCCGTCGAGGCCATGGCGCTTGTCTCAGCCGGCGATCCACACAAGCCTAAGCGCAAAAAGGCGCGCATCGACGAATCCCTCTGCCTGGGTTGCGGAGTCTGCGTTCGCGCATGTCCCAACAGAGGAATCTCGCTCCACGCCCGCAAGCAGCGTGTGCTCACCCCCGTCACAACCGCCCACCGCGCTGTGCTGATGGCCATCGAGCGCGGCCAGTTGCAGAACCTGATCTTCGACAACCAGGCGCAGGCGAATCATCGCGCCATGGCAGCCATCATTGGAGTGATTCTCAAACTTCCGCCCGTCAAGCAAATCATGGCCAGCAAGCAAATGAAATCCCGCTACCTCGCACACCTCATGCAGCCCAGAGATTTTGTTCATCGGGAGCATTGAGCATCGCAATCCCACGCAGCGAATTTCATAAACCAGCACAACGTCTTTCAATAGCCTGCTCTGTAGCAGGGCGCAACCTCAAAGCCTGCGGAGGACCGCGCCCGTTCGCAGGTGCGCGACTTCATCGAGGATGCGCTGCGCGAGGCTGGACTTCGATTGTGCGGGGAAGGCAGTTTCTCGCGTAGCGGTGATGAAAGTAGCGGCGTTGCGTTCGGAGTCGAAGCCGAGAGCGGGCTCGGAAACATCGTTGGCGACGATGGCGTCGGCGCCTTTGCGTTCCAATTTCTCGCGCGCGGTGCGGATGAGGTCTTGCGCGTCGATGGGGGTTTCGGCGGCGAAGGCGATGAGCAATGTGCCGGGGTTGCGATGGGCCGCAACGCTCTGCGCGATGTCTTCTGTCGGTTCGAGTGAAAGCGTGAGCGGCCCGGTGCGCTTGAGTTTTTGCGGTGCGACGGCTGCGGGGCGGAAATCGGAGACGGCGGCGGCTTTGATGACGATGGTGGCTTGCGGCAAACGGGCAAGGACGGCCGCGTGCATCTGGCTGGCAGTGGTGACGTCGATGCGTTCACAACCGGCGGGTGCGGCGAGAGCTGTGGGCCCGGAGATGAGAATGACTTTTGCGCCGCGAGCGATGGCGGCTTCGGCAAGCGCGTAACCCATGCGGCCGCTGGAGCGGTTGCCGATGAAGCGCACGGGGTCTATAGGCTCGCGCGTGCCTCCGGCGGTGATCATCACCGTTTCGCCGGTGAGATCTGAGGGTGAGTTTTCGTCGAGGCGCTGAATGCGAGCGAGAACGGCGGAGACGATCGCGTCGATGTCGGCGAGGCGTCCGCTGCCGGTCATGCCGCAGGCGAGATAGCCACTGCCAGGCTCGATGACTTCAACGCCACGCTGACGCAGCGTGGCCAGATTTGCTTGCGTGGCGGCGTGGTTCCACATATTCACATTCGTCGCTGGGGCAACCATAACGGGCGCGGTGGTGGCGAGGTAGAGCGTGGAAAGAAAGTCGTCGGCCAGGCCGCAAGCGAATTTGGCGAGCGTGTGCGCGGTGGCCGGCGCTACGAGGAGCAGATTTGTGGATTGCGCTTCGGAGATGTGCTCGATTCCGGAGTCGCTGTACGCGTCCGTCTCCCAAATCGATGTGATGACCTTGTGACCGGTGAGCGAGGCGAAGGTAAGCGGGCGGACGAACTCCTCGGCAGCGCGGGTCATCACGACGTGAACATCGAGCGAGTGCTGCTGCAGCGCGCGAACGATTTCGGCGGCTTTGTATGCGGCGATGCCGCCGGTTACGCCAAGCGTGACTTTGAAGGGAAGCGGGCTAGGCATGGTCTGCTCCAATGACATGATTGTCAATCAAGCGCGTTTCGCCGAAATGCGCGGCGACGGCGATGAGCGCGCCGCGCGCGGTGTCAGCCAAGGGCAACAGGGTGCCGGGATCAACCACGACCGCGTATTCCACCTTGACCGATGGCTCGGCTGCGAAAACTTGCAGCATGGCCGCGGTAAGCGCTTGGGAACTGCGTTCACCATGAGCGCGGAGATCGGCAGCAGCGGTGAGGGCGCGATGAAGAATCGTGGCGCGGCTGCGTTGCTCGGGTGTGAGGTAACGGTTGCGCGAGCTGAGGGCGAGGCCGTCGGGTTCGCGCACGATAGGGCAGGCGACAAGTTCCACAGGAAAATTGAGATCGCGCACCATGGCGCGGAGAACGGCAACCTGCGCGGCATCCTTCTGGCCGAAGTAGGCTCGGTGGGGCGCGACGATGTGAAAGAGCTTGGCGACGATGGTGGCCACTCCGCGAAAGTGGCCGGGACGGCTGGCGCCGTCGAGGCGGTCGCTGGTGCCGGCGACTTCAATGAAGGTGGTTGCAGCGGCGGGCGTGAGCGTTTCAGCGGATGGAGCGAAGAGAACGTCAACACCGGCAGCGGTGAGCGCGGCGCAGTCTGCGTCAAAGGTGCGTGGATAGCGGCTGAAGTCCTCGTTGGGGCCGAATTGCAAGGGGTTGACGAAGATGCTGGCGGCAACATGAGCGCAATCGCGCTTTGCCGTATTGATAAGCGAGAGATGGCCCGCGTGCAGCGCGCCCATGGTGGGCACAAGAGCGAGCGTGCCGCTGCCGCGAAGCTCGCGGGCAGCGTTTTGCATCTCGGAAATGGAAGTGATGATACGCATGAGATCAATCAGTCCGTTCTCTTCGATTTGATGGTGGCAAGAATCATCGCCCGCTGCGTTTCTGTGGTTCGCGCGTAAGAAGCTCCGCGCCAGCTTCGCGGGGAAGATGGTAGCTCTCTGCATCGGCGGGGAATGTGCCGCCGCGAACATCGCTCGCATAATGCTGGATGGCTTCGGCGATGAGCGCGGAGGCGTCGGCGTAGCGGCGGACAAACTTGGCGGGATTTGCGCCGGTAAGATTGACGAGATCATGGAAGACGAGGATCTGGCCGTCGCAATCCGGGCCAGCGCCGATGCCGATGGTGGGAATGGCAAGCGCGGAGGTGATGAGGGCGCCGGCTTCGCGGGGAACGCACTCCAACACTATGGCAATGGCGCCGGCGGCTTCCAGAGCCTGCGCGTCGGCGACAAGGTCGTCGATGGCATCGACGGATTTGCCCTGCACGCGATAACCGATGCGATGCATCGACTGCGGCGTAAGGCCGATGTGGCCGACCACGGCAATCTCCGATTGGGTGAGAGCGGAGACGAGTTCGGCGCGGTTGCGCCCGCCTTCGATCTTCACCGCCTCGGCGCCAGCTTCCTTGATGAAGCGCGTGGCGTTTGCGAGGGCTTCCCCGATTGAGGAGTGGTAAGAGCCGAAGGGCATGTCGGCCACCAGCAGGGCGCGGCGGACAGCGCGGCGAACGGCGCGCGTGTGGTGCAGCATCTCCTCCATGGTGACGGGCAGAGTGCTGTCATAACCGAGCACGGCCATGCCCAGCGAATCGCCGACGAGAACCACGTCAATGCCGGCCTGATCTACCAGGCGCGCAGTGGGATAGTCGTAGGCGGTCAGCGCAGTGATCGGCTGGTGGGCTTGTTTTCTATCGAGGAGGGTTTGCGCTGTGACTTTCGGCGCAGGGACAGAATCTTCCCTGGGGGGAAGCTGGATGAGACTCATTTGGATTCTCCAGTGCAGCTCCGCAAGAAGCGCGGATGCCACCTGATACGTGCAGATTCAGTATACGTCTGAAGGACGATGGCAGGAAACGCGAGTCAATTTGACTGATCTTCCCTCAGTGGCTAAAGCCCATTTGATTGTGCTGGATTCATGTACGGGCAGAAGCCCGTACCCTTCAAAATGACCGACTGCCGAAATGCTCCCACCGCACTCACACATTTCTGTTGACTGTTGGCCGTTTAGGTAGGACGATGAGTTTATTCCGCCCCTTTTCGGAATCAATCATCTACGTCTTCGTCCTTTAAGCAGAGGTCAATAGCATGTTCAACGAACCGCTTACTCGTCGCCGGGTAGCGTATATAGCTGCCCACCTCCTTGCATTCCTCTTACTCGGCACCGCTGGAGTGGCGTCCGCCAGGGCGCAAGCGGTTGCCGCAACCGGCAGTATTTCAGGGGCGGTCTCAGACCAGACCGGTGCACCCGTTCGACGCGCTGAGGTTGTGTTAATCAACAATTCAACCGGCCAGCTATTCACAACGAATACGGATGTATCAGGGCGATATAGAATTCTCAATCTCCCCCTTGGCGCTGCCAAGATCACCATCACTGCTAAAGGTTTTCCTGTCTTCAAGAATGCCGTAAATGTGATTGTTGGTCAGAGCGTGACGCAAAACGCAGTTCTTTCATTTAGCCCTCCAATTGAGTCGATCTCCGCAACTGCGGCAGCCGTACCAGAGGAAGCGGTAGCTCGGCAAGGGAAGCCAAATTCCAAATCTCCCACCGTACAAGGCGACTATGTGATCGTTTCAGCAAATGCGGTTGCTGGTCCTATGGGGTATGTTGCAACCCCTTCCCTCGGGTCGGCGGTGGGATCCCAGTCCGCGCAGCAGCAAGCCTTGGCTTCCAGTCGGGATTACAATTTCCCATCGATTATCTTTTACATTTCCGCAGCTCCTTTGGTAAATCTTCCTTCGATTTCCAGTAGCGACAGCATGATTCAGAATGAGGGCGCAGCGATTCAGAAGGACGAGACAGATCTCAATCCGCTGTGGCTCGACGCTTCATTCAGCTTGACTTTTTTCGACAAGGATGGGAAATCGATAGACGGCGCGTGCGGGGATGGCAGCGCGCAGATTCTGGGCCTGCTTCCGCAACAAACTGTTAGCGCAATGAAAAATCAAATGGGCGCGAACATCGGCGCGGGGGTGAATGATGTAGCCGGAGCGCTCGCCAGCTTTTATCCGGGCACGCAAAATCAAGTAATGGCGACGACCAAAGCATTGAACGTGGTCTTCCAGGACATTTTTCCGCCTCAGCCAGTGGCATACGAATACTCCAACATGAACGGAAACTGCGATTTCGGCTGGTATTTCCGGCCGAATAAAAGCGTTGCCGCGGGCGCGAGCGGGCCGGCATCGATACTTGGAACTCAAACGGGAATTTTGTTGCTCAAGACTAAAAACAACATTGCGAGCATCAACGTGAACGGTCGATCCATCTCGGCATGGAACAAACCGCCGAGTTCCACGAGCAAGAGTATCTTTGCTGTTACTGACCGGCTGATTGACATCATTGCGTTGCCCGAGGTAAGCAAAATCGATTACAACAATCTGACAGCGCTCGATATGTTTCCCTCGTTGATAAAGAAGAGCGATGCGATGCAGATTGTGCACATGGAAAAGGACGCGGACTTCATCGCGTTTGCAACAGCCAACAAGCTCGTTGGCACCAATGCGACTTTTGACTACATAACGAACAGCTCGTTGACCGCATTTCTCGCTCTTAGTACGCCTGTGGCTGGTGACGGCAAGGCAGCGCCTCTGGCAGATACGCCTACTCCCACGACGACTGATGGGAAAGGTGCGACGACGCATCCGGCAACTATACGCGATGCTCGCGCAGCGGCGGCCATGAGGCACAAACCAAGCCCCGCCAAGATCGCTCCCGCAGCGCCGGTAGCGCATTGAGGGCCGAGTGCTTCTGATCTGTTCGGATTGTTGTTTTCGATGTTCGCGGGCGACTGGAATCTAAATGTCGCCGGCAAATCGGCATAGGGGGGAGAGTCACCTCTCCACCCCTGCCACACCACCGGACAAGCGGGTCCGCATCCGGCGGTTCGAAGGATTGAGCTATTTGCCCGTGTATAGTCTCGGGATACCCAGAGAGTCG
>Ga0255350_1000173_pt1 | contig 26123 bp, 21 predicted proteins | sample HBST25r1metaG_FD_186028 | JGI IMG/M metagenome (GOLD analysis project Ga0255350, IMG submission 186028) | Peat soil microbial communities from Stordalen Mire, Sweden - H.B.S.T-25.r1 | ecosystem: Environmental > Terrestrial > Soil > Wetlands > Peat | place: Sweden: Norrbotten County, Stordalen...
CGAGGTTGCCGGTAGGCTCGTCGGCGAGGATGATGGAGGGCCGGTTGACCAGCGCGCGGGCAATGGCGACGCGCTGGCGCTGACCGCCGGAAAGCTCGTTGGGCTTGTGCATCATGCGCGACTCGAGGCCGACGTCGGCGAGCGATTCGCGGGCGCGCTCGAGGCGCTCGGCGGAGGGCGTGCCATTGTAGATGAGGGGCAGCTCGACGTTGTGCAGGGCGGTGGCGCGGGAGAGCAGATTGAAGGTCTGGAAGACGAAGCCGATTTCCTTGTTGCGGATGCGCGCCAACTGGTCATCGTCGAGTTCGCTGACCAATTGGCCATTGAGCCAGTAGCGGCCTTTGGATGGCGTGTCAAGACAGCCGATCAGGTTCATCAGCGTGGATTTGCCGGAGCCGGAGGGGCCCATGATGGCCACGTATTCATTGCGCTTGATGCGCAGGGAGACGCCGCTGAGCGCGTTCACCTGCTGTTCCGAGCCCATATCGTAGGTGCGCCATAGATCTTCGACGACGATAATGTCGCCGGCTGGCGGAACCGCGTGTTGCACGTCGTCGCTGATGCTGTTCAGAGCCATCCGAATTCTTTCCTTTGCTTGCAGGCTGCGGTTGCTGCTTTGAAGAGGCGCGACAGAGGCCGCGCCGCTTCAAAGCTCTGAGTTTTTCCGCTGCTTAAGAGCTTCCGCCCGGCGTTGTCGGCTTGGCGGTGTCCCGCTTGACCAGCGCGTTGGATTTGAGGCCGCGCATTGTCTTGTAGGGGCCGATAACGATCTCGTCTCCCTCTTTCAAGCCGGTGAGCGCTTCGATGTCGGTGGTTCCAGTGATGCCTGTGGTGACGGGCACGAACTTGGCGCGCAGCTTGCCGCTTTTATCCTTATCCAGCACATAAACGCCCTGCACGGGCGTGCTCTTGGCGGCCGGTGCTGAAGAGGTTGAGGCAGCCTGCACGCCGCTCTTGGCGGTGTCGGCCTTGGGGTCAACCATGGTGAGCGCCTGGATGGGCAGCGAGAGCACGTTGGGCTTGTGGGCAGTGGTGATTTTGGCGGTGGTGCTGAGCCCGGGGCGCAGGTCGCTGGAAGGGGCGTCGAGAGTGACCACAACCTTGAAGTCCTTGGCCTCTTCGGTGCCGCTGGTCGAAGTGGAGGTGGCCATGCCGGTGGAGCGCAGCAGTGCCTGGTCGCCGACCAGCGTTACGTGGCCTTTGAAGACCTTTCCGGGCAAGGCGTCCACGGTCACATCGGCTGGCTGGCCGATCTGCACGTTGACGATGTCGGTCTCATCCACCTTCACTTCGGCGGTAACTACGCTCATGTCCGCCAAGGTCATCAGGGTGGACCCCTCGGCGTTCTGAATGCCCTCAACAACCGTTTCGCCCTCGCGGACGGGCATGTTGGTCACAACAGCGTCAAAAGGAGCGACGGCGATGGTCAAGTCGAGCGCGTTCTGGTTGGAACGCAGGGTAGCCACCTGGGTTTCGAGGTGCCCGCGCGCCGAGGCGGTGTTCGCCTTGGCTTGATTCAGCGCCGCCACAGTCTGGTCCAGCGAGGCGACGGCGGTGTCGTAGGCCGCTTTTTTGGCGTCGAAATCCGACTTGGCCACGATGCCGGCCTTGTAAAGGGGCTGCTCGCGTTCCCAATCGAGCCGCTTCTGCTCCAGATCGGCCTTGGCCTTGGCGACATTGGCCTCGGCGGTTTTTTCCGCGGCAATATCGGCGTCAATGTCGGTTTTGAAGGCGGCGATGTTGGCCTTCTGGCCGGAGACAGTGGCTTCCTGCTGCACGTGCTCGACGCTGGCCACGGTCTGGCCCGCCTTCACCATGTCTCCCTCTTTTACATAGAGGTGGGTGACGCGGCCGAAGGAAGTTGCGCCCAAATTGGCAAAGGTTTTGGGCTTGATCTGGCCGGTGCCACTGACCACCGTGACCAGATCCTGGCGCGCGACTTTGGCGGTGAGAACCTTGGTGTAGCCGGCCTGCTGCCTGTAAATGAACAGGGCCACGAGCCCAACAACGGCCACTCCGGCAAGAATCAGCAAAATTATCTTTTTCATGCGAGGTACGTGCTCCGGGTCTCTCCAACTAGTGTACGCAATCAGTGCGGGAATAGTTCACGAAAGCAGCGCAAAGGCTGTCTTTTCATGGATTGCGCCGGCTGCCGGCGTGTGCAGAACCGCGCGGCGGGGCCGAACAGGACAATTAGGACAAACGAACAAATGGAACGAGTGCGCTTGATATCTGGACGGGGGAGCGGTCCATTTGGCCTCAAGGCCCCTTGCACAAACAGTTTAACCCCTCCAAGGGGGCGCTTTTCCGCTCACCCCGGCGATATTTCCGCGTCCAATGAGGGAGCCACCTTCTACGGAATCTTGCCCAGCCCTGTACGGACCCGTAGAATAAGGAAACGCAGGAGTTTTCAAGGCAAATGACGCTCAAAAGCTATCGTCTTCTTTTTATCGCATTGGGTTGCTGTCTGGTTTTCGCACCATCTGCCAGGCTTTCAGCCCAGCAAACGGACAACCCGCAGGCACAGGCACAACCCGCAAATGGCCAGAATCAGGAAGTTGATCCGCTCAAGCGCGAGCGCTCCGACAAGGAGAAGTTTGCGGCTCAGAAGGCCGTCCGGCAAGAGTTGAAGGGCGCCTATAAAACCTGGTTGGATCAGGACGTGTCCTACATCATCTCCGACGAGGAGCGCAAGGCCTTCAAAACTCTCTCGAACGACGAGGAGCGCGATTCCTTCATCGAGAACTTCTGGCTGCGGCGCAATCCCAATCCGGATTCGCCGGAGAACGAGTTCCGCGAAGAGCACTACCGGCGCATCGCTTACGCCAACGAGCACTACGCGGCGGGCAAGCCGGGCTGGAAGACGGACCGCGGTCACATCTATATATCGTTTGGCGCGGCGGACTCCATCGATTCCCACCCCTCAGGCGGCAGCTACCAGCGGCCCATGGAAGAAGGCGGCGGCTCAACCTCGACGTTCCCCTTCGAGGTTTGGCACTATCGGTATCTTGAAGGTATCGGCGAGAACGTCGATCTGGAGTTTGTGGATAGCTGCCAGTGCGGCGACTACCACTTCACCATCGACCGCAGCGAGAAGGACGCGCTGTTGCACGTCCCCGGCGCTGGCGCCACTCAATATGAGGAGATGGGCCAGGCCAAGAAGGCCGACCGCTTCAAGGGCGGCCTGGAATCCCTGGGCACGGGTCCGATGTCCCAGGGGCAGGAATCAAAACAATTTGACCGTATTGAGCTGGCAGCCAAGATCTTTGCTCCTCCGCCGATCAAGTTCAAGGATTTGGACGCTTTCATGACGGAGCACAAACTGCTGACTGGCCCGGTTTTCCCCTTTGACGTCCGCACGGACTTCATGAAGGTGACCGAAAGCACGGACCTGGTTCCAATCACCCTGCAGATGAAGAATCGCGATATCACGTTTGTCACCAAAGACGGTGTGGCCACGGGCGTGGTGAACATTCTGGGCAAGGTCACCACCATTACGGGCAAGACGGTGCAGACCTTTGAGGATACGGTCGAGGTGGAGCAGCCGTCCGAGTTGCTCGAGAAGTCTCTTGACCACCAATCGGTCTATTGGAAGGCGCTGCCCCTGATGCCCGGCCTTTACCGGCTGGACATTGTCATCAAGGACGTGAACAACAAAGACCACATCGGCATTTACGGGCGCGCCCTGAATGTACCGATCTACCGCGATGAGAAGCTGGGCACTTCGACTTTGATTCTGGCCGACCAGATGACTCCCGTGAGTTCCCACTCCATCGGCACCGGCAATTTTGTCATCGGAAACACCTTCATCCGGCCCCGCGTGAGCAGTCCTACGCCGTCCAACCCCAACCCCCCGGTCAAATTCAGGCGCGACCAGCAGCTCAGCTTCTGGATGCAGGTCTACAACCTCGGCATTGACGAGGCCACCAAGAGCAGCCAGGCTACGGTCACCTATCAGATAGCTAAGACCGTTGCCGCCACGGCCACCACCCCTGCCAACGACACTGTGGTATTTGAGAAGCAACTGGATTCAAAGGATTTGGGCTCTCATAGCGACCAGATGACGGTGCAAAAGACATTGCCCATGGCAGGGCTCGAACCAGGGAAATACAAGGTTACGATCAAGGTAAATGACGGAATCTCGAAACAAGAGATTGCGCAATCGGCCCCTTTTGTCGTGGAATAGTACTGATCCAGCGGAAACGGGCTACCGGGCCCAAGATCCGGAAGCCCGCGGCAGGCTTTGAATTGCAGTATATTTGCCAGGACGCGCCAGGTCACCAACGATACCGATGACCAAGACGGTCCATCTCGTTGCTTTCGCCGTGCTGATTACCTTGGGCAGCGCCTCGCTCCATGCAGCCGCTCCAGGGTCGGTCTCCGGCACGGTGCGCGATTCGGCCGGAGTGCCGCAAATCGGCGCCGAGGTGCAGATGCTGGGCGCTGATCTGATGGTCATCGCCACCGTCTACACCGATTCGAATGGCCGCTTTGCAATTCCCTCGGTGCTCCCCGGCCGCTATGCATTCAAGGCCATCGGCCCCTGGTTTCTGCCTTCAATGCGCGAGAATATTCGCGTCCGCTCCAACACCGTGGTCAATCTCACGATGAACACGCTCTATGAGGCGATGCAGTGGCTGCCGGCTGAGCCGCGCTCGGGCAACGCACAGAAGGACGATTGGAAGTGGACCCTCCGCTCGGCTGCCAACCGGCCCCTGCTGCGCTGGCTTGAGGATGGTCCGCTGGTGGTGGTCTCGGATGGGGCAGGCGCGCACCCACGGCTGAAAGCCCGCCTGATGGCCAGCGGTCAGGAGGGCACGTTCGGCGAGAGCGGAGAACGCATTGCCGCGGCAATTGAAGACACGCCTTCCGACAGCCGCGAACTGCTGGCGCGCGTGGAGTTCGACCCCGGTTCCAACGGCGATATGGAGTCCATGCTAGGTTTCCGCCAGGATCTGGGCTTTGCCGGTTCGGTGCAATCGGTGGCCGCCGTGGCTCTCCACCCGGAGATGTCCGCCGCGGACGGCGCGGGTGTGGACGAGGCCGCAGTTCGCAGTTGGGAAACAATTCATCTGGGAGACGAGTTCGAGGTTGAGGCAGGCTCTACGCAGGTGCTGGCGCGGCTCTCATCGGCTTCTCCTGACACCGTGGCCACCGTGCTGCCCTTTGCCTCCGCGGCCTGGCGGGGAACCGACTCCGCGATTCGCTACAGGATGACCACTTTTCTGCCCGGCGTGCAAAATGGAGTGGGTGCCGAAGACTCGCAGGCCCGGTCGTGGCTGCCCGGCATCACTGCCCGCAACGGGAGCTTGGCTATCGAACACGGGCTGCACCAGGAACTCGGCTGGGCGCGAAATACCGATGTCTCCGGGTTCGGTGTGCTGGTCTTTGGTGATCGGATCGATGATCCGGTCGTCGAGGCTATGAGCCACTTCGCCGCAGGCAATTCCACCGCATCCGAAGTGCTCTCCGACCCCATGAGCGGCTTGGTCCGCGCTGTTGGCCCGGAGTTTTCAAGTACCGGAGTGACGGCCAACTTCGAGCACCGCTTGCCCGGCGGCAACCAGGCCCGCGTGGAGTTTGCATACGGCAATGCGCTGGTGATGCCTTCCTCGGCGCAGCCCGCAACCCTGGAGCGGTTGCTTGCCGGCGCCCATCCTCGCGCCGCGCAGAGCTACTCACTCTCGCTTTCAGGCACTCTGGAAGGCACGCAAATTCGATGGCGGGCCAGCTACCGATGGCAGCCTGAAGATACCGTCACGCAGGTTGCTCCCTTCACGGCAGACGCCGCCGAGCCTTATCTGAACCTGAGCATTCGGCAGCCGATTCATCTGAGCCACGACAGCTCGGGCCATTTCTACGCGCTGGTGGATGTGCGCAACCTGCTGGCGCAAGGCTATCGCCCGTATCTGCTGAGCGATGGTTCGCTGCTGATCTTCGCGCAGGACCAGCGCGGCGTCAGCGCTGGGCTGGCCTTCAACTTCTAGTACACGAGCCTTGGTTCTCCGCGTTTTGAAACAGCCCCGGCACTGTGCTATATTTTTCAAAGAGAGGCAAGGATTCCTGCCTGCTCAAGCCGTGTGCAGGGCTTGCCGCCGCACGGTTTTTTTGGTGGCATGGACGCGTAGCTCAACTGGCAGAGCATTCGGCTCTTAACCGACAGGTTGTAGGTTCGATTCCTACCGCGTCCACCATAACATCAATAAAATAAGTAGTTTACAAACCGCCCGCCAAAGGCGGTTTTCTTTTTCTCGCGCGAATGGCTGTTTTGATGGCTGTTCTGAGAAATATTTAATATCTTTGCGGAGAATCGCACTGGACCAGCCTCCAACCGGTAGGTGAGCTGTCGCTTGACGGACTTGGCGATGGCGTTTTGTCTTGGGGATGGATTGATGATCGCCCGTGGCTTCGCTGTCTAAACGGTTATGGGCTGTGCCTGTGGAGGCTCGGCAATTTCCATGAGCAGAACACGTGTTTGATCGCGCTCTCTGGCTCAAGAGCGTCTCGACTAAACCGGTCTGTTCACCGTCCCCGATCGGCTGATTGCCGTTTCTTGAAGCGTGGAGCCTGCATCGTGGCGACTTCGAGCGGTTCGCCTGGGACATCATCGACGGCGACCTGGGCTGGGGATCTGTCCTCGACGGTCTCGGTGCGAGCGATTTCGTCGTTGCCCGTGATTTCCTGATCGGCTGAAGGAGTCTTTGAAGGCGACTGTTCCTCGGTTTCCGCATCAACCAGTTCCTCGACCTCTTCGGTCTTGCCGAGGAGTTCCTTGTCGATCTCCGCGAGGCGCTGCTCGTACTCTTTGAGCTTGGCTTCATAGGGGCTTTCATAGCCGAGCGCGGTGTGCAGGCGGGCCAGCGTTGCCTCGTTTCCCTGGATGGTGGCTTCCGTTTCGAGGATCTTCGACGGCAGGTCGCCGCCGCGGCGCAGGACGGAAGTGAGTAGGGATTGGGCTGAAGGCAAACCCATGTGGGCATCCGGGCGCGGCACATCGAACCACTCGCCGGCCAGGTTGTAGCGGACGGCCGTGATGTCCGTGATGGTGCCGAGTTCATCCTTGATGAGGGCATCGCTGACGGCGAGAGGAATGTCGAGGCCGTTGACGGTGAGCTGCGTCGTACTGTCGAGGGTCACCGTTCGCAGATACTCATTGGCGTCTTTGAGCTTGGAGAATTCAAGCCCGTTGAAGCGCACCTGGAGACTGAGGAGCTTGCCTTCGTCGTCCCGCCGTTCGTGCGACTTGAAAGTCTCGCTGGCCTTCTTGAGTTGTGGCAGCTTGTCTTGGAGATGCGCAATCCGGTACTCGACGTTAAGCAGTTGCTGGCGGTTGTTGTAGTGGTCGAGCCGGTTGGAGCGGGCCAGCAGGGTCAGGTTCTTGATCTCGTATTCCAACTTGATCTTTTCGAGCGCAAGAGGGTTGCCGGTGGCCTGGGCCTTGGCCAGAGCGAATATCTGAGGACTCAACCGCGTCTCTCCGGCAATGTCTTCAATCTTTCGGCCCATGCGACCGCCAGATTTGAACTGCGACAGAAAGGTCTGCTTGCGCTCCAGAAGCTGGGCGCGTTGAAGATCGTGCGCCTTGGGCGACGCAACGTCGCGCGGCTCCGAGATCATCCGATAGAACTCGACTTCGGAGAAGGTGTTGCCGGAACGGCGTATCCGTCCGTGACGTTGCTCCAACTGGTCGGGCCGCTGGGGAAGGTCGAGGTCGATCAGAGCCTTGAGGCGGGTCTGAATGTTGACTCCGATGCCGCATTTTTCCGTGGTGCCGAGCAAAACGCGAACGCGGCCCGCGCGCATGGCCTGTTGAAGGCCGAAGAACTCCTTGCCCTTCTTGTAGTCGTGAACGATGGCCACTTGTTCTCTGGGTACACCGGCCGCGATGAGCTTCTTCTTCATGTCCTCGAAGAGGTTGAAGTCGCCGCGCTGATAGCGGTCGGCAAACACGATGACGGTCCCGCGCTCGGCCTCCGTGCGGCGCAAGACATCGAGCGTGGTGCGCACGGCGGTATTCGCTTTACTGTCGGGATCGTCTGGGCAGGTTGGATCGTAAAGGCGGGCATCGAGCGAGATGGCGCAGGCATCGGAGTCGAGTTTGAGCCAGTTGTCTTCTGTTGGATCAGGCCGCTCTGGATCGCTCATTGGAAGGCTCAGCAGTTCGCCGCGCTCGGCGATGCTCTGGAGCAGGGGTTCCTGGGCCGGAGTTACTTTGACCAGCATGTCTTTGCGGACAGCTTTGGGCAGAGTGATGTAGCCTGCTTCCTCGGCCTCGTCCTGCATCATTACGTCGGCAAACTGGGACCAGATGGACTGGAGTTCGGGAACATTGACGTAGTTTGCCAGCGCGGTTTTCGGCTTGATGGTGACGCCATCGGTGGCGTATTCCATGCGCGTAACCGGCTCGGCGAAGTTGGCCGCCCAGTCATCGAAATTATTGATGGCGCATTTATTGAGGATGTCGCGGGCCAGGTATCGCGTCATCACGAATTGTTCGCCAAGTGTGTTCGTGATCGGGGTAGCGGTGGTGAAGATGACTCCGGTGCCGTTGTGCGTCTCCTGCATGAACTCGATCTTGGCGAGGATGCGTTGTGCCCGCTGTGACTCGCGGGTGCTGATCCCGGCAATGTTGCCCATCTTCGTGACGATGGCCAGGGCCTTGTATGCGTGGGCCTCATCGACAAAGAGACGATCCACTCCCAAATCGTCGAAGTAGATGGTGTCGTCCTTCCGGCCCTGGGAAAGCTCTTTCAGCTTCTCCTTGTACTTCTGAATCTTGTTCTCGATCTGCCGTGTGGTCCGCTTCTCCGCTCTGGTCTTGGTGCGACCGTTTTCAGAACCTTCGCGCAGCAGGTCTTTCATCTCTTGCATCTGAGCGTTGACAGTCTTCGCTTCCCGCTCAGGCGAGATGGGAAGCATATCAAACTGGGAATGGGGAACGATGACGGCATCCCATTCGTTGGTGGCGACGCGGCTGAAGAGGCGCTTGCGGCTGAGTGAAGAATCGAAGTCGCGTTCGGTAACAGCAAGGACGTTGGCGGAAGGATAGGCTTTTTTGAACTCCTCGCGCCATTGCTGAATCATGTTGTTCGGGACGACGTAGAGGTTCTTGCGCGAGATTCCGATTCGACGCGACTCCATGCCCGCAATAATCACGGAGAGGGATTTCCCGGAGCCCACGAAGTGGTCGAGGAGGGCGCGGCCTTCGACCATGACGCGCCATGCTCCCCGCATCTGATATGGCCGCGGAACGATGGTGGGATTCAGCCCTGGGAAGGACAGGTGCCCGCCGTCGTAGATGCGGAGGCGGTTGGCGTTGAAGGTTTCGTTGTAGATGCGCTCGATCTGCGGATGAATGTCGGCCTGCTTGTCGTCCTTGATCCATTCGGTAAAGGCATCTTTGATTTCGCGCAGTCGGGCGCGTGCTGCGATCGTTCGTACCGTGTCGATGACCGGCTTGCCATCCGCATTGTTCTCATAGAGCGTAGGCTCCTGGAGGTTGAGCCCGTATTCAAGCAGCTTGTGCCCGGACATTCCTCCGCCTGCCCACTTGTGAGTCAGCTCGAATGTGTTGTAGCAGGACGGGAGATCGACGCTCCAGCGGCCATTGATGTCTCTGGTGATGGACGGTGCGCGGTCGCCGGATGCTGGGCGTTGCTCGGCCAGATGCCGATTGAGAAATGCGATGTACACCTCGGTGGGAACCCATGTCTGCCCAAGGCGCACGTCAATGTCGATGAACGGAACGATCTCCGGCTGGACAGCTTCGAGCGCCTTTACGTTCCGTTCATACGCCGGGTCGAGCAGCGTGGCGCCTTGAGCGTCCCTCAGCTTCTGGCGCACGTTGCCGGATAGGTATTCGTCGGCAGTCTGATATTGCTGTGAGTTTGGCTCCTTGTAGATCAGGTCGGCGGTGACAAGCTGGGCAATGACTTCTTGCTCCGGTTTGTCGAGGAGGCGAGACATCAGGCCGGTGTCCAATCGACCGCATTCGGCCAGCACCTGGAGCATGGCGGCTTTTGGATCGCTGGGAAGCTCACGCAGCGGTTCGTAGGGACGGATCGTGCGCTTGGTAAAGATGTCGGCGAGACTGATTCTCGAAGTCTCTGGATCGATGTTTTCGAGTGCCGTCAAGAGCGGATACTCAGGGTCATCTTCAAAGACTTTGGCAGTGCTGACATTGTTGAGCGGGCCAAAGTTCGCGCGATAGCTTTCGTAGTGCTGTAGGAGTTGCTCCTGGCATTCCGCGAGCTGGCCTTCATTCGCGGATTGGAGTTGAAGCCGGATCACTTCCTTCAACGAGTCCCTGAGCGCAACGAGCGATTTCAGTTGAAAGAGGACGCGTCCACTCGACAATGCGCGTGGGAGCGGAGTCCGTGCGCCGTTGTCGTTGAACCAGACGGTGCCTTCGTCGATGAAGTACGAATGATTCTTGATCGTGTTGGGTGCGGGAACAAGCGAGGATGCACTTCGGCTGTTCCGCGAATCCTTGGAGACAGACGGATCGTAAGGAGTGAAGATGTTTTCCGGTAAGGTGTCGATAGCTTTTTGCAGGCGATCCGTGATGCTGAGATCGTCTTCAAAGGGCTTCAGCGTATAGTCCTTCCGCCCGTACATCCTGCTTTCCGCACTGTGAACTCCGAGGACCATCTCAGGATGCTCGTCAAAGTAAGCGTTGTAGTTCACCGCTGCCGGGTCGCCATAGCCCGGAACTATGTGCGATACGCTGTCGATCCAGACCGGATGTTCCGGCTGGGGTTCGTTGGGAAGCCGCTTGCGGAAAAACAGTATGTCGGTGGTGACGGCCGTGTTGGCGTTTTTCTGAAAGGTGTCGTCGGGTAGCCGAATTGCCGCGACGAGATCGGCCCTGGTGGCCATCGCGCGGCGGGCGCGCACGTCGAGAGAATCGAGCGTGTAATGCGAGCTGATGCAGACGGCAATCCCGCCCGGCTTGAGCTTGTCGAGAGACTTGACAAGGAAATAGTTGTGAATGGACAGCTTCGGATCGGAGTATTCGGGGTCGGCAATCTTGATGTCTGCGAATGGAGGATTGCCGATCACCATGTCGAATGAGTTGTTCGGCAGCCGGGTGTCTTCAAAGGGCTGGACGAGAATTTTGGCGTCCGGATAGAGCATGGAGGCAAGCGCACCGCTGAGGGGATTCTTCTCGACCCCGAAGAGTTCGGACTCATGGAGAAGCTGATCGGGAATGCGGGCAAAAAAGTTGCCCACTCCCATGCCCGGTTCGAGGATGCGCCCGCCGGTGAAGCCAAGGCGGTTTGCCGCCGCCCACATCTGGTCCACGACTTCAATAGCAGTGTAGTGGGTGTTGAGGGATGTTTCCTTGACCGCATCAATCTCGTCCTCGGTGAGGATCTCGGCAAGGCGGTTGCGCTCCTCGTAGTAGCGGTAGCCCTGGTCCCACAACTCGCGCAGTCCGCCGAAGTCGATGTACTGCGCGATGCGATTCTGTTCATCGGTGGTCGCGGTGCGTTGCTCGGCCTGGATGGACTTGAGCAGTTCAAGGATGTCGAGGTTGTGCTGTATGCGCGTCTTAGAGCCGCCCTCGGCGATATGCGAGGCCACATCGTCATTGAGGCGGAAATTGCGGCTGTTGCGGAGCGGATCGGGCGGAAGAATCGGTTTTGGTGTTGCACGTTCGGCGGAGTCGTCGGAGGCGATGCCAAAGTCCAACTGGGTGGCTTTGGTATCGCCTTCCAGTATTAGTTGTCGTCCGACTCCAGCGGCGGGTAGACCAGTTCGGAGATCAGCTCCTGGGCCTGGTCCATCGGAAGGCCGGTCGAGCGGGCTTCCTTGAGAATCTCCCACGCTTGGGCCGCGCGTTCCTGAAGGGTGAATCGAATCGTCCCCTCCAATTCCAGATCCGCTGCTTCCTTCGGGCGGTTCCGGTAAAAGTTCGTCTCCAGCTTGGCGAGCAGATTCTGGAAGGCCGGGAGTTTCATCAACTCCAAAATGGAGTCGGGGTTGCCGGGGATGGTGCTGGATGCGTCGTTGGGAGTCATGCCGTGTCTCCTGGTTCAGTGTAGTGAAGGATTCGGGTTCCTGGAACGTGCCGGACAGTTCCGGGAACAGGGACTGCTGCATTGGCCGAAATTGTGGCATTTCCACCTCGCCCAAGTGAGGGTACACGCAAGTATATTACATAACTGATATATTATCTACTCGCATAAGGCTGGTTATGTACTGGCCATCTAAGGGGCATCCTGCTTCTGACGGATGTGTTTGGGAAAATGGCTGAGTAGGACGAAGGTGTACGTGTCGCAGTTGTTGGCCTGGCGCTGGGCCGCTTCGCCGAGGATCTGGACAGGGGTGGCGCCCCTCAGCCAAAGTTTCAAAGAGGTAGTGCGGCCAGGAACGGGCCCGCGTGGGCGGTGCGCTGGGGCGTAGCGAGCGGGCTGCTGTTTTGAGCCGGCGGCAGCGCCGTCGGCCAGTGCCTCTGACTCGGCCTTGGGTAGCGAATGGGGAGTGTTCAATTCAACGGAAGTCGCTTAGATCGGTCAGAGGGGCAAACGGAGGAACATGTGCGTTGGGATAGAGCTGCTGAACCAGTTCCAGAATCACTCCAATGGGCGTGTTGTGGGAGAGGAACTGAGCGATTGGGCGGTCTGGAGCGTGGTTGAAACTTCCGCCAAAGCCATCGGTATCGAGCGTTTCGGCGCCCATGACCCGCGCCGCACCTGCGCGAAACTCCGCCGCAAGAACGGCGGCTACCTGGAGCAGATCAAGTTCTTGCTCGGCCATGCCTCCATCCAAACGACCGAACGCTACGTTGGCTCTGAGCAGGAGATTGCCGTCGCTGTCAACGACAATCTGGGGCTGTGACGGGCGCGTATTTTGTTGATTCCATTATCTATTAGACCTCTGCGTCCGTGCATTCTCTAACCGTTCGGTTAGATTTGTACAGAAGAAAGAACACTGTCAGATATTTTGCAAATGGAATGACAGATGGGACGTAGATAGTTGGCTATGTCAGCACTATACTTATATATTTTCATCATTTACTATGAGAATACTGGAGTATACTTTGACCATGAGTGCATCCTTGGACGAAATCCTTACATTTGGGGAATCCGTGGTTTTAGCCGCCGAAGCCGCAAAGGTCTTTAGGCCTCGGACTCCAATCACCAGTAAGGAATTGTTTGCCGGCCGTTGGAACGAACTCAAGGCCGTGGCAGATGCCGTAAACCAGCCAGGCCTACATACCGTTATTTATGGCGAACGTGGGGTGGGTAAGACTTCCTTGGCGAATGTGATTAGCCCTACAATTCGGGTACTCGATCGCAGTGGGAAGCAGGAAAGCGAAGTCTCAGAACGACTGATTGTGAAAACAGTAACAACTACTGGCGATAGCTTTTCTTCAATCTGGGGAAAACTGTTCGGCGAGGTGTCGATGATCGACAACCGACCCACCATCGGATTGATACCAAACTCAAGAGAAAGAATCCCGCTCCTCGATGCATACGGACTGAAGCATCCTCTGAGTATTGACGACGTGCGACGCATCCTTGTAAACATCCCTGGTTCAGTGTTTATCATCGACGAATTTGACCGCGCATCCGATGAAGCGTCGAGAGCTATTACTGACCTTATTAAGACTCTCTCTGATTTTGGAATAGATTCCACCGTGGTCCTGGTAGGAGTCTCTGACACCATTGATCGGCTCATTTCTGATCACGCTTCTATCGTGCGCGCAATTTCACAGATCTTCATGCGGCGGATGACACCTGAAGAATTGAAGATTATCCTGACCAATGCCGAAAATGCTTTGACAGTCAAATTCTCAGATGAGGCTTCCAGCCTGACTGTCCACATTTCTCAAGGGTTGCCACACTACACTCACCTGATCGGCCTCAACGCGGTGAGAGTCGCTGTAGCCACAAATTTTTCTCGCAGAATCGAGCGCGGTGATGTGTTTAAGGCCTTAGAAGAAGCTACAAAGCAGGCCGAACAAACGGCGAGAGAAAAACACTCGAAAGCAACACATAGTTCGCACAAAGATGCCTTGTATCGGCAGGTTCTTCTGGCTTGCGCTGTTGCTGTTGCACGCTCTGATGATGCATTGGGATACTTCAATCCCGCCTCCGTAGCGGAACCTCTATCACAGATTCTCCAGCGCCATGTCGCGATTGCTACTTTCAATTCGCACCTGAGCGAATTCTGCCAAGGGAAGAGAGGGCCAGTTCTCGAACGAGACGGCCAGCCGCGGGCCTACCGCTTTAGATTCAACGACCCAATGGTGGTTCCATTTGTATTCATGGATGCAGTGACCAAAAACACCGTGAGCCAAGATCAGTTATCTCAGATGCTTACCAGCTACTAAACCATTGGATAAGCATCCGCTTCAGTCCGGACCATGACAAGGCCGGCGCTCGGTGAATTGAATTAAGATCAGGCCAACCAGAAATCAGACTGAAAGCTGGGCCTACTGTGATCGAGCATTTTCAGCTTTTGCGCAACGTCGGCCAGTTCGACTCCGTAACCGCTGGCGCGCAGCTACCTGTCACCAAAGTCACCCTCCTTTACGCCGAAAACAGCCGGGGCAAGACGACACTGGCAGCAATTCTTCGTTCTCTTGGTACAGGAAAAGCCACTCTGGTCACAGAACGAAAGCGCCTCTCAGCCACCCACCCGCCGCACATTGTTGTTGCTCTCGCCGGAGGTACTTCCTGCGTCTTCCAGAATGGAGGCTGGTCGGCCACGTTTCCGCAAGTCACCGTCTTCGATGACACGTTTGTAGCAGAGAACGTCTGCTCAGGCATAGAAATCGACGCAGAACACCGGCAGCACCTACATGAACTGATTCTTGGTGCGCGAGGCGTCTCGCTCAATGCGACTCTTCAAACCCATGTCGCAAAGATTGAGGAACACAACCGGCAGCTAAAGATAAAGGGCGAGGCCATCCCGGCAGCAGCCCGAGGATCGCTGACGGTGGATGCGTTTTGTGCGCTGAAGGCCAACGCCAAGATTGACAGCCTGATCCAAGACGCTGAGCGCAACCTTGCGGCTGCGCAAGCCGCTAATGCGGTAACGCAGCAAAGCAGCTTCGCTGTCCTGAGTCTACCCTCGTTTGATACTGGCGCTATCGATGCGCTGCTGAAGCGGAATCTCCCCGACCTGGAGACCGCTGCGGCCGCCCTCGTGCAATCGCACTTCAACAGATTGGGCACTGGAGCGGAGACGTGGGTTGCCGATGGCATACCGCGCATTGCCGCTGCCTCAAAGGAGCAGGCCCAGGAAGTCTGCCCGTTTTGCGATCAGAGCCTCAGCAACTCGTCCCTGATTGACCACTATAAGGCCTATTTCAGCGAGGGATATTCCGCTCTGAAGACGGCGATTTCCGGCACCATCAGAGCCATTAACGCTTCACATAGCGGTGAAGGGCCGGCGGCTTTTGAGAGGTCCATCCGGGTCGCCGTCCAGCTACGCGAGTTCTGGGGAAAATTTGCAGAGGTTCCAGAAATTGGCATTGATACTGCCGCTGTGGCGCGCGCCTGGAAGACGGCGCGTGAGGCGGTCCTAGCCGCTCTGACCACCAAGCAAGCCGCTCCGCTCGATCCATCCAGCCTGTCTACAGATGCGCTGGAAGCCATCGCCAACTACGAGAATCTGCGTGCCGGAGTAACCGCGGTTTCAGATGCGCTTCAGGCTGTGAACGCGCAAATCGCTCTCGTGAAAGAGAAGGTGGCCTCTGCGAACGTCGCCACTCTGACAGCGGAACTTGCAAATTACAAAGCCACCAAAGAGCGGCACAGCCCGGCTGTTGCGCCCCTTTGCCAGGCGTACCAAGATGAAAAAGACGCCAAGAACATCACGGAAGGCCTGCGTGATCAGGCGCGGATCGCCCTCGACGCATACCGCCAGACGGTTTTCCCTGCCTATGAAGCAGCAATCAATACTTACCTGAAAAAATTCAACGCAGGCTTCAGGCTCAGCAGCGTCACTTCAGTTAACAACCGGGGCGGATCGTCCTGCAATTACAGTGTGCTCATCAATAACGTGGCCGTGGGGCTTGCTGATGGCAATGGCGAACCTTGCTTCAGGAACACGTTGAGCGCAGGCGACCGGAACACACTGGCACTGGCGTTCTTCTTCGCTTCACTCGATCAAGACCCGCAGATTTCCCAAAAGACGGTGGTCATTGACGACCCCATGACCAGCCTGGATGAACACCGCTCTCTGACAACAATTCAGGAAATGCGGCGGCTTGCTGACCGGGTAAGGCAGGTCATAATTATGTCGCATTCCAAACCTTTTCTCTGCGCCCTTTGGGAATCTGCGGACACGACCATCCGGACCGCGCTGAGAATTATTCGCGATGGTGCCGGATCGACTTTAGCAGCGTGGGACGTCAATCGCGATTGCATTACGGAACATGATCGCAGACACGCCCTGGTGACCGCCTACATTCAGGGGAAGCCCGGTCTCGATGAGCGGGCAGTAGCGGCAGCGTTGCGGCACATTCTGGAGTCATTCTGCCGTGTGGCTTATCCGGCAGACTTTCCGCCTGGCAGTCTGCTCGGCCCGTTTCTCGGTATCTGCAACCAGCGAAAAAACACACCCTCCGAAATTTTGGCAGCCAGCAACATCACCGAGTTGCGGAACCTGCTCGATTATGCGAACAAGTTTCATCACGAAACTAACCTCGCCTATGAGACAGAAACCATCAATGACCAGGAATTACTTGATTTTTGCAAACGGACAGTAGCTTTTTCCCGGCGGGCCTAAACAGCGTGGAGCGTACCAGGAGCTTAAAGGCAGTTTTTATTGCCCAATCCCTCTAACTCGCTAAGGTAAAATTGACTGCTTCTACGCAGCGGTCGCCTGCCTCATGTGATCCGGGAAGCACTCGTCTCTGCACGAAGAAGTTCCTGCGCTCTGTTCACTTTCTATTGCAATCAAGGAAGTGGAACCTCCTTCCTGGGGGGAGGAAGAAAACAGAGACTCAGACTCAAGAAGGGCAGCAGGGTGAAGCGAGGAATGGTGCCGAGTCACTGTATCGTCAATCAAGCCCATCGCCCTCAAATCCGCCATCACCGTGACATGGCCGACGCTCACTCCAGCACACAGGAGCATATCCCGGAGCGCACGAGACGATGGAACGTAACCGTGCTCCTCAACGAGCTTCCGTATTTCGATACGCCGTAAAATGAGTGCTGTCGCGCGCGCACCGATCATTCGCGGCGCGGCCACAGCAGTCTGGCCTCCGAAGCGGGCAGCCGCAGGGAAGGGCTTTCCGATAATTTGAGAAATACAACTAGCCTCGTACAGCGTCACGTCGAGCTGGTCTGCGATCCAACAGTAACGCATTGTTGTTCCTTTTTTCTTGTAGGCACTCTTGACCGCACTGTGGCATTCCGCATGAGGGAACGGCGGGCGACATGTGCGCCCGAATTCCTCCAGTTCCCGAGTCGCTTCCGTCCGTGAACGTCCGGCCCATTTTAGCGACACCGCGAAGATGAAAGCAGCAATGGACCGCTGGCCCTCGGCGAAGCCGCCGCGCAGCCCTTGTAGAGACTGAAATGCAGCGAGCTTGTTGGCGTTAGCGGCGATGAAGCCATGTCGCCGCAGGGGGTGCTTCCCTGCTGATTCGGGCTGAGCAGCAGGCTTACGAGCCTTGGTCTCGTTGACGCCGAGTCTCTCGCCCAGATCCAACAACGAGTAGCTCAAAACCGTCTCACCGCTGGGATCTTCCCATTGCCAAAGAACCTCCTCCTCGACGTCATTGCGAAATGACCCCGGAACGCGCACATATCTTGCCGCATCGGTCGCCACCGGGTCAGCGCCAAGTTCGGCCAGGCGACGCCCGATTTCCCGGTTTATTCTCGCGTATAGCTGTAAATGGTTTCGCAGGTTGTCGGCATATGCCCCAAGGTGTGCTCGTGACTTGTCCGCCTCATCATGCAGGAGCCAAAACAACCACAGCCCCTGACCGCTTCTAACAATCGCTGACGGCGCCGGCAAGTCACCACGCATTACACGCTCGTTGACAAACTTAATCGCGGCATCGCAGTTGATGCCAATCTTGTAGCAGTCGATATCGCAATAGCAGGCGCACAAGTAGCGCAGGGTCTCTGTTTTATGGGCTGGCATCCCGAGCCTGCCGGTAGGCCGCCGTGCCATGCGATGAGCCGCGTTGATGGAAACGAAGGAATCCCTGAGTAGCTGTTCACGAAACTCCGGAAATATGCTCTCCAGATCTCGCGCCCGAACGGCGTGTACTGGCCTCCAGCGGCCGTCGCTTTCAACCGCGAACGAGATCACACCATCGGGGTGCCGGTGGAGTAGCAACATCGATGCGATTTGGTCGATCCCAACCGCGAGAGCCATCAGTAGACAACACCCTATGGCCCTGAGGCCAGACCCAGATCAGTGATTCTTGCGCCGAAAGGCCGGTTGTTGTCAGCTCGTCTTATGTCGCCAACTGGCGCAAAAGCGCAATACCTGGACATTAAACAATTTTAATATACCATATCTTGTGGTGGCGAAGATAAGGCAAACGCATGCTTCGCCGTTTTGTCAAAACACCCTGGTTGTAACTCCCGCCAAAGCCATCGGAATCGAGCGTTTCGGCTCGCGCGATCTGCGCCGCACCTGCGCGAAACCATCACAGTGGTCAATTAACGCGATCATCTTTGGTCGCTTTGGCTGTGCCGAAAGCTTCCGAAAACTCTTCGTCAAAATGGGCAAGGAGCATCTCAATAAATCGACCGTGGTAAACGGCATATGCCTCCTTCGATAACCCCTTTTTGGGCGGAATAACATTCAGCACTAACCCCCCTTTTCCTACAGTCGGGTGCAACCAGGCTTCCCCTTTCCACTGCCCATCTGCTGTATCGTGAAAGAAATCCATATCGTCGTCGTAGGCCCAGGTCTCTATGCTTCCTTCGTCGATGGCGGCATAGATCGAATCGAGCAGTCCCTGCGAATCGTCTGTGTTCACGTGAATAGCCATGCTCAGTCAATCTCCTTTGTCTTCCCAACACCGCATGAATAGAGAACGTTATCATGCACAATCAACCCATCCCAGACTGATTGTTACCAGTCAACCAACGAGCTTGCAGGTTCCATCGCAGTCGGCCAAGGCTAGCAAGTTGTCATTCCACTTGCCGTCTGCATGGGTCCGTAGGAATGGGTCTTTGAACGGTTCGCGCACAACACCGATATACACTTTCCGCCCGGTGGAGCGGTCGATAGTGTAGAAAGCTGCTTCTTTCGCATCGATCTGGCGAATGGCTTCTTCGCGTGTCATGCGCCACCTGTTTTCAGGGACATTGGTTACGTTGCCGATGTGGGTGATGTGCTCGTGAGGGCTCATCCGGTGGGGTTTGTTGATACAGGTAACTTGATATTCGTTCATGCAATTCCTCTTTTCTTGCTGCTGGAAAATCCGCCATTTTGTTTTGGTCCGATGTCTCTCGTGCGAGAAACATCGGGCCGTGGATTAGGACAGAGGGGCAAACGGAGGAACAGGCCCGTTGGGATAAAGCCGGTGAACCAGCTCCAAAATCACTCCAATGCCTTCGTCGCTGTGCCAGCTCACGACGGCGTTGTTGTATATGCTCTGCCCCGCTTGTGGCCCTTGTGGCGGAAACGGTTGGCCCGGAAATGGAGGCCGGCCAGGGAATGGCTGAGGCGCACTAAAGATTGGCTGAAGCTGCTGCGGGTTGAAATCAATCGCGCCTTCATGTTGCTCCTTGACGCGAACGATGGTGTCGAGTTGCGCATCGCTGATGCCGTTGAGTGTGAGAGAACCGTTGTTCATAGGACTCCTTCTTGATTTTTGCGCCAACGTCTTCTAAGCTATGACGAGATCGTCTACAGCAAGGCCCAGAAGAAGACGACTCAAAAACATACGAAATCGTCTTGTTGTACAATACGAGTTCGTCTAGTGCTTGTCAACTATGTCTGAAAAATTTCCAGCTCGCCTCCTATCCGCCCGACAGCTAAGAGGATTTAGCCAGTCGGAACTCGCTGCAAAAGCTGGTCTCCAGCCGTCCGCCGTGTCGCACTTTGAAACCGGCAGACGTGCACCATCATTCGACAACCTCAAGGCGCTTTCAAATGCCCTGGAGGTGACAACCGATTACCTCTTAGGGCGCGTAGATAAACCCCATCTCATCGGGGGCGTTGCGGAGCAATTATTCCGGCACGCGGAGAAGATGTCCAGCAATGACCTCGATACGTTGACTTCATTTGCAGAGATGCTTGCAACGAAAGCGGCTGAAAAAAAGAGAGGGTAAACATGGCTATTGAGCCGTGCTGGAAAGAGGAGGCGCGTGCTTCCGAAGTCCTCAAGAAACTCGGGATGAATAAGTTTCCGATCAACCCCTTCGCAGTTGCGGAAGCCCACGAAATCCTGCATCAGGAGAAAGACTCCCTGTCGTCTGGAATCTCCGGCTGTCTGATGAAGATAGGAGATGTCTTCGGCATCATGTACAGTACCCGATTTTCAAGCAATGGCTTCAAACGGTTCACTGTAGGACACGAGCTTGGCCACTATTTTTTGGATGGTCATGTCGATCAACTATTTGGAGCAGGTCAGCAGTTTCATCACTCAGATAGCGGGTTTTTATCGGACAATACCTGCGAGAAGGAGGCCGATGCCTTCGCTGCCGGACTGTTAATGCCGAAAAATCTTTTCCAAGCTGCGATCAAGGATGCAGGGGAAGGGCTGGAGGCAGTCGAGGCGCTTGCAGAGATATGTGGAACGTCGCTTACCGCAACGAGCATCCGTTTTGCCAATCTCGTCGATATGCCTGTTGCGGTTGTCTGTTCTAGAGGCGACAGGGTATCGTTTGCCTTCATGTCGGATGAAATGAAGAAGCGGCGCAATCTGACGTGGATTAAAAAGGGTGCGGGTTTGCCGCAGAGATCCACAACTGCGGCGTTCAACCGCGATAGCGCAAATGTCCAAGGGGCCAAACGCGCGACAGGACAATCAAGCCTGGCGGATTGGTTTCATGGAGATGATCTGGAAATCAATGAAGACGTTATTGGCTTGGGCGAATACGGCCGCACATTGACCATCTTATGGGCCGACTCGCTCCCTGATCCCGATGAGTCTGTTGTTCGTGCAGACGGGGCTGACGATGATGAAGGTGAATCCTTGCTTCCGTCTCAACGCTTTTATCAGAAAACCCGCTATTGAAAAAGCGGAACGGAACTTTAACTAGGTTTACTGTTCCATTGCGTCTGGTTTGAGCGCAACGGGTTGAAGCGCACTGCTCGTCCGTCTGGAAACGCGAGCGGTCGAGTGGAGTAGCCTTGGAGGATACGCGAGTCTGTTGGTTCACTCATGAGCGCGGCTGGGCATCATCAATCTGGAGGAAGTATGACGGATGGAAAGATCAGCAGTCTCCCCATAAGCGAGATTCATTCCGAAGATGGTGCCCAAGAACTGGTTCGTTCGGAAAAGATGAAGCCGTATTTCGCCCTCTTGAAGGCGCAGATGTCTGGGCAGGACACCGAACCGTATCTGGCTGCGTTAGCCGCGCTGCCGCTAGAAGAGAGATATGTTTGGCGAGTGATTTCTGCCTTGAAATGGGCTTTCTGTGACCTTGATACGGAAACTGCGATTGCCGATCTTCACACTCTGCCGGAAGCGGACCTCAAGAAAGTAGTGGAACCTCTATCATTGAGAGCCATACAATTTTGCATGTTTGTGAACTCGCTGATTGGAGAGGACGCTACGGAGCGCATCGTGCAACACGCGCTGCGATGCGCAAAGGAATCGTCCGAGCCGGGTTCGGGCGAGTAGCGGGTCGCGCTGCTTGCTTTGTTGATAGATGGAACCAGGCTGACGTTGTGCTATCTCGCCCTTTTTCTGGAGCCGGTTAGTTGCAGATTTCTGTGTTGAGCCTTTCGCAAAGTTGGTCTATCTCATCGATGCTGAGTGGAGAGTCTTCCTCGTCGCAGAAATGGTCGCAGGAGTTTGGTTCGCTCAATTCCAGTGGCTCATGGAGACCGATAGAAGTACAGCCGTGCATCTTCGGCTCCCATTGTTCCTGCATGAGGCGCAAGCCGTGGAGGACGCTGGCTAGTTCGCGGCGCGTGATGTGCTTGCCGTCGTCTGCTGACGAAGGGATGGTCGGCACATCAATCTTGTGCTGGTCCACGCTGTAGGTATTCAGCGGCTCGATCACTTCCTCGTGAATCCATTCGTCCAAGCTGTCAAAGTCCTCGGCCTCCATAAATGCCTCAGCCTTCGCCACGTCGTCCTTGTTGTCGGCATCGACGGTCAACTGGATCAATCGCCGGTAGGCGGCGCATTCGGTTTCATGGACGCTGGCATTGGTGCCGTTGTCGTCGTCCGCTGCCACGCTCCAAACTGTGATTTGCATAATTTCCTTTCCGTGTTGCGCATCTCAGGAACGCGCGTGGTTGGGGCCAGTTCCGTAGAGCATGGCGGAGAGATTTTCGGCGTAGATGGTGTGTCCAGCCTGGCGCTGTATCTCGATGGCTTCGGCCATGCCGGGCTGGGCGGTGGTTCCGTCGGGCAACTTGGGTCCGGTGGCGGAGATGTTGTCGCGGTGGAGGCGATAGTGCGGGAATCCCAGCACGTTGCCGTCGATGGGGCTGAAAATGTTGAGCAGTTTCTTGCCGGTTTCCCATTCGTCTTTGGCTACCATGAAACTGCACTCCAGATACTCGGAGTGGACTTCGATGAGTTCCACGTCTTCATAGCGGTGAATCGTTGGGTTGAGTCTGCGTCCTAGCATGGATGTCTCCGTGTGTTGGTGCGGGTGGATGCCTGTCAAAAGAGGGCGAGTTGAACCTGTGGCTCGGAAACGTCCTCGTGCTGGCTGGCAACGATCTTGACTTCGGGACCGCAGAGAACGAACTGCTGTCCGCCGTGCTTGACGGTCATGCGGTCATAGAATCCATTGGGATCGTTGCGGGCTTCCTCTGCGCGTTCGGCGCTGCCGCTCTTGTCGCGATAGTTGGTCGGGGTGCCGTTGAAGATACGCAGCGGGCACAGGCGATACGCGCGCGCACTTTCGTTGCTTAGTCCGATGGCGACCCACATCTCGCCGTCCATGCGGAATGGTTTCCGAACGGGCTGGCCCATTGCGATGCAATCGCCGCTATAGCTGGCCTGGATGTCGCCCTCGCTCACATAATCGCTCTTCGCATGGTCGAAGATTCCCCAGGCGAGCCGGGCCGGATTGACTTCGCGGATGATGGTTTCCATGATGGGCACTCACTTTCTCGCCGTGGCGGGGTTGGCTTCCGTCGCCGAGTCGTTGGGGACGGGAAACAAGAGTCCTTGTTCTGCTGGTGGGCATTCCCAATCGTCGAGAATGCAAGCGGCATCGATGCGGACCTTTAATTCGTCGGCTGCACGAAGGCCGAATGCGGAGCCGATTTCAAAGAGAGTTGCCGCGTAGAGGTTGGCCAGCCTCTGTTCTTCCTCGATCATCTGGTCACGGCGTGGTCTGGACAGGGCGCTGAATTGACCCCAAAGGCGAATGATCTTGAGGCAGCGATGAAGGCCAGCGGCCTCGATCTCCGCTCCGGCCAGCAAAGCGGCGGGGTTCTCGTCTTGGCTATACGGACTGTCGAGTTGAATCTGCATGACTGTACTCACTGGATTGCATTGCCGATGATCTGCGACAAAGCGGCTACCTTTGGTTCAAGGTCGGCGATGGCGGATAGAACGTCACGGCGTTCCGCGTTCAATGTGAAGAGCAGGTGCCGAATCCAGCGCATAACCTTCACGGGATAAGTGCCAAGGCGGTAGACCGGCTCCTCGCCGGAGTCCAGCATTCCGAAGCGCATTGCCGCATCCCACCAATTTGCGTCGATCTTCCCCTCGCGCGATGCCCGTTGATGCATCGCAACGATGCTCAGGTTGTAGTCCACGTCCTCAAGATCGGCCTGGGCCGTGGCCAACTGTTTGCGCAAGGTGTCGAGTTGGCGTTTCGCATTCCGCGCGTTCACGCTCGGCTCCATGTCTACCGTGGCGGCTGCGGGCCGCGCGTCGAAGAGCGAGAATTGCATTGCGGTCATTGGATCGACTCCGCTGCGAACTCGCGCAGTTTGCCAACCGTGTTTGCCACTGTGCCGCGCGGGGAGTTATGCAACAAGAATTCGTAGTAGTCGGCCATTGTCTTGCCCTTGGCGGCAAAGAACGAATTGGGGTGAGGCTGAGTGGAGAGCGATGCGCGAACGTCGGCACGGGCAAGAATGTCGCGGCCTTCCCGGAAGGTGGCTGCTGCCGCGTCGGCCTCGGCCTGGCTCTTCATGCGCCGGAGTTCCTTCTTGACGGTGTCGTACAATCCGGCGTCACCGGCTTTCTTGATGCACTCGTTGCCAACGTGGAATTCCTTGCCGTTGGCGTCACGAAGGAAACAGCACTCCGCGATTGGGTGGCCGCAAAACATACAAGACGATCCGGGCTTCTTGCTGCCTGGAATGCCGGGGATGGAAAACCAGCGCATCTCGACGCGAACCAAACGGAAGGGAGCAATCCCGAGTCCAGCGGTCTCGAATTTGTGGGCGATTGCCATTGTGGTCTCCGTGCCGGAATAAGGCTCCCGGCTGGCCTGGTGTACATCGTGCCGATGGAGAGTTAAGCCGCGATCTCTTCGATCTCGGCTTCGGTCTGTTCCTGGCCATTCGAGTCCATCACGCCGAGGATGTGGTGAACAGCATCGCGGATGATGTGGAGGGAAGCGGTAATGCTCTCGGCGGTGGCGTCCCAACTGGCCAGATAGCGGTCAGAGGGCTGCTCGACGCCGAAGTGGGCAAGGACGGCAAAGGACGTGGCCTCTGCCTCCAGTTCGCGCTGCTCACGGGTCATACTTTCCCTGCGATTGCTTTGCCAGTGAAGGTACTCATGCGCCAGTTCATGGGCCAGTGTTCCGCATTTTGCGGCCGTGGATAGGGTCGCGTTGACTACAACCTTTCCACCCTCGCTCCAGCCGTTCGGGGAACCTGTCTCCTCGCGGTACTCCAGAACGATTCCCATAGCGGCGGCGGCAGACTCAAGGCGGGGCAGAATGAACTCGCCTCCGGCCTGGGCGCGATGGTCGAGTTCGGGAAGCGGCTTGCCTTCGGTGTCCGCAATGTCGAAGACGTGGGTGACGCGGAATCCGCACAGTCTCATCTCGGAGAGTCTCTCGCCTTTCCGTTGCTTGCCGGCTTCCTCGGCGGTCTTCTTGCGGACGCACGGGGCAAGGATCGCAATCCCCTTCGCACCCTTCTTGACGTTTCGGCCCAAAGACTTCCACGTATGGAAACCGGCGACACGCTGGGCCTGGGGCCGCTGAAGGAGAACAAGAAGCTGGTTGTTGAAGGAGTAATGGTGAAACCGGGAGACAGCCCGCAGCCAATCCTTGAACATGGCGGATTTTGCGGTTGCGTCGGTCATGGCGGCGAGTGTGTTGATGCTGCCGGTAATCGAGTCGATGAGGGCTTTTGATTTGTCGCTTTGCATTTTTCCTATCTCCCTGAATTGCTTGACCTTACACTCTTAGTTTAATACATATCTGATATAAATTCAAGGCTTAACGCATTTATTTTCTGCTAGTTGGCGATATTTTCCATGCACTACATACACAACGAAAAGCCGGAACCAGACGCCTTAGAGCGCCCTTTTCCAGCATCCCTTTTCTCAGGCCATCGCCGCGCGACGGTTAACGCTTTTTCTCGCCGTGCGAAATCGTAACGCTCGTCCGAGCGCAATTCTTTTGAGAGTGTGCGGGGGCGTTGCGGGGATTCCATCCCGCTGGGGTGGGTAGCGGAGAACCGGAAGGGGTCGAAGCGAGGGAGGGACGCAATGTGTCCCTCCCCACGGACAGGCAGGAAACAGTCAGCGGCAAAGTTCCGCCGTCTGTAAGGTGGGCTGCATAGGAATGTAGATGCCGTTCTGCTTGAGTGCTTTTCTTACGGTGCGGTCAATATAGGCGTCTTTGTCTCGCTGGGAGCGGTTGACGAAGGCGGATGTTGAGGTATGGGCGCGAATGGTGTCTCGGACTTCTATTTCTGGGACGCCTCGCTGGAGTGAGTAGGTGGCATAGGTAAGGTCTGCCTTGTGCCGTTCACCGTGCGCGGCATATTTGTTGGCGAAGTGGGCGTAGTCGAGAAGTTCAAATGCCTGC
>Ga0255350_1000174_pt1 | contig 26108 bp, 21 predicted proteins | sample HBST25r1metaG_FD_186028 | JGI IMG/M metagenome (GOLD analysis project Ga0255350, IMG submission 186028) | Peat soil microbial communities from Stordalen Mire, Sweden - H.B.S.T-25.r1 | ecosystem: Environmental > Terrestrial > Soil > Wetlands > Peat | place: Sweden: Norrbotten County, Stordalen...
CATGATGACAGTCCTCGATTGCGCAAAAGAGTGGCTTAAATTGGACACTCCTATTCAATCTCATCGCGGCGATGCGCATGAGAAAGTATCGCTTCTCTTGGTGGACGAGGATTCCGAAGACGCTCTTCCCACGCCTTCGGCCCTTCGACGCCTTCAACATCTAAGCCAACTATCGGCCTTTCGTCAAACAGTTTCTTTTCGGCGTGCTTTCTTGCTTGAAATTCATCCAGCCAAATAAGAAACATAGCGACCATGAACGCGGTCCATAGGCACGCCATGAAAAGAGGTTTTTCTGGGTATTTTACGGGGTCGATAAACTGTAAGACTTCCCGTATCAATGAGAAAGGGCCGCTCATAAGGGCAACCACGATGAGCAAAACTCGGTAGACGAATCGGAAACTGGGGGCATAGACTGGCAGAATGCTCCCCTCTGCCTTTATCGTAAAGGCAATCGACATAACCCCAGCAGTACCGCGAAAACTTCTTTTCCGCTCCTGCTGAGTCTAGTATGTCGTTGCCCAAAATCGAGACCTGGGGCACCCGGTCGGTTGTGGAGGGTCAGATTTGGGCCACCCTTCTTTCCAGGGAAGCTCTGAATAAGTCTCAAAACCTTCCCTCAGGGGCTAAAGCCCGATTGATTTTGCGGCCCTTACGGCACGACTGAAGTCGTGCCCTTTCAAAACCGCGACTTCATCAGAGGCACCCCTAACGGGTGTGTCTCAATCATTGCGTCTGTTGTCAGCGCGCCTCAACGATTAGGCTGGGTTGAACGGGATACCCTCGGGGGCTAAAGCCCTGTTGATTTTGCAGACTTTACATACGGGCTAAAGCCCGTACCCTTCAAATCCGATAAACGACGATCTGCATGAGACCTACCCCTAGCAGCAACCTCGGAACTTGCCCTTGCGGACGGCGTAGCGAGCCTCCAGGCGTTCGCGGAAGAAATCCTCGTAGCTCATGATGGGCTCGCCGGAATGCGCCGTCCGCCGATGCTGAACATAGTTTTCGTAATCGGGGACGCCGACCATGAGGCGCGCTGTTTCGACCGCGCGCTTCCAGATCAGGTGGAGCTTGGCTGCCTTGATGTTAGTCACCGCCGCCTCCCTGGAGAACAGGGGCCGCATCGCCGACCTCAATTGCGGTAATTTTCGGGTTGCTGAGCGCCTTGCGAATATCGACCAGGGCGTAAACCGCGACGATGAGAACGATGGCGACGGAGAGCGCTGCCAGACTGGCATCCAGATAGTCGCTGAAGATCACTCGATTCATCGACTCCAGCGACTTGGCGGGCGCCAGGATCTGATTGGCGGCCACGGCATGGCTGAACTTGGCCGCGTGGCTGAGGAAACCAATGGCGGGATTGGGATCGAAGACCTTTTCGAGACCCGCGGTCACCGTGCAGATGAGCAGCCAGACCGTGGGCACGGCAGTTACCCAGGCAAAGCGTCCGCGCTTCATCTTGAACAGGATCACGGTGCATAAGGTGAGCGCGATGGCCGCCAGCATCTGGTTGACAGTGCCGAACAGGGGCCACATGGTCCAGATGCCTCCATAGGGGTCAACGACGCCCGCGTAGAGCAAATATCCCCACAGCACACAGGCCAGGGCCGAGCCGATGATGTTGTTGGTCCACGAGCGGGTTTCCCGGAAGGAGGGGATGGCGTTGCCGATGAAATCCTGAATCATGAAGCGCAGGGCGCGCGTGCCGGCATCGACGGTCGTGAGGATGAACAGGGCCTCGAACAGGATGATGAAGTGATACCAGATGCCCATCATCACCTTGCCGCCCAGGAAGCTGGACAGGATGCTCGCCATGCCGACAGCCAGGGTGGGCGCGCCGCCGGTGCGCGACAGGATGCTCTTCTCGCCGACATCATGCGCCATCTGCGTGAGCATGTCGGGGGTCACGGTGAAGCCCCAGGAGGAGATGACCTGCGCGGCGTGGCTGGCAGTGGTGCCGATCAGCCCGGCCGAGCTGTTCATGGCAAAGTAAATGCCTGGATGGATGACCGAAGCGCCGATCATGGCCATGACGGCGACCAGCGACTCCATCAACATGCTGCCATAACCGATGAACGCGATCTGACGCTCGTTCTCGATCATCTTGGGCGTGGTGCCGGAGGCGATGAGCGAGTGCCAGCCGGAAACCGAACCGCAGGCGATGGTGATAAACAGAAACGGGAAAAGGCTGCCGGCCCAGACCGGGCCTGTACCGTCGATGAAGCGTGTTATGGCGGGCATCTGCAGGTAGGGATGAACGATGATGACGCCGACCGCGAGCAGGGAGATGGTGCCGACCTTGAGAAAGGTGGAGAGATAGTCGCGCGGCGCCAGCAGCAGCCACACCGGCAGCACCGAGGCAACGAAACCGTAGCCGATGATGATCAATGCGAGCGACAAGCCGGAGAGGGTAAAGTAAGGCGCAATCGCCGGGTTCTCGGAGATCGTGCGCCCGTAGACGAGGGCTACGAGCAGCAGCGCCGCGCCGAGGATGGACATCTCGGCGATGCGGCCAGGGCGGATGTAGCGGCAATAGACTCCCATGATGAGCGCGATGGGAATGGTGCAACCCACCGTGAATGTACCCCAGGGGCTGCCGACCAGGGCCTTGACGACCACCAGCGCGAGCACGGCGAGGATGATGACGCAGATCAGCAGCACGCCGATGCCGGCGATGGTGCCCACGACGGGGCCCATCTCGGACCGCACCATGTCGGCGAGCGATCGGCCGTCGCGCCGCGTGGACAGGAAGAGCACGGTCATGTCCTGCACCGCTCCGGCAAAAACCACGCCGGCCAGGATCCACAGCGTTCCCGGCAGATAGCCCATCTGGGCGGCCAGCACGGGGCCCACCAGCGGGCCTGCGCCGGCGATGGCCGCGAAATGGTGGCCGTAGAGCACATAGCGGTTGGTGGGCACATAATCCAGCCCATCGTTGCGTCGATAAGCCGGCGTCTGGCGCGATCCATCGACGCCAAGCACCTGTTTGGCAATGAAGAGTCCGTAAAAGCGGTAGGCGATGAAATAGATGCACACCGCCGCAATCACCAGCCAGGCGGCATTGACGGGTTCGCCGCGCCGCAGTGCAACCATGGCGAATGAGATTGTGCCCACAACGACGAGGGCTACCCACAAGAGCTTGTTCCAGATGCTGGACCTGGTGTCGCTATCGCTTTTGTTCATCATTTTTCTCCAGACGTGCTTGCGGTTGTCTCCACGGCTGACGCTGACACAAAGGGCTTGAAGACCACGGCAGCAAATCATACTTCTGAAACTATCGAGCGTCAATAGAGGGGTCGAAACTACACATGTCCATGGCTTGGGCTTGCAGTTTGTCGTCTGCTTCAGCCAGTGCTGAGGCCCTTTCTGGCAATCACTGTTTTACCAGCGTGTTTGCATTGCCAGAAAGGGCCTTCGCGTTCAGGTTGTGCTCGATGAATCCGGGCTAGTTCTCCGGCCGCATGGATTCGTTCCTTGAGATTGTTAATCCCAGGTCTCAAAAGCGAGACCTGGGGCACCCGAAGTTGGTACAAAATCAAACGGTCACAGGCCTGGTATTTTGACCGCGTAATTTCGTCGTTTCCCAGGTCCCAAAAGCGGGACCTGGGAAACCCAAAATTGGTACAAAATCAAACGGTCATAGGCCTAGAAGACAAAAACCGGGCCGAATTCCTCGCGGACGTCATTCCACTCGCGGGATTGAACTCCTTTGAAAAGGGGAAGGACGGATTGTTCGGTGTTGGCGTGTTCGGTGTAGAGGGACTGCTCGAACGTGAAGGAGATCCACTTGTCGAGCTTGTAGTTGAGCGTGCCGGCGGCCACGGTGGCTCCATGACGCGAGGCCGAGGTGGTGGCGCGGTTCACGTCGCGTTCCTTGGCCTGATCCACGCCATAGGTGGCGTAGAGCGTCCAGCCGGCATTGCGGCCCGCCGGGTCGGCGTGGAAGATGCGCGAGAGTGGGAGTCCCAACTGCACGACGCCGCCGGCGGCACGGACAGGACGCTCCGGAGCGACCACTTGCTGATGGGCCGCGTTGGTGCCGAGGATGATGTTGGAGCCGCCGTCGTCGGAGGCAACAGTAGCTGTAGCGGTGAGGCCGGTCGTGTCGCTGTAGAAGGAGTAGGCCTGACCGGCGAAGAACCACCGCAGATCGCTGCCGGCATAATACTTGCCAACCAGCGTAAACCAGCGCGTGGGCAGTTGGAACTCAGCATCCCAGCCGTCCTGCTTGCTGCTGGCGGATACGCCGTGAGAAAAGGTGGTTGCGTAGGCTGAGGGAACCGCCGAAGACAGAGCGTTGGCGGTGCGTTTGCCGTCGAATCCGCTGAAGACGATCTGCGCCGGAGCTACGCCGGGCGCGTGATCCAACTGCCACTGGCCGACGATGCGCGCCTGATAATTGGGACGGTCGGAATCCGGCCCCTGGCGCTCTCCGTAACCCAGTTCGTTGGAGATGTTGGCGGCGCTGGGCGGGTTGCCCGAAGCCGGCAGGTTGATGGCAAACTCGGGCATGATGGTGAACCCGCCCGACTTGTGGGTAAAACCTACACGCATTTGCGGATCGCGCTCATAGAGGAAGCCATAATAGGCTCCGAAAAAGGTGGTTTCCAGGATATTCGGCATGGTGGAGGAGCCATAAAGAGTCCAATCCTGGCCGAAGAGCGCGGAGACGGAGTTGTTCTTGTCGAAGTGGTAATCCATGCGTCCCCATGCCAGGCGCAGCGATGGGTTGGAAGAGCGGATGGTGGATACGTTGCGGTTGTCGGAACGATTGAAGTTGCCTTCGAAGTCCATTTCAATCTTTCCGGTAATGTCCCACTTGGTGCTGGGGTCGTACCAGTTGAGATTGAGGCCGAGCCGGGTGGCGCGCGCCTTGAGATGGAACTCCGGATCGCCGTTGGGGCCCGAGTTGGCGGAAAGGAAACCGGGAAGCGGAAAGTCATCCCCGCTGGGATCGGAACTGTCAAAGACCGCGGTCGCCTTGACGAACCCATAGGGGTCCAAGCCGACTCCGTCAGCCTTGAAGGCCGGATTGCGGTCGGTCTTTACGCCACCCACGGGAAAGACGCGAACCGGCGAAATGGCCACGTTGATTTCCTTGGAAGGAGCTTGGGCGATGACGGCCGGCGCTCCCGGCTCGGTGGGATGCGGAGGCGACTGCATTTCCATGTAACCGCTTGAAGAAGCGTGCTTTGGCGCTGTGTTCGCTTGTGTGGGTTGAGCATTCGCTGCAGAGGCATTTTCTGCGGCCAAACGGTCGTAATCGGCCTGGCTGATCAGCCCCTTGGCGAGCAGGATTCTGGCCAGGCTCAAATTCGCTTCCTGCCCAGTGCCTGCCTGGTCAATTTTGGCGACATCGGCCGCAGTCAAGATTCCCTTGGCTTGCAAAGCTTCGACGAGCGGGTTTAGGTTTGAGCTGCCGGGCGCATTCTGTGCTTGCACAGGAATGAGCAACAGGAACAGGGCTGAAAGGCCGCAAAGCGCATAAAAGCGAGCCTTCTTGAAAGCGATGTTCATAACGGTAAAGCCTCCAAATAGTCAGTCGGTTGATTTGTCTGACAATTGGCATATTCGTGCATTATGAATATGCACTTGTCTGTGACAAACATCACAGACAAGTATGTTTCACTGCCTCCAGAATCTCGTTTGCATCCGGCAAACCGCTTTCCTCGATTTTGGCAACCAGTTCACGATGGGGGCGGGGAGTCAATTCATTCCAATAGGTTGGTGAAAATGACGACTGCTCCTAAAGCTGGTTCTGCGCCTTCGCCGGGCAGTACTGCCTCCGTCGCAACCATGGCTGTGGTGATCTTGGCCGTGGCGGCGTTCGCCATTTACTTGTTCAAGACCAATAACTTGCAGGCCGGTTTCTGGAAGCAGGGCTACGATCCGACCGGCCATTGGTGGCTTTCCACCGCTTTTGCCGCGCTGCCCATTTTTGTGCTGTTGGGCACCATGGCGATTCTGCGCCTCAAAGGGCATGTATCCGCGCTGCTGGGGTTGCTTACATCACTGGTCGTGGCCATCGCGATCTTCCATATGCCGGATCGTCTGGCGCTGACCACGGCGGTCTACGGGATCGGGTACGGATTGTTCCCCATCTGCTGGATCATTCTTCCCGTGATCTTTCTTTATAAACTCACGATCAAGGCGGGGCAGTTTGATGCATTGCAGCAAAGCCTCAGCAATATTACGGAAGACAGCCGTCTACAACTCATTCTGATCGCCTTTGCTTTCGGGGCTTTTTTTGAGGGAGCCGCCGGGTTCGGCACGCCGGTTGCGGTGTGCGGCGCCATTCTGATCAGCCTGGGCTTCAGGCCGTTGCAGGCCGCGGGTCTGGCCCTGCTGGCCAACACGGCGCCGGTTGCCTTCGGCGGCCTGGGCATTCCGATTGTCGCCTTGCATGGAGTGACCGGGCTGGACCTGATGATGCTGACGAAGATGGTTGCGCGCATCCTGGTTCCGTTCTGCATCATCGTGCCTTTCTGGGTCATCTGGGTGTTTGCCGGATTCACCGCGATGCTGGAAATATGGCCGGCGATCCTGGTGGCCGGCGTGACGTTCTCGGCGACGCAGTGGGCGGTGGCGACATTCCATGGCCCCTGGCTGGTGGACATCTGCGCTTCCATCGTGACGATCGTCGTGATGATTGCTTTCCTGAAGGTCTGGAAGCCGAAGCGGGTGCTCAATGCGTCGCTCGAAGACATTACCGCCGAGGCGCGGATCAAGCACGTCCACAGCGCCGGAACGGTCTTCAAGGCATGGCTGCCGTGGCTGACTCTGAGCGTGGTGGTGTTTGTGTGGGGAACGCCCCAGTTCAAGGGCGCCGTTGACCATGCGACGACCATCAACTTCACCGTGGCCGGGCTGGATGGCGTTGTGCAGCGCATGCCGCCGGTGGTCACAAAGCCCACAGTCGAAAAAGCGGTATTCGCTCTGAACTGGTTGACGGCGACGGGAACGGGCATATGCGTGGCGGCCATCCTCGCCGGGCTGATGATGGGCCTGAGTCTGCGCAGTATCGTCGGAGTCTTTTTCAAGACTGCATTCGATATCCGCTTTACAGCCCTCACCATCGCGGCCATGCTCGGTCTGGGCTTCATTACGCGCTATTGCGGCCTGGACGCCACCATGGGGCTGGCCTTTGCGCGCACCGGAACGCTGTATCCTTTCTTTGGTGCGCTGGTGGGGTGGCTGGGCACGGCGTCCACCGGATCGGACACCTCTTCGAACGTGATCTTCGGCAGCCTGCAGGTGGTGACTGCGAAGCAGATTCACGTATCGCCAATCCTGATGGCGGCGGCCAATTCGGGCGGCGGCGTGATGGCCAAGATGATCGCCGCGCAGAGTATTGTTGTAGCCAGCACGGCTACGCTGACCTATGGCAAAGAGGGGACCATTTTGAGGTCCACCATCTTCCACAGCATTGCGCTGGCTTGCCTGGTGGGCGGGTTGGTGTACCTGATGGCCTGGGTCTATCCATTCACCTTGTTTGTCGTGCACTAAAACCGTACCCGCCGGCTCCATTCGTGCTTCGCGCCCCGGCGCAGGGCGCGCATGGAGCCGGCACAATCACTAAGCCGCGGGCTGAACGCGCGGGGAGAAAATCGTGACATCGACTGTTGCACTCGCAGAAACAGAAAGCAAGACCGGCAGTACGCTCAGCTCGAGCGAGATCCTCAGCTCGAGCGAGATCAGGGAGCAGTTGCGGACGTTCATCGATCCGGCGCGCATTCTTACGCGGCCCATCGACCTGATCGCCTTTGCCTCCGACGCCAGCCTCTACCGCCTGATTCCGCGGGCCGTGGTTCAGCCCGTGAACGCCGAGGAGGTGCGCCGGCTTTTCGTCTATAGCCGCGAGCACAGGATTCCCCTGACCTTTCGGTGCGGCGGAACCAGCCTCTCGGGCCAAGCCATCACAGATGGGATTCTGGTGGATGTGGGCCGCTTCTGGAGATCGGCCAACGTGGAAGAAAACGGACACTTGCTGCGCGTGCAGCCGGGATTGATCGGGCAGCAGGCCAACAACATTCTGAAGAAGTACGCCGTCAAGATCGGACCGGACCCGGCTTCGATCACCGCGGCCCGGCTGGGCGGAATTCTCTCCAACAACGCCAGCGGCATGTGCTGCGGCGTGGTGCAGAATGCCTACCATACGCTGCGCTCATTGACCTTCATGCTGCCCTCCGGCACGGTGATCGATTCGGCCGCCCCGGATGCCGATGCGCGCTTCCGGGAAGCCGAGCCGGCGCTGGCCGATGGACTGCTGGAGCTGAAGCGGCAGTTGGAATCGAACACGGAACTGGCCGCCCGCATTCGCGCCAAGTATCGCATCAAGAACACCACCGGCTATTCGCTCAACGCCTTTCTCGATTATTCGACGCCGGTGGAGATCTTCAGCCACCTGCTGATTGGCGCCGAAGGAACGCTGGCGTTCATTGTCGAGGCGGTGCTCGAGACGGTTCCCGACCTGCCGGTGAAGTACACCGGACTGCTGCTGTTCCCAGACCTTCATGCGGCCTGCGCGGCGATTGCGCCGCTGCGCGAGGCGGGCGCGGCGGCGCTCGAGCTGATGGACCGGGCCTCCCTGCGCTCCGTTGAAGACAAGCCCGGAATTCCGCCCGAGATTCGCAAACTGTCCGGCACCGCGGCGGCCTTGCTGGTGGAATTTCAGACGGCGGATGTGAACGCGGTGAAGGAAAACGCGGCCAAGGCGCAAGCTGCTGTCGTCGGTTTGGATCTGGTCGGCGAGGCCATGTTCACCGACGATCCGGCGCAACAGGAGCGGCTGTGGAATATCCGCAAAGGGCTGTTTCCCTCTGTGGGCGCGGTTCGCGCCAGCGGCACCACGGTCATCATCGAAGACGTGGCCTTCGCCGTGAAGCACCTGGCGGACGCGGCTGTCGACCTGACCCGCTTGTTCGAGAAACACGGCTACACCAACGCCATCATCTTTGGCCACGCCAAGGACGGAAATCTCCATTTCGTCATCACCCAGGGGTTCAACACCGAAAAGGAAACAACCCAGTACCGCGATTTCATCGACGATGTCGTGCATCTGGTAGTGGGCAAATACGACGGTGCACTGAAGGCCGAACACGGCACCGGGCGCAACATGGCGCCGTTTGTCCAGACCGAGTGGGGCAAGGAAGGATTCGCGGTCATGCAGCGGCTCAAGGAGCTGGCCGATCCTGAAAACCTGCTCAATCCTGGGGTCATCATCAACCCCGATCCCGCCGCGCACATGGCCGACCTGAAGAGAATGCCGGTGGTGGAGGAGGAGGTCGATAAATGCATCGAGTGCGGCTATTGCGAGCCGAAGTGCCCCAGCCGCGACCTCACCCTCACGCCCCGCCAGCGCATTGTGGTACGGCGCGAGATGCAGCGCCTGAAGGACAGCGGCGCTGCCGGCAATGGGGGCTACGACGCATTGAACCACGACTTTCCTTACATGGCCCTGGATACCTGCGCCGTGGACGGATTGTGCGCCACGGCCTGCCCGGTCTCGATCGATACCGGCAAGCTGACCAAGCGCTTCCGGCAGATGCGCCACACGGCGCTGGCCAATAGCATTGCCGTCACCATCTCCCGCAACATGAAGCTGACCGAATTCGGCGCGCGCTTCGCCCTGGGCGCGGGCCATGCCGTCGAGAGCGTATTCGGCCTGCCGGTGATGCGCGGCATTACCGCTGTTCTGGACAAGGCTTCGCGCGGGTTGATGGACGAGGCGTTCTGGAAGTGGTGCGCCGAGATGCCCCGGCCGCGCCGCGGAGCATTGCCCGTCAGGCCCAGCAAGAATGCCGAGGCGGTCTACTTTCCAGCCTGCATCTCGCGCATCATGGGCGCGCTTCCCGGCGAGTCGGAGGAGACCAACGTGATGCAGGCGCTGCTTTCAGTCGCCGACCGGGCGGGCGTCAAGCTTTATGTCCCCGAGGACATCGAGGGCAATTGCTGCGGAGTTCCATTCTCCTCCAAGGGCTTTGAGGCCGCGAACCACGCCACGGTCGATCACACCATCGAGAACTTCTTCCGCTGGTCAAACGGAGGCGAGCTGCCGGTTGTCGTCGACACCAGCCCTTGCACCTACGGGCTCAAAACGGCGCGCCCGAACCTGAGCCCGGAGAACCAGGCCAAGTTCGACAAGCTCACCATTCTGGACTCGATCGAGTTTGCCCACGACCGCCTGCTGCCCACCTTGCCCATTCACCGCAAGGTTCACTCGGTGGCGCTGCACCCGGTCTGCTCGGCGACCAAAATGGCCATCACGCCGAAGCTGGTCCGCATCTCGTCGGCATGCAGCGAAACCGTGCTGGTGCCGAGCGACGCCGGCTGCTGCGCCTTTGCGGGAGACCGCGGGTTCCTCTTTCCGGAGCTGACGGCCTCGGCCAGCAGCGCGGAAGCCGCGCAGGCGACGGCGCAGGAACACGACGGCCATTTCTCCAGCAGCCGCACCTGCGAGATCGGCATGACGCGGTCCACCGGCAAGGTTTACCGGTCCTATCTGCACCTGCTGGACTACGCCTCGCGGCCGTGACCGACGCGCCGTTGCGGCAGAGATCGGTTGGGTACCGAAGCTCGAATGTGCCGGCGCTGAAATCAACCGGACCTGAGGCTTGACCGGTTCGGCCTGAGAGCTGGCCTTGCCGGGCAGATCGCTCCATGCGATTTACCCGGGAGGGCCGGTTTTTCATGCTGGGAAGGCCGCAGTTTGCCTCGATTGCGGAGTGCGCGGGCCCGGGCTTTTGATCGGCAAGAAGGCGCTGCCGCACGTTCGCCGCGCCACCCATCCGCGCCACCCATCGGCTATGATAAGTTCGCGATGGAAAATGCACATCCTTTCAACGGAAAATGGGCTCTGGTCACCGGGGCCAGCGCGGGCATCGGCGAGGCATTGGCGCGGGAACTGGCCGCGCACGGGGCCAAACTCATCCTCACGGCGCGGCGGCTTGCCCGGCTGGAGGTGCTGAGTGCGGAACTGACGGCCAAGGGCGTGGAGGTGCGCATTATCACCGCGGATCTGAACGATCCCGCCGCACCCCAGCAGCTTTACGACGCGACCGAGGGCAATGGTCTCAGCGTCGACATTCTGGTCAACAACGCCGGGCTGGGCCAGTTCGGCGCGTTCTGCCAGAGCGCCATCGAGCAGGAGATGAGTCAGGTGCGCGTCAACTGCGAGGCCATGGCGCGGATCTCGCGGCTTTTTGTCCCGCGCATGGTCGAGCGCCGCCGGGGCTGGGTGCTGGTGGTGGCCTCGACGGCCAGCTTTCAGCCCGTTCCCTACCTCTCGACTTACGCCGCCACCAAGGCTTTCGACCGCTTTTTCGCGCTGGGAATGGCCGCCGAGGTGGCCCGTTTCGGCGTGCAGGTGACGGCGTTGTGCCCAGGGCCGACGGAGAGCGAGTTTTTCAGTGTCGCCCGCGCCGGCGCCATCCGCGGCCATAGCGTGCAGCCGGCCGAAGAGGTGGCGCGGATGGGCATTGCCGCTCTCGAGCGCGGCCAGCGCACCATCATTCCCAACCTTCGCGGCAGGTTCACGGCCTGTCTCGTTCGCTTTCTTCCGGTCGGGCTGATTACCCGCTTTGTCGAGAAGACCGCGCGGCCGGCCTGAAGGCGCGCAGCCTGGCGGGGGCAGCTCCGGCTAGGCTGTGCGCTTGCCGTGCACAGTCGATTCCCTCCCATGGTGCGCGGAAAGTCTTCAGGCGGCGGCTTATGGATTTTCCTGGACCTTCACCACCAGGCAGGTGATCGTCTTTTCGCCGGCGACCAGCATCTGATGCGGCACTCCGGCCGGAACGTGTGCCACATCGCCTGCCCGCAACTCCTGCCGGATGCTGCCCTCAATCGCGGAGCCGCGCACTTCTCCCGGTCCAGTTGCTCGCGCACCGGCCATCGTACCGCCCGTCAGGAGCGTTGCGCGGCCATCGAGCACGTAAAATACGTCTGCGAAGTTCTCATGCATCTCGGCCTCGCCGTCGCGGCTGCGAAACGAGAGCATGGCGCAATGCAAGGGATACTCCTTCAGGGTCTCGCTCGCCGAGCCGTCTCCGTGCCTGGCCAGCTTGCTCAGATAGGCCGCGCGTTCGAGCAGCAGCGCGGCGGACCAATGGTCGACCGGGTTCCGTGGGCCACTCCGCGGAGCCTCCGCCGGGGGAACGAATTCTTTTTCCGCCGGGAGCAGTTCCTGCAGGATTTTCTTTGAAAATGAGTCCATCACACCTCCAAGTTTACGGCAAAGGCCGTCGGGCGCAGGACGAAGAAAATGCGGCGAGCAGGTGGACGGAGAGCTGGTGGGCTTCCAAGTTGACTCGCGGTGGCGGCTTTGACCGGTTGCGCCTGAAGGTGTCCATGCAGATTGCGCTTCAAGGAAGCTCTGAATGAGCCTCAAAACCTTCCCTCAGGGGCTAAAGCCCTATCATTCCGGCCTCTTTACGGCACGGCTAAAGCCGTGCCCTTTCAAAGCTCCTCTACACCTGCTAGAAAAATGCTCTAGTGGCAGAAACAACGGCCATGAGCCAGAAATTGCCGGAAAATTCGTGAAAATAGGGGGAAATAATAATCTTGAAAATAGCGCTTGACAATCGTGTGTTGCGAGTGTGAGCATTTGTGCGTTAGTTGAGCAATAGCTCGCAAGGGGGTGAAACTTCGCGATGATGCTCTCGGTGCAAGCCGCGCGATTTCACCACTCTTCTTCTTCTCCCCCAGCCGCCTCGGTCGGGTGATCGGGAGGGATTCCGCTCCTTCCGAAGCTGCTCGGGATGCAATCACCTATGGAGTCCATGAGCCACAATGATTGAATCAACGTATGGAGACATGAAGCGATGAAAGAAAGAATCCAGCAACTTGGCGGGTTTCTGGCCGGAATGGTCATACCCAACATAGGCGCGTTCATAGCCTGGGGCATCATCACCGCCCTGTTCATCCCCACCGGATGGATTCCCAACGCGACCTTCGTTAAACTGGTCGGCCCCATGATCACCTATCTGCTTCCGCTGCTCATCGGCTACACCGGCGGCAAGATGATCCATGGTGTGCGCGGCGGGGTGGTCGGCGCGGGAGTCACGATGGGCGTCATCGTCGGTTCCGGCATTCCCATGTTCCTCGGCGCCATGATCATGGGTCCGCTGGGCGGCTGGACGATGAAGAAGATCGACGAGTTCCTGGAGGAGAAGATCCCGGTAGGCTTCGAGATGCTCATCAACAACTTCTCGGCCGGAATTCTGATCGTTCTTCTGGTTCTGCTTGCGCAGGTCGCCATCAGCCCGGTGGTCTCGGGCTTCAGTAACGGCGCCGGCTTCGTGGTGGACCTGCTGATCAAGAAGCGCCTCCTGCCTTTGGCCGCCATCGTCATCGAGCCGGCCAAGATATTGTTCCTCAACAATTCCATCAATTACGGCATCCTGGCTCCTCTAGGCGTAGTTGCAGCCAAGAATACCGGCCATGCCATCGAATTTCTGCTGGAAACCGATCCTGGCCCCGGTCTCGGCCTGCTCTGCGCGTTCTATTTTGCCGGCAAGGGCGAGCTCAAGGAATCGTCTCCGGGAGCCATGGTCATCCAATTTCTGGGCGGCATTCACGAGATCTATTTTCCCTTTGTCCTGGCCCACCCCATCATGGTCCTGTCGGTGATTGCCGGCGGCTTAAGCGCGGATTTCTGGTTCGTCATCAGCGGCGCCGGCGTGGTGTCGATCCCTGCCCCCGGTTCCATCTTCGCCTATCTGGCGGTCATCCCTCCGGGACAGTATTTCCAGGTCCTGACCGGTGTCGCCATTGGCGCTCTAGTCTCTTTCCTGGTCGGTGTGCTGATCCTGAAGGTCTACCCCGTGCCGGTGGAAGCAGTCAAGGAACAGTAAGTTACCGGTTGGCGGACCGGCGCAAGCGGGCCGGTCCGCGAGGAAAGTGAATCGGCGCAAGCGGGCCGGTCCACCAAGAAAAGTGAATCGGCCCGAGAGGCAGCTTATCTAACGGATCGGCAATCCGGCTGAACCGTCAATCCGGATCGTCCATCGTTGTTGCGAGGTTAAATATGCCAAACTCAATTTCCGCTTCTGAAGTCAAGACCATCGTTTTCGCCTGCGAGGCGGGGATGGGGTCCAGCGTGATGAGCGTCAATTCCCTGAAAAAGAAGCTCAAGGCGGCGCAGGTTGCCGACATCAAGGTGGTCCACCTGCCGGCCCGCGAGATTCCTCCGGACGCTCAAATCGTCTTGGTCCATCAGGGCCTGGCGGATGTGGCCCGGACGAAGGCGCCCCATGCGGTGGTGCTGACCTTCAAGGCTTTCCTGAATGATCCGGTCTTCGACAAGTTGGTGCAGTCGCTCGTCGCCAAGTCGGAGATCACAGCCTCGGCGTAATGCCAGGAGGGGATTCCATGTCAATTTTGTCTGTCGAGCTGATTCGCTTGCGCGCCCATGCCAAGGATAAGCCCGACGCCATCCGCCAGGCGGGCGAACTGCTGGTCGCCGGCGGCAGGGTTCTGCCCGAATATGTGGATGGAATGCTGGCGCGCGAGCAATCGATGTCCACCTGCCTGGGCAACGGGGTCGCGATCCCGCACGGCATCTTCGAGAATCGCGGCCACATTTTGAAGACCGGGATCTCCGTTCTTCAACTGACGGAGGCCATCCCGTGGGACGAAGACGAAACCGTCTCTCTGGTGATCGGCATTGCCGCCTCATCGGATGAACATGTGGGCGTGTTGGCGAACCTGGCTGAGGTGATCGAGGACGAAGCCAAGCTGGCCGCGCTGCTCCAAACGGACGATCCTCAAGTCGTGCTGAGTTATCTGGGTGCCGCAAATGAAACAGCTTGAGCTTGTGATCGAAAATCAGACCGGTTTGCATGCGCGTCCGGCCCAGGTTCTGGTCAAGCTGGCCAAGCAATTCAAGGCCGATATCCGGATCGAGTGCAATCAGAAGCGCGCCAACGGCAAGAGCATGGTCTCCGTGCTGACGCTGGGCGCAGTTTGCGGAAGCCGCGTCTCGGTCGAAGCCGATGGCGAAGACGAGGACGTGGCGCTCACGAGGATTGCGGAGGCGATTCGCTCGAAGTTGGGCGATGTGGATGCGCCCGCCTCTCATCCTGCCGCTGGGCCTGCCGCCGCGCCGTCCGCGGCTGCTTCTGGCTCGCAAGCTTCATCGCAACCGAAGCCGGAACAGGCGCTGCAGAAGTTGGCTGGCTCGATTTACGGAGTCGGCGCGGGACCTGGTATCGCAGTCGGCCCTCTTTTCCAGTTTCAATCCGACGATCTGACGCGCATCAACCTGGAGCTGCTGGCCGCGAGCGAACAACTGAGCCTGGATGAGGCCCTGCCGCGGGCCAGGCAGCAGCTCGCCGCACTGCACCGGCAGATGGTCGAGAAGAAACTGGGAGCCGAGGCGGCCATTTTCGAGGCGCAGCGCGAGTTTCTGGATGATCTCGATCTGATCGAGATGGTTCAGGAGCGCATCGGAACAGGGCTCAATGGCGCCCGCGCCTGGCAGGCCGCCATCGACGAGCGAGCCAGGGCGATTGCCGCGCTGGGCGACGCTTGCCTGGCTGCCCGCGCAGACGATTTGCGCGATGCGGGAGGACGCGTTTTGAGGCTGATGCTGGGGGTCACCGACAAGGGTTTCAACTTGCCGGAGACACCGGTGGTGATTGTGGCCCGGGATCTTTGTCCCTCGACCATGGCGGCGTTCGATGCCGAGCGAGTCCTGGGATTTGTGACGGTCAACGGCGGCCCAACCTCGCACGTCGCGATCCTGGCGCGCGCGCTGGGATTGCCGGCGATTGTCGGGGTAGAAGAATCGGTTTTGGCTCTGGCGGATCAGACCATGGTCGTCGTGAACGGCGGAGATGGAAGCTTGATCGTCGATCCCTCTCCCGAAGTGCTCGACCGTTCGATGGAGGCGCGGGAGCGCTGGCTGGAGAGCCGGCGGAAAGCGCAGGAGGATACGAATTCACCCGCCTTCACGCGCGACGGCCAGCGGGTGCGCGTGACGGGAAACGCCGGTTCCACGGACGATGCCGCCGCAGCCGTCAAGATGGGCGCCGATGGCATCGGCCTGCTGCGCAGCGAGTTTCTATTTCTGGATCGCAGCGTGGCGCCCACCGAGGACGAGCAGTTCGGTTTCTATCGCGGTTTTGCCGAAGCCATGCGATCGTTGCCAGTCATCATCCGCACCCTGGATATAGGCGGGGATAAGCCCCTGGCCTATATTCACATGGGTCCGGAAGCAAACCCGTTTCTGGGAGAGCGCGGCATCCGTCTTTGCCTGACCCATCTGGACTTGTTCCGCGAACAGTTGCGCGCGATTCTGCGGGCTGCGCCTTATGGCAATCTGCAAATCATGTTTCCCATGGTCAGCGACATCGGCGAGTTGCAGCAGGCCAGGGAACTGGTGGAGCAGCAGCGGCGGGAACTGGGCATGGCGCCCATCAAGCTGGGCATCATGGTCGAGGTTCCATCGGCCGCGCTCATGGCCGACAAGCTGGCTCCGCACGTCGATTTTTTCTCGATCGGCACCAACGATCTGACTCAATACACGCTGGCGATGGACCGCGGCCACGCAGGCCTGGCGGCCCGGCAGGACGGGTTGCATCCGGCCGTCCTGCGGTTGATTGCCCGCACGGTCGAGGCCGCCCACAAACTCGGCAAGCCTGTGGATCTATGCGGCGAGCTGGGCTCCGATATCGCCGCCATTCCCATTCTGATCGGTCTGGGGGTGGATGAACTGAGCGTCAGCATTCCCGCCATTCCGATGGTCAAGCAGCAGGTGCGCACGCTTTCCCTTGGTGGCGTCGAGCCCCTGGCCCGCAAGGCGCTGGAGTGTTCGACGGCCGCTGAAGTGCGCGAACTGGTCAGGGCCTTCACCGCGTAGGGCGAGGGCTATGTCGGGAACCACAAAAAGTTCTGGCGCCGATGTCAACCAGACGCTAAAGACGCGGTTTGCGTCTGAAAATTACTCGAAAGGATTTGAACATGGGAAAGAATTATCAATCTTATCGCTCGCTGAATTACTCCCTGCCCAAGAGCAGCCTGACTTGGAATCTTTACGGCGCGGGTCTGGAGAGCATGGGCAACCATGGCGCTCCGGAACCCATCGCGATCCCCGAGCCGAAGGACGATCAGTTGCTGGTGCGGATCGACAGCGTCAGCATTTGTTTTTCGGATGTGAAGATACTCAAGCAGGGCGGCAGCCACCCAAAGCTGTATAACCGCGATCTGGCCCACGATCCCACGCGCCTGGGGCACGAGGTTTCACTGACCATCATCAAGGTGGGCAAGGATCTGAAGGGAACCTATCGCCCAGGGGAGCGGCTGGCGGTTCAGCCCGACATTTATCAGAAGGGCCGCTCGACAGCCTACGGCTACGTCATCCCCGGCGGCATGACCCAGTATCATCTGATCGGCAAAGAGGTTCTGGAAACCGACGCGGGTGCGTGCCTGCTGCCGGTGAATGACGGCATGGGTTACGCGGAATCGGCTCTGCTGGAGCCATGGGGCTGTGTGATGGCCGCCTATACCCAGCGCCGCCGCCTTGCGCCCAAGCCCGGCGGAACGGCCTGGATCGTCGGCCAGCCTGGAGATCAGACTGAATTCACATCTTCGCTGCAACTGAAGCCGGCCGTGCTTGTGCTCACCGATGTTCCTGCCTCGGTGAAGCGGATGGCCGCGGCCACGGGCGCTCAACTGATCGAGCGCAATGGCCTGACTGCGGAGGACTACGGCGCTCTCAGTCAGGAACTGACCAAGGGCGCGGGCTTCGACGACATCGTTCTGTTGAATCCCAATTCCGCTTACGCGGTGGGTGAAGCCGCCCGTTTCATCGCCCGGCGCGGCACCTTCAATCTGGTGGGGAGCAGCCCGCTCGATGGACTGGTGAAGGTGGACCTGGGGCGTCTGCATTACGACTATATCGCTCTGGTCGGCAGCAACGGGCTCGATCTGGCCGCATCCTACGGAACGAAACGCAATCGCTGCGAAATGCGCGCGGGAGGAACAGCGGTCTTTGTCGGCGCGGGCGGGCCCATGGGGCAGATGCACGTCCAGCGAGCTCTTGAGCTGCCCGGCGGCCCCAAACTGGTGATTGCCACAGAGGTCAGCGATGTCCGCCTGAAGACCTTGAAAGATATGTTCGCTCCGCTGGCCGCCAAGCAGGGACGCACCATTGAGTTTTTCAATCCGGCTAACTCCAAGCTGTCTTTCCGCGACTTCGTTCTGCAACGTACCGCGGGCCAGGGCGCCGACGATGTGGTGGTCAGCGTGCCAGTCGCCAAGCTGATCGAAGAAGGAGCCTCGGTGATGAAGTCCGACGGAATGCTGGTGGTCTTCGCCGGAGTTCCGAATGGCACTTACGGAGCCGTGAATCTGAGCAACGTGTATTTGTTTAATGCACAATTTACCGGGACATCGGGACTGACCATTGCCGATCAATCGCTGGTGATGGAGCGGCGCGTTGCCGGAACGCTTTCCCCAGGACGCTCGGTGGCAGCCATCGGTGGGCTCAACTCCGCCGCTGAAGCTCTTCAATCCGTGATGGATGGCCGATTCCCCGGCAAGGTTGTTCTTTTTCCGCAAATTCCGAGCTTGCCGCTGATGGGCCTTGACGCAGTGCAAGACCGCCTGCCGGAAGTTGCCGCGAAATTGGGTGAGAACCTGATGTGGACCAATGAGGCGGAAGAAGCGCTCATCGACAAGTTATGGGAAAAGCCGCAGGAATAAGCCGAAGAAAGGAATGAATTGCAAGAACCCATGATCTACACACTTACACTGAATCCAGCCGTCGACCGTGAGCTGACTGTTCCCGCCATGGAATTCGACGCGGTGCTGCGGGCGGCTGAGTCACGGGTGGATTTTGGCGGGAAAGGGTTCAACGTCTCACGCCTGCTGAAGAATCTGGACACGCCCAGCACTGCCGTCGGCTTTCTCGGCGGGCGCTCTGGAGAGCTGCTGCAGGACGGCCTGCGGGGGCTCGGGATCGGTGCTGACTTTGTCTGGATTCCCGGCGAAACCCGGACAAACATCAGCATCGTCACCGAGCCTCCCAGCCATTACATCAAGGTCAACGAAAAAGGCCCACCGGTCGAGCAGGAAAAGCAGGACGAGTTACTAGCCAAGATAGACTCCATCGCTTCTCCCGGCGACTGGTGGGTGCTTGCCGGAAGCCTGCCGCCCTGTGTCGGCAACGATTTCTATGCCCAGATCGTCAAGGTGTTGAATCGGCATGGAGCCAAGGCGGTGCTGGACACGACCGGCGAAACGCTGCGCCTGGGATGCGCCGAGCACCCATACCTCGTGAAGCCCAATGCCGAGGAAGCGGGCACTCTGACCGGCTTTCCGGTGGAGACGCTGGCGCAGATTTCACTGGCGGCGGACGAGATTCGGAAGATGGGAGCGCAGAACGTGGTGATCTCGATGGGCAAGGCGGGGGCTCTGCTGCATACGGAGCAGGGCGCCTGGCTGATCGGCGGCCCAAAGGTGAAGGAAAAGAATCCGATCGGAGCAGGAGACTCGATGGTCGGCGGATTGGTTTGGGCTCTTACACAGGGACGCCCCTTGCGCGATTCGCTTGCGTGGGGGGTGGCCAGCGGCGCCGCCACGGCCAGCCTGGGCGGGACTGAAATCGGCTCGCGCGCATTGATCGAAGAACTGCTTGAGCAAGTTACATTTCAGGAAATTTCAGAGTCCGTCTAGTTAGGCGGGCGGATCATTTTGTCATCGCACGGATGAATTTTGGTTTTCTATGCCTCGCAATTTAGAACCGGAAAGCCGCAAAGCTGAGCTGTCTGGCGGCAGTGCACTGACAGGATGATTTCGTACTTTGGATTCGTGCTTTCCCAGGTCCCAAAAGCGAGACCTGGGGCACCCGAACGCTTGTGGTTAAATTACGAATTCACCAAGTCAAGGTACTGGTGTGGTGCGAAGGATGGATTGGATCAAGGAAAGAGAAGGGAGAATCTCAGATGTCACTCGATCTGCATGAAGAAAAACAGTATTCGAAGAGCGTACCGGAAATTTATCAGGCTGCCTTGGTTGCGGTTGAAAAACTGGATGGAAAGATGGTTTCCTCGGCGCCGGAGAAGGGACACTTCGAGGTGAAGTTTCCGAAAACCGTTCTCGGAAAGACGCTTGGCGAGCGAACTTATCTCACCTTCGAAGTGCGCGCCCAGGGCGAGAGCAGCCAGGTTGTCGTGGATGCCTACCCTCTGGACGCCGTTGAGCGGAAGTTATTGTTCGGGGCGCGCAAGGGAGTGACTCGGACGATGGTCAACTGGTTTATCGAGCAACTGGATCAGCAACTCGCATAGCACCCAGTTCCATTCGCCCGGCCGGTCTTCAATAACAGGCTCTAGGTCTCATCAGGGGAGTTATCGCATGGCACTGAACGCGCATGACCGCGCACGGCGCATCAAGATCATTCTTTTCGACGTCGATGGCGTCCTGACGGACGGCGGAATCTGGCTGTTTCCCGCGCCTGCCGCGAGCAGCCAATCCACGCAGGACCAGATTGCCGCGTATGAGGGCAAAGGCGGATTCGCAATCTCCGCCGGCAGCATGGTGGAAAGCAAAGGCTACAGCGCCCACGACGGCGCGGGCATCTGGCTGGCGCGGCTGGGCGGCTTGAAGTGCGGAATCATTACCCGGCGCATCAGTGAAGGCGTGGCTCTGCGCGCCCGCGACCTGCATCTCGAGTTTGTGTACATGGGGCAGGCATTCAAGATGAAGGCGGTGAACGAGATTATCGACAAGGAGGGCGTGACGCTGGATGAGATCGCCTATGTGGGCGACGACGTGATCGACCTGCCGGTGATGCGCAAGTGCGGATTTGCGGTAGCCGTGAACGATGCTCGCCCGCAGGTGAAGGCCGCGGCCCACTACATCACTCCGAACCGGGGCGGCCACGGAGCCGGACGCGATGCGATCGAATTCATCCTGGATGCGAAAGGCGTGCTCGATGAATGCATCGAGGCCTATATTAACGAGCCCAGCCTCATTCCACCGCAGGCGCATACCGAAGAAAGCAGCGATGGGGCATAGCTCCACGCCGCGAGCTTTGCAGCTGAAGCTTGCTCATGCTTTGAGAATCTCTTTTGCCGTAATTTCATCGGTCACGAGTCCGGTAATAAGCTGTCCGCGCAGCGCTCCCAGGATTGGCTTGACCTTGTTCGGCCCTCCGGCGATCACGACAATCTGTGACTTTGCCAGTTGCGACAGCGGTATGCTGGCCACCCGTTCGTTTGTCGATCCCTGGATCAGGCGGCCGTTTTTGTCGAAGGTCCATCCGATGATCTCGCCGACTGCCTTGTGCCTGAGCAAGTCGGCAAGCTCCGCATCGTCGATGAAACCATCCTTATACATGGGGCAGTGGCTCTCAATTTCGGATGTGCCGACGAAAACCGCCTTGGCCTGCATGGCGAGCTCCTGCACCGAGCGGAATGCCTTCAGCTTCTGCAGGTTGATCTTCTCCTGCACGGTGCTTGTCAGCACCGGGGTTGGCAGCAAAAACGCCTGAGCGTTGATCCTGTCCGCGAGTTGCATCACGACTTCGAAATGGCTTGCCCGGCCGTCATGCGCCATGTTGCCGACAACGGAGACAATCTTGTGTTGAGACTGGTGCATGGGGGTAACTTGGCTGACCATTGCGCGCATGGTTCGTCCCGTGCCGAATGCGCAGACGGTCGGAACCTTTGCCCCTAAAAAGCCTTCAAGATATTCAGCGGCGCATATTCCCAATTCCTTGAAAAGCACCTGGGGCGATCCACCATGAGGGGCGACATCGCAATAGCTCAGCTTGTATCTCTCGCGCAGTTGCTCGGCCAGCGCCGCGCACGAAGCCAGCGGATGGTCGAGGCGGAACTTGATCAATCCCTCGGAAGCCGCAAAGGAAACCAGCCGCTGCGCCGACTGGCGGGAGACATGCAGCTTGAGGGCGATCTCATCCTGCGTGTTACTCGCAACATAGTATAGCCACGCCGCTCGTGCAGCGAGGTTGAGCTTGTGCTGATGCTTGTCGGTCGTTTCGCCTGAGTCCGAGACTATCTCCATGGATCAAGTATAATTCGACTTCAACGCCGGCGCCTTATCGAGCGGAACGATAACTATAGGTGCGCCGCAGTAGGAAAAGGCTCTTGAATCTCTCTACCCTTCCGTGTACTGTTTATTTTGGCGGACCCGGAGGGACTCGCCCCCCAACCAAGGGATTACGAGTCCGGTACGATCCCTGTAAGTTATTGATAATTAAACATCATGCTCAGTAATCGAGCGTAGGCCAAAATCGCTGGCATATCGTAATTGAGCACCAGTTTACGTTGCCTTCCGGAATGAATGAATGCACCGCTATTGTACCGATGCGCTGAGTTCGCGACGATCGCACGTCCACGGACGAGTGGTTTGTGATTGCACCTACTCGGCGACTCGCAACCCAAGTGGCTCACTCTCGGACGGGAGCGCCTTGGTGAGCCGCGGGAATATCCAGTCGATGAGGATCGTGTGCAATGGACCGTCGAGCATCTGGGAGTATTCCTGATCGACCCAGCCCCAGAGAAGTGGCGCTCAACGGGTGGAACTCATGGCCCACAGCATGGGTAGCCGGGCACTCGAAAATGCATTGGATCAACCGGAGGAATCCCATTTCTCAGTCAAATTCCGAGAAGTGGTTCTGTCCGCTCCTAGGCGCATATGTCATTGATCATGTTGAATTTATATGGCGGAGAGGGAGGGATTCGAACCCCCGATAGCCTTGCGACTATGTCTGATTTCGAGACGGGCGTACTATCTATTGTTATCAAGCATTTAGCGGATGGGTGGCTACTTTTTGCGCTCGTTGGAATCGCCTTCTTGTCGTAGTAGCTCGTGGGGTCACCCGTGGTATCATGTAATTGTGAAAGTCGTGCTCGATACCGCTGCCCTAATCAGCGCAATTCGTTCAAGCACTGGGGCTGCGGCTGAAATTGTCCGGTTAGCGGCGGTAGGAAAGCTGACCTTGCTGATGGATTTGAAGCTGGTCTGCGAGTATCGGGATGTGGCTCAGCGTCCACAGCACATTGCGGCATCCGGGAGAACGGCGGAAGATGTGGCAGCCGTCATAGAAATGCTGGAAGCCATAGCGGTTCCAGTTTTGGTGAGGATCAAGCATAGACCGCTCTCCCAGGACGAGAACGACGACATGGTTCTGGATATTGCGATCAATGGCGATGCCGATGCAGTTGTGACAAACAACATCAAGGATTTCAGGGCGGCGGCAGAACGGTTCGGGATTCAAGTGCTGACCCCGAGAGAGTTTTTGATTGCATTTAGAAAGGGAGAATCTCATCATGCCAGCGAATCAGAGGAAAAGCGTAATCAGTAAATTCCCGCTCCGGCTCATGCCATCCGTGCGGAGGGTAGCCGAGGATTTTTCGCTCAAAGAAGGTGTCTCTCTGAATCAATTCATCAATGTTGCCGTGGCCGAGAAGATTGTGCATCTCCAGCACGATGAATGGCTGGCAACGAGACCGAAACCAACCGCGGCACGCATTGCACGAGCACTTGCGATCTTGGACCATTCAAGTCAGAATGCACCCGATCCTGGCGATGAGTTGCCAGACGAGTACGTATCCATCCGCGAGACGGATGAGTACAAACGAGCTTTGGGTGCGAAATGAAAGCTTCATCGGTCAACCGTTGATTTGCGAAATGTTTCTTTGCCGAAACCAGGGGGAAGCGATGAGCAAATTGTTTGAAGAGATGGCACAAGGAACGGCTGAAGCCCGCGCCTACATGGAAGGTGAGCGCAAGGGTTACAAGGTCACTCTGCCGGAGACCGTGGACGTGCGAAGTCTCCGTAAGCGCCTGCGCCTGAGCCAGGGGCGCTTCGCAGATCGTTTTGGTTTGTCAGTCGATGCAGTTCGTCATTGGGAGTCTGGGCGTCGCCAGCCGGAAGCCGCGGCGCGCGCGCTTCTTATCGTCATTGCCGCCGACCCTGAATTTGTGATGCGTTCCTTGGCCAAAAGTGCTTGAACACGAGGAAAGGGTCACCCGACGAGTAGGGGGTAATCTCGTCGATGTCTATGCTTTCCCAGGTCTCAAAATCGAGACATGGGGCACCCGGGGAAGTCGATGATTATACTGGGATTGCCATTCACAGGAGGATCCATGAAGTATTGGCCCGCATATTGCATTTTGTTGGCATTGATTGTCGGCTGGATTGGCAGTCGGTTAGCTGTTGATGGGTATTATGAAGTTCAAATCACCCACCCTGTTTTGGAGAGTGCACAGAAACTACTTGATCTTGCTAATCGTCAGCTATCTGAATCTAGTGAATCCGTGATCCAGATAACGGCTAGTGCTTCTGCCGATGTAGCGAAGTCGACTCTTGTGCAGACGCAATCTGAAATCCGGCAGAGCGAGCTTAAGGAAGGGTTCGGAATCGCGTTGATCGCTCTTGCATCTGCACTCATTGTTGGCAGCTTTATGCTCTTTAGGAGACGAGCAATTCCCTCAAAGGGGGCCGATACTGCCAACCAAAAGATTGAATTGCAAGCTGCTCGCGAAGCTCATATTGGTAGGTCAGACGGTGGAGGGATAGATCCGAGGACTGAGCGATTCTGGCTGCTCGGCGCGGCTCTGGCGCTCTTGCTATTTCTAGTTAGCGTCAGCATCTATACGAATCCCCGCTTCACTACCAACCCCACTCCGGCGCCAAAGGAGGTATCAATCCCTGAGACATCGAAGTCCGAGGAAATACCTTCTTCGGTGAAGGAAAAGCCTCTCTGGTCCTATTTCACCGTGCAAATGAAGGCTGGTAGCAAGACTGAGGAGGTTGGTTGTCTGCGATCGAGTGAAATGGTGCATCTCGATTCTCCTTATCACGATACATATGCGAATCTTTGCTTCCGATCAGATAATACGATCATTCTCGAACTGAGCGGCGATGGTCAGATCCTGAGTGACGAACGCTATGGAGCAATTGTAAGGGTGAATAACGGTCCTCCTCGATCCTACACAATACAGAGACCTTCGGACCTTTCGAGCGACAAGGTCTTTCTCCGTCCTGCGGCCCCATTGATTACTGCGGCCAAGGAAGGGAAACAGATTCGAATCGAGGTTACGTACTATCAGGCCGGAAGTCAAACCAGTACTTTCGAGCCGCCAGTACCGTTAATCCTCAAATAGTTCTTTGAGCTTCATCTGCGCAAGGTTAGATTCCATTTGGCGGATGATTATGATCTCCTGATTAGTAGATGGATCAAAATGAGGTGTCCCAGGTTCCGATTTTGGAACCTGGCGGATGGTACAGGTCTGAAAATCCAGATGAGTGCGACCCGTTGTTCGTAGCAGATAGAGATGCGGGTCACCTGCCTTCCGAGCCTCATATTTTCTTGACATACGTGTTCAAGGTAGTCTATTATCATTACAAGCATGGCTTTTATCATCGAAAACATAGGTAGAGACCATGTTCAAGAAGGAGAGCTCACAAATGCCAATCGATATTCCGTTCGAGAGCCACGGTCGCTACCTCGTTGCTCTGATCGCCATCAAGAGTGGTCCGAAGCGGGTATACCACTACAGCAAGACTTCCGGCGAAGAAGAGTCTTGGGCGATACGTGACTATTTCACACGAGAAATTGTACGTGCTGGCGACAGCACAATGACTGCATCTGAGATTGAGAACTTGGTTGATTACGCCGAAGCACCCGGCTATCGGTCAGTGGCATTGATTCCACGTTGGAAGTCGGACTGCCAATCAGCCTCCGAAAATCACTATGGGGCGGCTCACGTTGATCTTTCCAGCCCTAACCCTTTAATGCTGGGTAAATGGCGAAGGATGAACGGCCAAGGGTCGTGATGAATATCTGACGTAAGGAATATCAGGTTCGGATTTACGGGTGGGTGGCCGGGTACCACATGTCACGATTTTGGGACCTAGGATCGTACAAACCTACTCCAGCCACGGTTCGGTCCCACCCCGCAGTAATCAATGGCCTGAAGAACGTGAACCAGCTTCAGCAAATTCTTCACTGAGAATCACATACCCAACAGTGTACTCTCTTAACCGGCTTCAACCGGTTTGGCCTTTTCGGTGTCACTTTCCTGGTCAGTTGGGTTTGTATTTCGGTGCCTTTATGTGCCCTCAGGTGCACATTTTC
>Ga0255350_1000175_pt1 | contig 26082 bp, 41 predicted proteins | sample HBST25r1metaG_FD_186028 | JGI IMG/M metagenome (GOLD analysis project Ga0255350, IMG submission 186028) | Peat soil microbial communities from Stordalen Mire, Sweden - H.B.S.T-25.r1 | ecosystem: Environmental > Terrestrial > Soil > Wetlands > Peat | place: Sweden: Norrbotten County, Stordalen...
CCGACATACGATACCGCCGCACCCTGCCATAAACGCATCTGCATGGCACGTAAGGGAGTAGCGGTGAACTGAGTAGCACCCGCCCCTAAAGTCACTGTCAACAATGGCATAAAGTCTCCTCACATCCAATTGCAGTTTGTTCCAGGTTCAATCAACAGTGCCGACGTTCCGACGCTGGTTAACCCATAGAGAGTTACTGTGTTAGCTACAGCCGTGAAACTCGCAGTCACGTCAATGTCGGTGATGTAGTTGGTCCCCGTCGCGCCCGGCGTAAGCACCGCGTCTGCCGCCGTGATGGTAGCCGTGGTCACATCCGACGGAGCGTTGCTGTACGGGACCGCCGTGGTGCCAGGGTACGATACGGAACTCAGTGTCATGTGCGTTGGAGCTACTGAGGTTCCGATACCGAACTGGACCGTACCAACCGCCGTAGACTGCTGCCACACAACGCGGCATCTGCCCCGATACGTCGCCGCATAGGACACGCCTGTTGCCGGGAAGACGATGCCTGTAGTCGTCATTGTCGTTGCGGTGATTGAAGTCGGGGTCGTGCCCAGCAGTTGCACTCCGTTTGCCGTGAAGGCGGGGCTGGTGAACATCCACGTTCCGGTTGTGCCATTCACGCGTGCTGAGTCCGTTGCGCCCGCATTCACGAAGATGTGAATGTCGTTGGCCGTCGCCGTTCCAATCCCCAGATCGCCGCCAACCGAATCAAGCAGCGTGGCATTTGGCGCGTTATATTCACCAGCCCCGCTGAAGCCTGTGCCATTCAAACATAGTTCGCCATAACCCGTTAAAGCCGTCGTGGCCGAACTGCCGATCAGGTAACAAGCGGAAGCCGACGCTCCTGTGCTCGTATTCCCGATGATGTTGTAGATGTAGCCGTTGTAGTTGTACCAGAAATTCTCAATCATTCCAGTATCGGTATACGGGGCAACGCCAAGATTCAGCAGACCGGTGTTCACGGGAGTAACCATCGACGGCGTGCCGGTAAGAGAGAACGTACTTGCAGTCGATGAATTTGCCGCTACGACCACGCTGTTGCTGCACACATACTGGGTGCTGTTGTAGTACCCAACCTGCGGCCCATTATTGCAAGGCAGACCAAGAGGAGAATAATTCAGGTAAACCACGGGTGGGCATCCGTTCGAGTTGCAAGTGTTGTTGCTCTGCGCCCACCCGCAACCCGCCAGCGCCAGAAAAATCCAAACCAGTCTGCGCATAAATCACCTCACTGGAAGTGTATCATCTTCCTTCAATTCCGCCAGTTTCTCTTTCAGACCCTTGATCGTCTTGCGCAACTCCCGCGCCGAATCCTCGTGATGCTTCAATGTCAATCCGTACCCGTAGATCGCAGTCTCAAGCTCCCGCTGGGTGTAGCCGTTCTTGCCGCTAGGCTCTGCCATCATCGCAAATCCGGGTGAATATCGCTCATCTTGGATTCCAAGAGCGACACACGCTGCTCTAGCGTAGGCGGCACTTCCGGCTCCGGGGCTAGGTACATCCGGCGAACGTCATCGATTCCATGTTCCCATCCGGCTCGGTAGATTTCCTTCTCAGCCTCTGTCCCTGTATTCATGAACCGATTCATCTTCTCCAGCTTCCCATCCTGCAAGCGGATGAAGGCTTTAAGAGAAGCCTTGACAGACTTCTTTCTTGCTTCAATCCCTTCCCGGTCCAATGGAATTGTGTCCTTGCTATAGTTCGGACCTTTGTGCAGAACTTCGAAAAGATAACCGAGCCATGCCTCCTCTAACCCATCTTCCGGCACTACATACTTCTTCTCGCTCATCCCTTACACCCCCTCAGAATCAATAATAGCCAACTTGTACCTTCCATCTTTTGTACGACCGAGACGAACAGATTGAGCAGAAAGAACTTCCAAAAACTCCTCATCTGAATCGTCTTGCGGCTCAATTAAAAAACCGACCCACAATTTAGTTTCAGGATTTCTAAGCCTTATCAAGTTCATTTCTTACACCCCCTCTGGTGCATCCCGCCTACTCAGCATCCGCCGCCTGTCGCTCGACAATAGGCCGCGTTGAGCTTCCCGTGTGGGCACTTCTCGCTCGCGCTACGCGAGGGTCGAGATTCAGGTAATCCGGCAGGCCCATCTCCTCCGACAACCAATTTATCCCGCACGGCAGGCAACGGATGTAATCGCTCCTTAGAACCCTTGCCCTTCCGCAAAACGGGCATGGCGGCTCCGTTCCCGGTTCGTTCATCGCTGCCTGCCGCATCGCTTCCTGCTCTTCCCGTGTCAGCATCTTTCGAGTTTCCATTCAATACCTCCGTAAGTTTCCAGTTCTCGCTAAGAATACACACACAGTGATCTCGAAGATGAATACCCCGTAATGCGGCCTCAGACTTCAACCGCGCCACCAAACCGTCCGGTACTCCCCTCAAATTCAAGACTGCCATGTATCACCTGTACACAGTGTACACCTTGTATCAGATGTGTCAACCCCTTTTGCGGAAAATTTCATGGACGGGATATGTACGTATCGACCCACCCCGGCCTCATTTGGGGTCATATGGGGTCTCTGAGGCTCTCTTTTCGCCTATCGCATTGAAGATAAATGGGATAGAAATCCTGGCCATATGTCCGGCGTGCTGAACCACCCTCATCTATGCCGATGCTGCGCTGATTGGCTATCTATATAGATGTGCTGATTAGGCGAATATACGCCCTCGCCAGGGCCACGTAGAGGCTGCGCTGGAACATCGGTGAGCCTATCCTATGGCCTGTATCGTCCTCATCTGCCGGTCCTGGCGGTCACGCTCCGCACGCGCTTCGTCGAGCAGATTGGTTAGCACTGATACGTTGATCTGCGTCGCTTGGCCATGCACTAACTGACTCTTATCAAAGGCGATACCGGCAACCATCATAAGCTGAGAGGCGGAACTCTTATGTAGTTTTGCATCATCTATGGACATAACCGCTCTCATGGCAACGGAATCCCAGATGTCGCCTTTGTGCTCTTTGTAGTCTTGCAAGTCCTGTGCAGTGTTGTTGTTACCCAAGAATCTTGCCAGTACCCTTGTGACATTGGATGGATCGCATCCTACGCGCTTGGCTATCTGGCTATTGGTAAGCTCTGGATATTGCAGCTTTGCCTTACGGATCGCTGGTGCTACTCCCTTATTGGCTGTATTGATGCGCGGTCTGATGCGATGAGTCCTTGCTGGAGCTACTGCGCCACTCTCTATGGCCCGTACTGCGTCTTCGCTATGGTCGAATGGTGTAATCATGGGTTGATTTTACCTCAAATTGTGATGCAGGATACAAAAATACCTCAACAAGCGTGCTGACGATCACAGACGTTGTGCTTTGATCTTGAGATACTGAATGTGTTGATGAGGAGGAAAGATCATGAAAATTGTTGCTTATCGGCAGGGATATGGTTATGTTCGTGACCTTCCAGGGCATAACGGAACCGTCAAGGCCGAAGGTGAAGAAATGGGATCAGATTGGGGATACTCCGATAATCCATCGGACTCCATATCCCTAAATGTGTTTTGGCAGAGGCGTTTCGTCAAATACCTGAGAGATACCATAAGCACAGGATCGCTACGCGGTCTATGCACTGTGTGTAAGGGCGTAGTCACTGAATGATCTAATGCAATACTAGCACCAAACCACACAACGGAGGAAACGCCATGGAACAGCCTAAGAGATGCCCTGATTGTGGAGCGCGGTTGGACTCATTCGGATATTGCCCCTACACGCCCTTAGTGCTTACTGTTCGTGGATTGCAGTATTGTGGACGCGATGAGTTTGTACCGTCACATCCCGATTGCTGCGATTGTGATAAATGCCGCTTGACTCGTCAGATTCTTGCGGCTTAACAGGTGCGAGTCTTGCACCACATCACACAAAGCTGTGACACAGCGCACAGACTCAGAACTGAAACAGGATTGTAATCGTAACCAAGATTGGAAGGATGTAATGACAAGCAAAGAGAAAGTCTTGCAAGTGTACCCTAACGCATGGTCACAGAGGGGTATCGGGACCGCAACGCGAGGATACATTTGGGCAGGTGACGGGTCTACTCACAAATTGGTAGACATGGACAAAACAAGGCTGCGGGAGTCGGAATTATGGCTCGGAGCATGGCTAAGAGTTAAAGCGCGGAAACTTGACGCGCCGTGAATATGCAATGAAAAAGATAATTCACTCTGCTGACTGCGAGTCGCTGGCGAAGGAACTAAAGCAGAGCCATAAGGTCCCTGTGAAGTAGGAAACCGGCAGGCGCGTCCTGCCATAGCCGCTCAGGTCAAAAACGAAGTCAGCGAAGAGGCTGATACTAGGGTTTTTTCTAGTGGGCTGGGAGAGCGGCTATGGGAAGACACGCAGCACAAACAGGTTGTGCATTTTGGCTCGCAACTCGACGATCTGCTTAGCCGTTGGATTGGATAACAGGTGCGAGTCTCTCACCAAACCGTAGTACAGAATGCAAGAGAGGAAACAAAAATGAACCAGTTAACGAAGGAATTCAAAACGATGGTAGCTGGAGTTGGCCCTTATTGCGTGGAATACGCAGACGGTGAAATAGTCACCATGCGCCATGAGGAACTTCAGCATTTGCTTGCAGTCGCGCCGAAGCTGAGGGTACTTGTTGAACGCGCTCAAGCTATTCGTCACCCCAATTCTGGAAAATGGACAAAGGCTGAGACGGAACGCTCTTGGGCGGAATGGGACACGCAGGCACGCGCCGTACTTGCCAAGATTAAACCACTCTCCAAGCCGGCGAGTATGGTAGCGAAGCAATGCGTTTGCGGCTATCGGTGGGAAGGCACAATTGCGGATGAGAACTGCCCTAGCTGCAATCCTAACCATGGATTCATTAGGGCCTAGCAGCCTAACAGGTGCAAGACTCGCACCAATAGGACTAGAAAGGTCCGATATGCCAAACAGGAGAAACACGTTTCAATCCGCATGGGGTAAGGCGATTTTCACGGCTAAGATCGGCGATGTTTTCGTCACCTCGCATCGTTCATGGCCGAAATTCAAGAAGATTTCACGTTCATGTGGATATTTCTTTTCAGACTCTATTGATATTCACAATGGATACAAGTCGCACACTCTAACCCGTATCAAGTGAAAGGAAAACACAATGGCTGTTGAATTTGAAGAGAAGGGAACTCGTACCAGTGAGTACGGATTTTTCCCGGAGCAGCTTGAAATCATTCCAGAGATGAATGGACGACATGTCCTGCCTGACGTGCAATGGATCATCGATTCGATCCTAAAATACGGGCAGCTTGAACCTGTCGTGATCCGCAGGACAGCCGGAAAGCCTGTTCTTGTGGCTGGATTCTCTCGCTGGCGCTCCGTAAGCGAGATAAACAAGCGCGAACTTTGGAAGGCTGTGGGCAAGAAAGAGCCATTCCGGCTCCGCTGCTCCTATACCGCACTCACTGATAAGCAAGCGTTCCTGGCCAACATCGAAGAAAACCGTGTACGCAACGAAACCACTCCGATGGACGACGCCTATAATATCCAGCGTCTCCTCAACGTCTATCAGATGACCGAGGATGAAGTTGCTGACGCGTACCGAACATCCGTGGCATGGGTCAAGGGGCGTATGGACCTAATAGAGGCCGTTCCAGAGATTGAGACAGCCATCCGTACCGGCAAGGTGAAGACGACGGCGGCACGGGCCATCGCCAAGCTATCGCGTGAGCATCAGCAGAACCTAGCCAAGGTGGCAGAGGAAAAGGGGAAGGTGACGACTGCGGACATTCGCAAGGAAACTCAAGACGATTCCGCGCCCACGAAGAAGGAAGTGGAAATCAAAACAGTTCTGAAGGCCGTCAAGCTGCTGTTGAATGACGTGGATGCGGCCGTGCTTGAGAACGAGGGCGATGAATACGTGAGCGTGGATCGTGTCAAGCTGCTGACGCTTTCAAAACTGGTTTAACAACCAACGAAAAGAGGAAATCATGAAACGCATTTTGAAGAAAGTTACATCGCTTGAAACATCTCTCCGGTTTTTTGACATAAACGGAGAACTTACCGACGTGAGCAACCTGACGGGCAACGTGAGCAACCTGACGGGCAACGTGAGCTACTACCTGAGGGGCGACGTGAGCAACCTGACGGGCAACGTGAGCAACCTGACGGGCAACGTCGATGATGCTGAAATATCAGAAGAAGATAGGAAGAAAGGAGTAGACGTATCAGATTTGATCATCGCTGAATAATTCCGCAACAACCACCCTCGCTCTAATCCTGCAAGCGCTCCCACCTAAACAGCAAGGCTCCCGGTGTAGTACCGAGAGCCTTGACTGCCGATGCGGAAAAGAGGCGGGGTGCCATTCACAACTCGCCAAAGGAGCGAATGATCTGGGGTGTCCACCTATCACCCCGCACATTTAGAATACATCGCTTGACACAAAACGTCAACCCGGATACCATGGAATTGCCAAAGGAGTTTGAGTGGTTATTTTCCCGACAATCCGGAAAAGTCTATCAATCTCCTGGGCATTTCTGTCGAAAAACAGACGGGGTGGGAAGAGCGGTGCGCTCAGGGGAGCCTCGATAGCAATCTGGACCAATCGCCTAAATCCGCGAGGATAAGCCGAGTGCGGCGGGTTCAGTCTGTTGGATGCCCGCTGTGGTGGTTAAGGCGTCAAACCAATCCCCAGCAAACACCCGCCCGCAGTGGAGACACTGCCCCTCGCCTGGCTCCGGTCACGCATGGGAAAAGGCGCTTGGCGATAGCCGGGCGTTGTGGCCGACCTGCTGATAGCGGGTTAACCACACCCTTACCCCCACCTTCACCAGTTCCGCATAGGTATTAAGAACAGACGAAAGGCCGAGATGAAAGAAAATCGAATATGGAAGAACAAAATTGCAGATGCTTTGAAGAAGAAGGGTTTTTCAAATAGGGGCGCGAACAAGACAGCAAAGGCAACGATGAAACTTAGCATCCAATCAAAAGAACGCAAGGAATCGGCGCATCTTCACGGAAAGGTTAAGATCATCATGAAAGATGGGGTCTGGATTAAAAACACGAGGATGGAACAATGACAGATCGTCCAATGTCAAAACGAATGCAAGATGTTCTGGCGACCATCGCAGACGCCAAAAACGGCGAGATAAGCGGATGGTCCATCGCGACATGGATTCTACAGCGCCAGCATCCTGAAGGCGTCAGAGAGTCGCTGAGGGCGCTTGTGAACCGAGGATTGATCGTGATGCGCCCGATGGACGATATGAGCGATGAGTGGCGCAAGGCATTCCCTGACCGGCTGAAAGCGATGTACTCAGTTGTTAAACCTCAATAGGTGCAATACTCGCACCACGAAAGGAAACCATGACTACCGAATATCACAAAATTGAAACTCTGTATGAGCGTGACCTGAATTCGTTCAAACTGAAACCAGAACTAATCCTAAAGAATCGGGTCTACGGGATAATCAAATCGTGGGTATGGACAGAGAAGATCGACGGAACTAACATCCGTGCAATATGGAAAGACGGGAATCTGTCCTTCGGTGGAAGAACAGACAATGCTCAAACTCCCGCCGATCTATTGAGCTATCTGCGCGAGAATGTGACTATCGAGAATCTTCGAACAGTGTTTCCCGATACACCTGTAGTGGTTTATGGGGAAGGATATGGTGCAGGAATACAAAAGGTAGGAGGATTGTACTCGGCTACAAAGAAGTTCATTGTATTTGACGTAAAAGTAGGAGATTGGTGGCTATCTGACGAGAATATGAGAGGTGTTGCAAATAAACTTGGGCTGGAAGCTGTTCCGCTTATCGGAGAGATGACACTAGAAGACGCGACAGCCAAGGTGCGCGATGGGTTCAAGTCTGCCCTGAATGGCGGCATGGCGCAAGCTGAGGGAATGGTTGGAAGACCTATTGAGGCTCTCTTCGACAAAAAGGGAAGCCGGTTGATAGTAAAACTCAAAACAAAAGATTTTTGAAAGGAGAAACCATGATAAACGCAATTGTTGTCAATCCAGAGTCAGACCGCTGCGGAGAGCGGGTGAAGATAACCGAGTCGGACTGGCTCTCAGAGTCTATGCTGGTGCCCGTCACGTTCGCACAGGGAGCATGGCTGGAGACACCTGGTATGATTTACCGTCGCAATCTCAGGGAGAGCACCTAGAGGCGTTTATCCGGTGCGAGAATCGCGGTATAACCAACAGCGAAGAAAGGATGGATCAAATGGCAGAATATCTTGAAGCATTGAAAGCACAAATGAGAAAAGCAACCAACACAGCGAACAGGGCAAACATAGCTTGTCGTGAAGCGGAGACTGCTTACGCACTAGCCAAAGCAGAATCGGTAGGGGTAAAAATAGGATCGATTGTCACAACAGGTAGGAGGCGTTACCGCGTTAAATCAATCCTGTTTTATGAGTACAGTAAATATGAGTTTAAACTGTTTGGCAAGATGATCCGCAAAGATGGTTCGGAGGGTGTTGATACTCTCGACCTATGGTATTGGACGTTAGAGCCTACCGAGGAAGAACAGGCTTGAGTCCGTGCTGGTGCTACGCGCTTTGGCAGTTTCGTATTCTCACAGAAAGGGGAAGTTTTAGGTATTGCTCAAGGCTAAGACTTCCCTTTGCAAAATTCATCCGTGCTTTCTCTTTCTTCCTGCACAAACGGCATTGAGATAGATATACGATATTCCATACTCTTTCGCTAACAATCTTCTATTTTCCCCATTACCGATACGAAGTCGCAATTTGCTCACTTGCTCATCCGTTAGGCGGGCCATAGGGTGTTTTTGTCCCCATCGAGAAGGCCGTTGCCCTTTGCTGTTTCCACGTCCCTTATGAAGCATATCCTGCATATTATCTTTTTGATTTCCCAAGAATAGATGGTCAGGATTAACGCAAATCTTATTGTCACAATGATGAAGAACCTGAATTCCAGCAGGGATTGGTCCCTTAAACGCCTCCCAAGACGCGCGATGTGCTGTCATGTATTTAGATGGTTTTCCTGCTGATATGCGACCATATCCACTATTAATAATGGACCCAGTGAAATTCCAGCACCCCGTTAAGGGGTCTATTAACGACTTGTCCCTTATTCTTTTATCTAGTGGTTGTGTTCGTTCTGCCGTCGTGCACGTTTGGCAAATGTTGTTTCGATAGTCGCAGGGATTTCCGCAAACCCTGCATACATTGCATTTACCTTCGTACTTTAGGCGGTACCGTTCCTTGGCAGAAAGCAATTCTTTCCTCCTTTGAGAACTGAAAATACTTCTCTAAGGAAATACTACCACGCCGGACATTACCAGCGAGGTGAGATATTCCGAGATTGGATTGCCTGTCATCGTGCTTGCCGCCGCCTGAACCCTTGGACGTAAGATGCTCTAGGGTGAATTCTAAATGAGCAACACCTTCTCCGCATAGACAGCAAAATCCATGGGATTCATCCCACGCTATTTCACGGCGCTCGTGTAAAATCATACGCCCGGATTCGTTGCGACAGATTACCTCGCGCCCGCTTGGATATATCCACACGCCGGGATGTGATTTGTCGATCATTGCGATACCCCTAGAATCAACCGCCGCGCCTCATCATTTCGGCATCGGCAAAGTTGCCACATCAATTCATCGGTTAGCCACTGGCGGCGCTTGCGCGTATCAGGAAGGTTGAATCGTAGGCACCATGCAGTTCGTATCATTCCGCATCCTCACTGTGCCCGCCCTGCTGCCAATCCTCGACCAACTGTTCCAACTGACCGAAGCGATCTGTGATGTTCTCGCGCAGACCAATTTCATTGAGAGCTTCTTCGATCTTCTTGCCGGCCGATTGTGGGCCTGTCAGCTTCAGAGTCCAAAGGGATTCAAGGTGCTGGTGATGATCCACATTCAGCTTCTCTATAAACTGTTTTTTGCTGCAAGTCTTCGCTGCATCAATCACATCCCGGTCATTCTTGCATGTGTCTGATACGTCTTGACGCGAAAGTAGAGAGGCGGTGCATTCCTTCATCGAGGCAAGGTCTTCAAGCGTGGCAGCAGGTAGCGCTTTCTGTATAGCGCAGCATTCCTTCGCGTATCGTAGCCCTTTTTCGTTCTTGAATTGAACGTCTAGCCATCGGTCCATAGAGGCGAAAGGAACCCCATAATCAGGGTCCAGGTCCAGCTTCCACAATTCACGCTGAGACACGATGCGAAGAGCGCAAGCCTGAATGTTGAAGATGTGTTCCTTGATGGTGGTCAGCCGCGTCTCTGCCTCTTCCAGTAGGGTGTCACCGTGGCGCAGGATGGACTTCAGGGCGTCAGCCGCCGCAGGAGCCGAGGCAACCATCAATCCGTTCCAGTCGGGCGTCTCTATGGATGTGAGCGCAATCTTTGCGTCTATGTGCATGGGTGTACCTCAGATATTTTCATGGGTTCTTATTCCTTGAGTTGCAGACGTTTCGATTTCCAAAATAGACTTCTTCAGTTCCTCAATAACCACGAAACCGCTATCTCCATCATAAGCCCGATCTACCGCGTGTGAACAGGTAAGAATCAGCTTCCGTAGGAGGCTCTTGGCCTTGACGATCTTGACGTAATCGCGGATTCCAGGACGACGCGGCAACCCCATCGTTAGGTCCGATAAATAGGCCACACCACCAATATCTACAATCTCCCCCGTGTACGCAGTGTAATAATCTCCCCTTGAATCCTGTAGAGTCATTGTTTTCCGGTCAGCAGCCAGCTTGTTTGATAGAGTGACAATATCAACTTGGCTGTCATCTTCAATAAGGTCCATCATGCGCCGAAATATGAGGCGGTGCGAATCAAGAAAAAAGTCGTCCGGTTCAAGGATAGAAGCGATCTTCCATTGCTCCATCCACTCGGATTTCTCGGTGCATGAGCATTCAAGCAATATCGCACCGAGGATGGCTTTCTCGGCCTCGATGTTGGCGGGCAGTTCTTTTTCGGGGATAGTGTTCTCTGATTCTTCTATCACATACACCCCGCATCAAAATCCTTGCCAAAGTATTCCTCGTACTTCTTTCGCAGATAGTTGTCTTCCTCTTTGGCCTTTTTCCTCTGCCATACCGTCAGAGAGCTATGCGCACCGTGGCTCAGTATCTGGAGCTTGTTATCGGAAAACTCAGTTTTCTTCCCAATATGATGCACATCGGTGTTTGGAGGAAGTTCTCTACCGAGCATGATGCTGGCTTTGACGCGATGCAGTCTCTGACCACGGCAAGGGCCACACGATATGCGCGGGTATCCTTGCTCATCAATGTACGCTCCGCCGTTGGGAACGAACTGGCCGGTCTTAGGATCGCGCTTCTGCGGCATCAGAATTCCCCCTTGTATTACGGTTCTGCTGCTGGTTTGGGTGCGCTGGACTTCTGTTGTTGCCTCCACTTTTTAGCAGATTCCTTGATGAAGTCCTTGACTGCTTTGCGCGGGGTCATCGGGATGTTGTGAAGCTGCATTCCACCAGGTCCATCCGGCCATTGCCCATACTTCTCAAAGAATTTATGTCGCGCCCATCCGTCTTTCCATCCACGGCGCTGTGCGAAGTCGATGAGGCCAGAATAGAACACTTGCGGCTCTCCCTGTTTTCTTTTCTCAGCACGCGCCGCTTTCTCTTTTTCCGCTAATTCTCTTTTGGCCTTCTTCTCTGCCTTCATTTTGCGCAGATCGACCAGCTCAGAGTCGATTGTTACCGTGTCATCTACCACCATTACACTTCCGCAGTTTGGGCACTTGAACGCCCCACGAGGAAGGAATCCACGGCATATAGCGCACTGCTTGCGCTTTACCTCAGTAGGAGTGGCCTCGTCTTGCTCGTAGGCGCTTCCCTTGACGTGCGGTGGAGTGGTGTCTAGCTTGTCGTGGTAGATGTCGGCGAACCACCCGTAACGGTTTGCATTCCCAACATGATCGTTTAGCCAGCAATACTCCTTGCCGTCTGCCGGACGCATACCGCGCCCAAGGGCTTGCACAATGTCTGCCTGATTCTTGCGCGGTGCAGCATCTACAATGCAGCGAACATCTTCATCAACTCCCGTGGATAGACATCCAACGCTGACAATTCCCTGTGTTTGCTTTGTTCTAAACCGTTTAAATATGGGTCTTCGATCTGAAGTGAAAGCATCGATGTAATCGAACTTGATTCCCTTCGCGGCAAACGCCTCCTGAAACTTCATCGCTGTGATTCTGCGCCGAGCAAAGACGAATGTTCTATCACCAGTATGGTTCCCCTCTTGCCGCGTGCGCATCCAAGTATCAACGATGTCGGCAACGACTTCCGTTTTGTCCATGAAGTGCTGCGCGGCATCCTCTTGAATGTCCCCGTCCTCTCCCGTCTTCAGGTGTTCGATCTGCTGAAGGAATTCAGGCTTAGGTCCAATCCCTTTGATTGGAACCAAACCGACTGACGGGTCTTTTTCATGGTACGCAAGCATATCGTTGATAGTGGACAGAACGATGAGATTATCGGCATGGAGTCCTAACCCCTTGCTCCACGGGGTAGCTGTAAACATGAGAGCAATTCTCCATTGTTCCAGCAACTTCCACATCCGCGCATCGGCAAGATGAATTTCATCGATCATCGAGAATCCGAATTCAGGCAATGGTCGATTGTAAAGAGTATCGAAACAGGCAATTTGCAACTGTGCCATAGGATTCGTGCGCCGGTTGTCAGCTTGCATCACGCCAATATCTCGAATACCCTGCTGCTCAAATGATTCGTAAGTTTGATCCACCAAAGAGATTCTAGGGCAAGCAAACAAAACCCTGTTTCCCTTTCGCATGGAGGAAACCGCCAAGTGCGCCGCAAGCACCGTCTTCCCGTATCCGCATGGTGCTTGCGCTACGATCTTCCTGTGGCCGTGCTTTACGGCATCCCTAAACATCGGTATTGACGGATCCTGATACCAGCGAAGGGGGTATAGAGCACGTACTTTAGTGTCGAATAGGGAACCAGTCATCGGGCTTTCTTTCTAGGTTGTGGGGCGGATTTGCACCGCCCCTAGGTTGGGTTAATTCAATTCGAGTTGTTCCGTCCATCCGAGAGCTAAGAGAGCCGCATCGAGTTCTTCAACTTCCTTCGCGGCTTTGTCTCGAATGGAGATTGCCTTGTTGCGCTAGGCTACAAGATGCCGAGTGGCGACAGCAATGTGACGCGGTTGCTTCTCGTCTGGTTTTTCTTCAACCATTGGTCTTCTTCCCTTCCCCTTGCGAAAATACGGTTTCCCGTGTGATGTTGTGACGGCGCATGATCCGCACTGAATTGGATGCCGAATTCTGTACAGATAGAGCAAGCTCAAGATAATCTTGCTTGAGCGCGTCGTACTGGCTCTGAAGCCGTTGATGCTCGACGACTGACACGATTGCACTGGTCAACTTCTTCAGCGCATCGTCTGCCTGTTCTTTGGCCTTCTGCGTTTCTGCTTGCTTCTTTGTTGCCATGGTTCTCCTTTGTGGTAGTGGTTAAAATGAATTGCGCGGGAAGGAGTCGAACCTTCATCTCCTACACCAAGAGGCCGCTAAACCTCAAGCTATGTAGGCACATGTCCGAGGACCAATCACGTGTTTTGGAACCTACGTTCATGCTGCCGCGCAAACTTGTCAAAATGGTATATCGTCATCTCCTATCGGTTGCGTGTCAGCCGATGGGGGCGCGGCGTATGAAGTCTTGTTCTGCTCATCCTTGCCGGACAACAGGATCAATTCAAAGACAACGACCTTATGCGCATAACGCTTTGCTCCAGTTTGCTTGTCGTCCCAGCTTTCCGTTACGCCCTTGCCCTCAACGTACAGCTTGGAACCCTTGCGAACGTAATCGCGGACTATCTCGGCGGTGCGCTTGAACGCTACGCAGTTATGCCATTCCGTTTCCGGTTGCCAGTTTCCTTGAGCATCCTTGCGCCTGTCTTCCGTGGCAATGCTGAAATTGGCGATAATGGCTCCCCCTGGAGTTGTGCGAATGTCAGGGTCTTTCCCAACATTTCCCAGCAACACTGATTTGTTTATGCTTCGTGACATTGTGTCCTTTCCTACTTCAGAGATTCCATAAACTGATTGATTTCTGAGTCCATCTTGCGGACCTCTGCTTCTAGTTCTAGTACGCGCTTGCCATCGTACTGAACAGGAAGCACGAACATTTTCAAATGCTCATACGGTCCTACTAGCCGAGGATCATAGAAGCAAGCATCCCAAAGAGACAATTCACAGCAAACCATGTTCCATTGCAATTGATCGTAAATCTCTTGCGGAACCTGCTTTGATTTGTAAATCGAGATGTGCCTTTCGGTCGTAAAGCACTTGAAGTCCACACCGCGCTCAGAACCAATAAGCCCATCTGGGGATGAACCGGAGAAGTCCATCGTAGGGTGAATAGCGAATCCGATTTGATCGACCATAACCCCTCGTTCGACTTCATACATGGACCGAGCATAGTCTTCTTGCTCTTGGCCCCATTTCATTTCGGGAGTAACAAAATGTCGTGCGTTGATCCCGGTCATCCGCTCCGCAGATAATTCACTTCGATAGTCAGCGCGTACTTTTAGTTCCTTTCCTTCCTTTCCTTTCTGTGTGCTATACGCCATCACATCGCCCAAACGAGAGGCCGTGATACGCCCGCACCTGGCGGCCATCCATTCCCGCGTGGGAACACCAAACTCGTCATGCTGGAAGCACTCAATGAACTTGGGCATTTTTCAACTCCTGTGCGCGTGATGCTCCTGCTTCCGTAAAAAGTCGAAGAGACTCGGTATCGTTCTTTGCGGTTGCTTCTTTCTTTGCCGAGATGTACACCTTGTCCAGCGAAGGCTTGTCCGGTGCAGTTTTGATCGCACTGAGAAACGCCTCTCGGTTGTCTTCTGGGATTCCTTCTTTCTCTATCTTGTCAATGCCGACAGCGATATTGAATATCGAAAGAAGCAAGTACCGCTTTGCGCGAGATGCGGCTATAGCGTCGGCATCCGTAGCCGTGGCCATTGCGCCCCCCTTGGGGCCTGTTGTGCTGGGTGTGATCTCGCTATAGTACTCACGGGCGACTCCGGCGCGTGATAGTATTGCCTGAATTCGAACCTTACCAACGGCCAAAGGAGCTACCTCAGAGTACCCGATAGAGAAACGGTGCTTTGTGTAAATTGGTCGAACAGTTCTGTCCAGTTGCGCGTAATCAGCCCACCATGACTTAGTGTCAAGCCGGTTTACGTTGGGAGCGATGCGTCCTATCTCCTGCTGGCACTCATTCAGGGAATCGTCGAAATCGATCTTGGATTGACGCTCTTGTGCTTCCCAATCGAAACGAACCATCGACTGCTGAAGAGAAACAAGTTCCTTCAATACTTCCGGTGATGCTCCTGAGTGAAGGGCATCCGATAGAAGCACCAGAGGGGTGATGTCTTTCTTTTCTGCGACTACTAGTTCATCGCTCATATTCCGAACACTCCATTCCAAAAGATTTGTTCATCCCGTGCGCGATCCTCATCGTCGTGCCCGCGATTGTTAAGTTTGTCGAATGCAGCCGCGTTTCTTCTGCAACTGCGCACATGGTCAATAGCCCAGTCCAGCGGCATACGCTGTGTTTCTGGATAGGCCACGTTCAGCTTGGCGCGAAGTTGGGTTGCCGTGGTCATCAGAAGGACTCCGTTAGCTCGTCATTGTCTGGAAGCGTGGTTCCCTCCAATATGGCGAACTCGAAGGTAGGCTGACGAATGGTTTCAACTTCCTTGCACTTCTCGGCCAAGTCGCGCGTTTCAAAGCAAGCATTAGGCTCTGGTGTCCAGCGCCCCTTTCCGATCTTTCCACGGTACAGAACCACGAATAGATTTGCCATGTCTGTTTCCTCTCTTTAAGGATTACAACACAGGCCGTTCGATCTGTCAACGCTTATTTTTGCTTACAACGCGTTTGTTGTTGACAGCCACAAGGAAATGCGATACCGTTATTGCATGAGAGTTCTTACGCGCACAGATGTTGTTGATTTGCTAAAGAAGCGGCAGGGGAATAAAACATTGCGGTTACTAGGTCTGGAACTTGGACTTTCTGCTGCATACCTGTCTGACGTATTTCGTGGAAACCGAGAACCCGGTCCAACTCTCCTAGCCATACTTGGTCTGGAGAGGACCAAGACAACCGACATTACCTATATGAAGGTGAAGCCATGAAACACGGATTTGTTTGTATTTCAATTCCAGAAACCGGTCTGTTTGCTCGTGGAAGAGGGCTTATCGATGGTGATGATCACAGGATAACTGTGTACCGATTCACGCTGTTCGAGGAACGAAAGGACGCACTAAAGCATAAACGGAAACTGGATAGTAGTTTACGTCTTAACTATCCGGGGGAAGTGTATCACGTCATGGTACTTCCTGTTGATGTGATAGAGAATTCCATCCAGAAGGTGAAGCCATGAGCGAAACAAGCGAGATCACAGGCCCGCTCATCAAGGCGCTGAACCAGACGGGGGGATTGGCCATGCGCATGAACAGCGGGATAGCGATGCGCGGAAAATTCAGAATACATCTACACGAGAAGGGTACGGCGGATATTCTGTTTTTCCCACGACCACGAAATTGTCCTTATCTACCTAATCCCGTATGGATTGAGACGAAGCAGCCCGAAGGACACACGAACCCGGAGCAGGTCAAAGCGCAAGCCGAGTTCAGGGAGCGGGTTGAGTATTTAGGACACAGGTACATTCGTGCCACAACGATTGAGGAAGGCTTGGAGGCATTGAAATGAACTATCCGCAAGAGAAGTACGACGAAGTGAGAGCCGCGACAGGGTGGAGCATGTCGAATGCAACCATTGACCTAATCCTGTCCATCTTCGCCACGGCGTTGCCGCAGGTGACGCTTGAACAGGCAAACGAGATGCACGACAAGTATCTGTCTACGAAAAATGGATTGCATAACGAGTGCGGAGATTTCCTCGATGCAGTCAATTACGTCCTTGCCAAGAGCACCCCGGTGATTGCAGCCAAGACGGCAGATGGAATGGTATCGCTGGAGGATGTGGAGAGAGTTGTATTTGATAGGCTGTGCGAAACCGCTATGATGGCCGGAGAGATACACAAGATAACGGACGACATTCACAAACTCCTAAATAATCCGAAGACGCCAGAGCCAACCGTAACGCTGGTGGACGCGGCAGAGGGGCGCACGCTCGAAGTACCGGCCAGAGCGGTGCATGAAATGGTAGATATTATACGTCCAAGCTCGAAGGAATTGTATGAGCAGGCACGTAATGGTCTCGATGCTGCAATGTTCTATCTCATGTCGATTTCGCCGGATCGTGCTGACAGGCAGGACGCTGAAGATTCAATCAAGCCTAATCTACTTGTCAGCGCGGCACAGGATGTACCGGCCAGCAAGGTGCATAAGATGGAGTACCCGGAGGCTGTCACGTACACATGCAAACGAATCTACGAGAGCGACGACGCTGGCGGTGAATCATGCGGTGAAGTTGTGATCAATAAAGCGAAGCATACTGCGTTCCACGGTAGGTTGATCGAGCGCATCGTAAGTGCAGAGCAGGAGAACGCCGCACTGAAGTCCCGTACGCTCTCTTGCGTGTTCTGTGGTGAGCCAATGGCAAGCGTGGAAGCGCTGAAGACTCACTCTGCCGACTGCCCGAAGCATCCGGCTGTGATTGAGAACGCCAAACTGAAGGCACAGGTGGAGAGGCTTAGCGATCCAGTTACGAGTGTCGAAGAAATATCTTCTTTGGCGACATTTGACAACGCACTTCGCAACCATTGTGGTAGAAAGCAATCCGAGAACGCGATGGAACAAGCATTAGGCTGGCTCATCGCTTCCCGTAGTGCAGGGAAAGAGGAGCGTACAACCTACCCACACGAAGGACATTGCAGTTGTAGTTCGTACCTTCCAGTAGGTTCTCCCGGATGCTGCTGTAACCGTAAAAGGATGGAGGAACACCATGCCTGAGTTGCCGCCACTTGAAGGAAGTATGCCTTACGGTGTGTCTCTTGAGTCTGTCAAGGCCCGCGAGAAGCTGCTGGTGGATGCGCTGCGTGGAGCTATAGAGGCTTTGTATAATAGCACGCCGATTGTGCCATATCACGGCGTTGGACCATTGCCTGAATTGTGCAGGATTGTCGCGCAGTTCGACGCGGAGGATCACCAATGAAACAGTTTATAGCAGTTATCGTGCTGGCCGTGGTTGCCAGCGTGTGCGGGGCACAGCAGAAGACCGTCAAGCCCGCGCTATCTCAGCAGGTTGAAGGTGTGAATCCCGCGTGTCCCAAGGGCGAGTATCTATCGATTGACGGTAGGTGCTTGCATGATCGCACGGGAGAGTCGAGTCCATCCGGAGATGGGTGCAACACCAATACCTGTTTTGACCCAGCCTGCCGATGGACTTCGACGACGGCTATGACTTGCCTGCACGGGGATGATCCGGCAGCAGGACCATTTGGATTACCTTCTGATTCCCACGTTGTGCATCCGGTTGAGACGGTTCCATTCGGCCTTGTAACGGGTGGTGGATACCCAAAGCCCAGTGCAGACCAAGTTGAGTCTATTCTGCATGGCGTAGGAAAATACTTTCTTGTGCGTCTCGAAAAGAGCAAGTTTAGCCCAGCGGATCAGGCGACTATCTCAGTCATGGTTCGCTCAGCGATGGAAGACTACAAGCGGGAAGCTGCGAAGGACGGTGCGAAATGACGCCAGCAGAGGAGGAAGCCTGTGTGCGTTCGAGGTGGGAGCGCGTACATATTATCGACAATCAAGAGATGGACGATACCGATGATCTATGGTATCGAATATGGATCGGCTCGGGTGATTCTAGGAGTGAAGTGTTTGACCACGGAAGTCCAACTAGGGCAGAAACTATTCACGCGGCCTACCTTTTTACCGTGAAGAGGTTTGCTGAGATCGTGGACATAGAGGAAGAGATTCAGTGGCTTAACTGGCCATCGATAGTCTCCGCATCTTGGGATGATCCTGCTAGGAGATTGAAAATCATCGCCCGTGAGCAAGCAGCCCTTGCGGAGCTACTTCGTGGATGGAAGGGGAAAGCATGAATCTGAAAATTCACATTTGCGCAGATACTCCTACTTTCTGTAGGTATGCTCTTTGCGGGCAGGCGTATCCGTTTATTGCTTTCAACGATAAGCATCCAACGTGCAAGCGATGCGTGAAAATTAAAGCCGAGAAAGAGAAGCGGAAGGGACAATCATGAGGGAACGCGGATTGTTATGCACGGCGTCAGTGGCGCTGGCGATGCACGAGGGGCGGCAGTGGCAGGATCGCAGGCCGATGAAGCCGCAGCCAACGCATTCTCTAGTGTCTCAATCGGAAGGGTATCCGGGTTCATGGTATGGCCACGGAGAATGCAACGGAAAGTCTGAAGTATGGAAGTGCCCGGTGCAGGTCGGCGACATCTTCTGCATCCGTGAGCCGTACTACGCCTACGGACGCTGGGTCACGCGGTTCAACGCGAAGAAGGGGCGCGACGAGTGGCATTTCGAGGACATGACGTTTGAGTGTTGCCGGGTGTACGTTTACTCCGCAAAAGGATCGGCGCAATACACGGAGGCGTCGGCTCTCATGGGAATAACTGGGCAGGTAGGCTGGTATAAGCGCCCAGCACGATTCATGCCCCAGATCGCGGCCCGCACACGCAAGCGAGTCACCGGCATACGGGTAGAGCATGGGCCGGAGATCAGCGATGATGACGCCAAGGCAGGGGGGATATACGCGAGAGGGGCGATTGGTGACGATCCAGCTTGCTCTACATGGACGTGGTCGAGGGATGCTTACCGATACGATAGACCCAGCGAGGCATTTAGGGCGCTTTGGCATGATCTGTACGGCGACGACAAGCCATGGCGATGGGTGTACGAATTGGAGAACGTGGGCAAATGAGCGACTATTCCACGATGATCTACATCCCACTCATCAGCGCCTACCTATGCTCAGACTGCAAGTGTATAGGAAACCGATCCACATCCTGCCCAGCGTGCGCGTCTACTCACCTTCAGGGCATTGCTGGAGTGCTGGACATGGAAACGCACACCGGACAGATAGCGAACGCGCCACGGGGCGAAGACGGAAGGGCATAAAAATAGGCCCACCCAAAACGGGTGAGCCTCGGAGGAAGATGTTGCGCGGGGCCTGAATTCTACGCCATTCGTCCTACCTATAGTCACGGACCGTTAGCCTTGAAGTACCCCGCGCAAACTGTGCCGGTGTCTGAGCGGGACCGGAAACCCGCATCCATGAAGCTATTCTACTACAGCTAGAAGTATTTCGTCAGCGACATGGAAATTCCGTGCGTAACCCTTCCAGGAGAGACAATGGCTTCATACTCGAAGGGAACCCACGATACAGTGCTCGACGCTCGATAGGCGAATGTTGCGTTGAAGAGTCCAGCAACGTGAGAGTTGCTTCCGTTGGTTGGAATTTTGTTTCCAATAGAGGCTCCCAGCTTGAGGCTCAGATTGCTGCCGTTGACGTTTGTTTTAGAGAACGCTTTCGACAAGTCCGGCTGGAATGCGGCCCCGGCGCTGTACAGGTTGAAGCCCGACGCGGACGCCAAGAACTCGTGACCCTCGATATACAGAAGATTTGTCTTCTTGGCACCAAAATCCAAGAAGTCCAAGGACTCCGTAATGTGGGTAGCGGCCTGCCACGAACCCGCATCGTAGACTGCTACGGCTCCAGTTGTAGCCGAGAAGTTCACCTGCGCCCGCACCGTGGAAGGTAGCAGCATTCCAGCCGACAGCATGAACAGGATCATCCCCACCTTGGTAGGCAGAGTAGGCGCATTGATGCCGATGTTCTTGTCTTTGGCGATTGCTCCAGCCAGAGCAACAGCGACACCAGCAGCCGCAAGCAGCGTGTTAGCGACGTTGTGCCCCTGCCAGATCAGAGTGGTGGGGATCAGGTTGTAGACGGCAGTGATGACGCCCGCGAATCCCAGCAGGACTCCCAGCACGGTTGTAATCCAGTTCTTGAACACACGTTCAACAAGCGCAGCGATGATATTCATTTCGATTCTCTCCTTGGTTTTGTGGATGAAGTTGAACATAAGCACCCCTATTGTACTTCCAGTTCTTTGTCAGTGGAAGCGGAAATTAGTTGACGCGCGAAGCGTGGGGCAATAATGCACCCCAAGCTGGCAGAATGGTTCTGTTTCTGGTTATCTCCATGGATGTGGAACTCGCTGCGGCCGAAGGTGTCCGTGCCATCGATAGGTTCAAGGTTCATCACGATTGGGCCTTCAGTCGGATGCGTGTAGGCGGGACCGATCTTGTAACTCCCGCGTGGGATGGGTCCAACACACTTGACGTTCTCCATTGCCGGATTGTTTAGGCCCGCGCCGCGCCCGCTGTAGCATGTGGCAATCAGTGTGCCCGACGGGTTGAGCAACCTTCCTGTCGTGCTGCTGTAGGTCCACATCACGCTACCTCTTCATCTTCCTCGTTCTTGTCTTCATCCGGTTCGGATTCGACCGGCTTGGTTGGTACTGCGCATGGGATGATCGGCGCTAGATGATTCGGCCCAAATGGTTGCGGTTCTTCGAGCATGTGATCCTACTTTCTCGCCATCGCTGGCGCTTTCATGGTTGCGGTGTACTGGTTATCCGATTGGCTTGAAACTCCAATCTTGGGAATCTTCAAGACGCCTTTGTGGAGATCGTTGAGTCCTTTTAATCCAACGTAAAGCGTGGAAACAACGGCGATAACGGCAAGGATAGTTGTTATCCAGAAACGAAACTGTTGTGTTCTCTTGTCGCGTTTCTTCTCATTTTCCAGGCGCTCTATATCGCGGCCCTCTTGCCGGTTGGCGGCACTCTCTAGTGACTGCAAAATCGGTAATGCCGTGGCCATCTCCGCCTCCAGGTTTCGTACTCGTTCAACAATTGGAAGTTCCCCGTTTCCGACGATCAACTTTTCGTAAGCGTGCGTGATTTCATGCTCGTATGGACACGCAGAGCCAACATTTTCACACCGTTTCTCGGCCATCCGTCTTATCTCCTGGCCGTTTACCTGGCCTCTGTGCTCCCCGGCTTACTACCGGCTTACGTGCGTCATCCTCTTCCCTTTCGTACCTAGAAGGTCAACACATTATAAGTCTTTGCCGTCGGCGTTCCCGCTATCACCGCGCACACTTGGACAGTAACAGCCGTCGAGCTTGTGGTGACGGCCCGCACGGTATACGACCCGCCGATAAATGTGCCGTCACTTTCTGAGGCCACCGCTGGATGACCGGCAGTGCCACCCGTGATAGTCGCTGTGCCGGACGCGCAGTTACCAGCCGTCAAAGCCGATCCACCGATACTACCCGTGGTACCACTGATCGCTAATACTGGTCCACCTACGGAGTTTCCCTTGTATGATGTTGCCGTAGAAGGAAGCAATGTACCGTTAGAATTGGCTACGCCGCCGCTCAAGGTAGATACGCCTGTTACTCCCAATTGAGTTATTGCTAATGACCCAGGTCCAATAGATGATGGAGGAATACTCGACAGATAGATGTTTGACAAATAGGCAGTTTCAACATTTCCTTGCTGAAGCATCGGAGTATTCCCGAATGTCAGGCTTGTACTTCCATAACTAACTCCGCTAACCTCAAACAAAAGTATAGCCGAAACGGGTGTACCGACAGGATATGTGCTATTTGTCGGAATAGTAATTGAAGCGGAAATCCGTGCATCTGCTCCGTTGACTCCGAATGCTGCCGAACTGTACCAACTCAACCCTGGAACGTACACCTGCCAATATACTAATCCACCTGTCACGTTTGATGCTCCAATAAAGCCTGACAATTGGTATGTTTGACCCGCAATTACGCTGAATGTGGAGGATGTGGCTAACGCGGTAGACGTAGTAGCGATTAGTGAGTTTTGTCCCAAAGTGTCGTTCAAATTCTGCCCGCTCGGAGTGCCTATGGTAAGGTTTGATATACCCCAGGATGACGAACCAAATTTGAAGTCGCTGTCTGGAACAAGGTTACTTACTGTTCCGAGCTGTACCACAGAAGCTGAGGAAGGGTACCAAAGGAGATCGCCCGACGGGCTACGCTGTGAACTTGTAGAAAACCCAAACGCCGTATCGTAGAAGGTATTGGTGAAGTTTCCTACAGCCGGAACTAAGCCATGCACACCTAGACCTGAAAACAAGTTATCAAAAGCTGCCGAGGTTATAACACTACCGCTCCATATGGCTGAACTACTTCCGTTTACAGCGGAGGTGGAAAATGTTACCGTATTAGTAGTCGTGTTGACTCCGGTGATTTTGTATATCCCAGTGTAGACACCCGCTGACTGTAAAGCAAACGGACTTCCGATAGATAGTACAGATGCTAGATTATACGGCAGTGTTACAGTGCCAACCCCTGAAGACACTGAAACAGACACAGAAGGACTAGACTCAGATTGATAATCGCTGAATAGAAAATCAATAAACATATTATCCCCAACTGAATTCGGCCTTCCATCTATGACAATAGTATTTAATCCGTTGGCGTACGCCTCACAAGTGGAGTGTTCAATTCTGCTTCCGGTAATAGAAGCATCGGTCTGTACGGTTGTTCCTCCGTTTATGTATAAGCACGTCTGGTTCGCGATCATGTCAACGCCAGATATGACAAGACCGCCGATCCACGTATTTGTTACTCCGGGCAGGACGTTCATCGAGATGGCTGATCCATAACCTATTATCTGACTACTCTCAATGTGAGTAGACTGTATCCCCGCGCTTGACGGGGGAACCAACGAAATACCTACGGAACCGTGCAAATTAGGGTATGAAGTGAAACCACCATAAGGGATGTAATTAAACAGACGAAGATTCTTCAGAGTTATTGTATTATAATATCCGGTGTTGGAGTTAATTGTTATGACAGCGCCAGAGTATGCCGTAACTGATGACGTATCTACGGAAAGACCGTCTATCGTCGCCCCGTCTAGGACCGTAAACATATTCATACTCGCATAGCCCGGAACGATGTTCGCCGTTTTATCTTGTTTCAAGGTCACGTTAATCATGTCATTTGTCACGCCGGTGCAACCGAGGATAACCGGCGTATTCATGACGATGTCACCTACATATCCGGTCATGTCGATTTCACCAGAAACTAGGCCAGAGCATATAGAGGCGTTTGCTGCATTGATAGCTGTGCCTATGTCTCCGCTGGTAGTAGAAGATAGACGAATCACGTTGTTAATCTTAGACACATTAAGTGGTCCCGCCATGGTCTGCGTATCCGTAATCGTAGGGTCGATATAATGTCCGGTGTATGGATATGGTATTTGTTCCCATGAAGGAGATGTGCTAGGGCCGTTCGACGTCCACACATACCCATCGATTCCGCCAGGAGTTATTGGAGACAAAGCAAGTGTTTCTTCCCATTTGTCTTGCGCAATCTCGGTCAGTTGATCTAATCCGTCCTCGATGTTTGCGTAGAGCGCAGGCATATAAGGCGTGAATTGCGTCAACTGCGTAATCGGCGTAACCCTTTGCAGAAAAAGCGTCTGACCAGTGGGGCAGGCCGTGTTCAGTGTTACACTTCCGCCGTTATCGTAGTTGTTATTGACCGGCGCAACGGTGTAGTTTCCAGGAGCAAGAACAGCACCGTTCTGCACTACCGTCATAGCCGCTGCCGTGTCAATCGGGAAAGTAAAGGGAAACGGTCCTGTGCTCCCAGTGCAAGTAAAAGATGCGTTGGTGGCAGTTCCCGTGACAGTCGCAAAGGCCACGACCGGAGACAGAAGCAAAGCGAAAATTAGAACGATTCTGTTTCTCATAGACTCATCACCTTTTGATCGTATTGCGCCCAATCGACGCCTAACTCTAATGCAATCATACGCTCGATGTTGGTTGCGAAAAAGTGTTCCTTGCGATACGGAGCATCGGGATGGTCCCCAGGTTCGGACTCGTCTCCCTCTGGCCGGTTCTTCTCGTATTCGATGTCGAAGGCGCTGATCGACTCCTCCGTGATCCCACGCTTCAGGCAAAGATGTTGCTCGATTTGCTCATGCAGCCCAACAAGGAACTCGTAATCCTCATTGCCCATATCGCTTACCCGAACTTGCCGAACGCCGTTCTGGCCTACCCAATAATCGCCGACTGTTTCGTATCGGTGACTAGAGTGCGGTATTGTTTTCAGTTGAATCTTCATACTCCTCCACTCGCTTTCCAATGTCAGACCTGTACTTTTGCCCCGCGATTAAAAGATTGTCTTTGATATAGTCGATCAATCCATCGCGCACTTTGGCAATCTCCTCACCAGTTGCGGTCACGGTCAAAAGGTAGCCGCTCTTGGTTGCCACCTTGTAGCCCTCGTCATCGCGCCGGAAGTTATAGAGGTGGACATGTTTCTTTTGGTCTGAATCGAACTCGTCAACAGGCTTTCCATCCTTGAGAATCCAAAGCCGCTCACCGATACTGGTTGCCTCGTCGTCTACGTCGGCCTCTACAGGGAACGGCTTGGCCGCGACAACCATTACCATGCCCCAGCCCTGGAAGAGCGCCACGGGGCGATTCTGGCCCTTGGCGACGACCTCTATGAGCTTTCCTGCCCCGCTCTCAAGCGCCTCACAGAACTCATAGGCTGTGCTTGGAACGCCGAACCTGCAGGTTGGTTCAAGGGCGACGATCTTTCCCTCGTCAGTCACGATGCAGTTGATGTCGAACACTCCGCGGAAGCCGATCTTCTTCAACCTGGCTTTGATAGCAGGGCGGCAGATCATCTCGCGGAACAGTTCGTTTTCTTCTGTGCATCCCCAGAACGTCGTGCCCATCTCCCCGGTCGTTTCTCCTGTATTGCCGTCCGCTTCTTTCTTCTCCTCGAAGTTGAGAAAGCCGGTCACCTTACCCTGCGCGTCGCGCATCCAATCTGAGCCGTTGAAGAAAGCCGAGGCCGCAACTTCAAGCCCCTCCACTACCTCCATAATGTCAAAGTCGATAGGGCCAAAATGCGCCTCATTCCACTTCTTCTTTAGCTCGTCAAGGTGGTAGAGCATATCCGAGCCATCATCGAATTTCCCCATGTGGGAGAGAGACTTTGGGGCGTTCCCGTTCTGTTTGAGAATCCAGCGCCGGCCTGAGTTCGCCTTCACAAACTGACTGGCTGATTCAAAGTCTTTGAAGTTCTTCGACTCAACCTGATCGA
>Ga0255350_1000185_pt1 | contig 25440 bp, 18 predicted proteins | sample HBST25r1metaG_FD_186028 | JGI IMG/M metagenome (GOLD analysis project Ga0255350, IMG submission 186028) | Peat soil microbial communities from Stordalen Mire, Sweden - H.B.S.T-25.r1 | ecosystem: Environmental > Terrestrial > Soil > Wetlands > Peat | place: Sweden: Norrbotten County, Stordalen...
GCCAAGCCCTTCGCGCAGTTGCGCCCGGCGCGTTTGATAGTAGGCTGAGCGGAGGAAGCTGTAGAAGTCGATCGAAGAAACCTCGGCCCGCTTCCAGTCGCCGAGATGCACATAGGCGTCGAGGCCGCTCGTGCCGGCCGACGCGGCCCAGCCGAACGCGCGTTCGAGCGTCCAACCGAGCGGATCGGCGGCGGTGTCCACCACGCCTCCAAATGCGTCGCGCGTGGTCGCGGGACCGAAATAGGGCTGCTCCACGAAAGAGCCGTCGGGCGCGCCCCAGACGAACAACGTCTGGCCAAAATCACCCGATTGCTGCGGCAGGCCGCCTGGAGTCGCGATGTCGAACAATCCGCCCAGGCCGAAGGTCGAGTTCATGACAAATCGCCCAAACGTAATTCCCGCAGCGTTGAAACGGCCCTGCAGAATATCGTTCGCAAAAATGCGTGGTTCCTTGAGGTTCGAATCGAGGTCGCGCGCGCGATTGAGCACCGGGCCCGGCGATACAGCTTGCACGATCTGGGAAGCCGGATCGAGCGCGGCTTGGTTGAGCTTCAGGACGCCGCGGTTGAATTGCTCGTTTGGATCATTGATCGGCATGGACGGATCGCGCGGAACGCCCGCGCAACCCGCCACGAGCGCCGCGAGCCCCCATGCGACTGACAAAGTGACCCAACGTTCGATGCGACCCATCCGCTGCCGAGTCTCTCTGATGCGCGCGTTTGGCGTGGACGACGCCCCCGCCCGCAAAGAATACAGGCACCTGCAGTTCCGCTTCTCGGAACCCAACCCCGAATCAACCTAACAGAGCGCCCGGGGCTCGACTATCGCCAATTTGCCACAGTGCATAACCTTCGTGCGAAAGGTCACATCTCGGGATTGTGCTTGCTCTGCGTGGCCAGCAGCGCGGGCTGGAACAAGACGGCGGCCGACAGCGTCGCCGCGAGCGCGAGCGCCATGAGTTTCCCCATGCTCGACGTGCCCGGATGGTGCGAAAACCACAGACTGCCGAAGGCGGTCGCCGTCGTGCAGGCGCTGAACAGAACCGCCCGCGTCAGGGGCAATTGCAGGAAGTTCCTCTCTCCCGCCCGCCAAGCCATGACGTAGTAAATCTTGAAGGCCACGCCGACGCCAAGCAACAACGGCAGCGCGATGATGTTGGCGAAATTGAGCTGCAGCCCTGTCGCCACGCAGATTTCGAGCGTGACGACGATGGCGACCAACAGCGGTACGAGCGTCAGCGCCACATCCACCCATCGCCGCAACACGACGAACAGGATGATTGCGATGGACGCTACGGACCATATCGCCGCCTGAAGAAACGCTTTGACGATGGTCGCCGCGGCCTCGACCACGAAGATCGGCGCGCCGGTCGCTTGAGGCGCCACTTTGCGGACCGCCTCGACGAAGCGGCGCAGGACGGCGTTGTCGTTGGCGTCGCCTTTGGGCGCAACCTCGATCCTGACTTCCCCATCAGGCGCGATCCACGCGCTCTTCAGCTCGGGCGGAAGCGAGTCGGCCGTCACCTCGCCTGCGTTCAAAAGCTCGCGCACCTGCTGGAGCGTCGTCAGCAGCGGCGTGACCAGCGCCCGCTCAACCTCCGACCTCGCCGCCAGACTTGATTTGGCAAGCTCGGTCAAGGCGCCCGCCAATCGACGGGCCTCAGCCGCGGCTGGGCTGTCTATGGCCGTGGCCGCGCCTGAGAGATCCTCAGCCGTCTTGTCGATCGCCTGCAGCGTCTCGGCCGTCGGCGGCGGGGGCTTGAGCTCGTCCGGCGTCATTGTGTTCTGAAAGAAGAAGTCCGCGTCATCGATAAGCGCGAGCTTTTCGTCCTGCTCTTTCGGGACGAAGCTTTCGATCGTTCGGACGCGCGAGACTTCGGGTAGCGCGTCGAGCGTCTTTGCGAGGGCGCGCGCGTGAGAGAGATCGGGTTCCAGGATGTCGATTGTGTTGGGGCTCGTGTCGGGATCGCGCATCAGATCAAGGAGAGTCGAGACCGACTCGACCTGCTTCGAACGAAGGTTCAGCGGGTTGAAGTCAAAGCGCAGGTTCTTGAGCAGAGGCAGGCAGAGGATCACCGCGGCGAGCGTGAGCCCGACGACCCAATTACGCCGCCGATCGAGGAAACGATCAAGCGGCGCCAGGGCGGCGAAACCGACCGGCGCCTTCTCTTCGGAAGGCCTCAGTATTGCGAGCAGGGCAGGCAGCAAAGTGATGGTCGTCGAGAATGCGATGATCATGCCCGTTCCGGCGATCAGCCCGAGCTCGGAGAGGCCGACGTAAGCCGTCGGCAAGAAGGAATAGAACCCGGCGGCGATCGCGGCCGCCGCGAGCAGCAAAGGCCCGGCGACGCCGTGCGCGGTTGTCTCGATCGCCGCGTCGAGGTCCCGCTCGACGAGCCGCTCAGCCCGATAACGCACGCTGAATTGGATGCCGAAATCGACGCCCAGTCCGATGAACAGCACGGCGAACGCGACAGAAATGAGATTCAAGCTGCCGACCATCCACAGGCCGGCGGCGGCGGTGAAGACGAGGCCGACGCCAAGGTTGACGAGGACCGCCGCGATGATCCGCGTCCGCTTCAGCGCAAGCCAGAGGATCAGGAGAACGACGACGATCGTGACGACGCCGTTCAACGCGGCCCCGTCGGCGACGGTGGCGAATTCCTCGTCTTCGAGCGGCACCGATCCCGTGAGCCGCACTTTGACGCCATTCTCCGGCGTCAGGCCGAGCGAAGCGATCGTCGCGCGAATCGCCTTCGTCGCTTTGCCGCCGGGTTGGAGATCGTTGTAGTCGAGCGCCGGCTGGATATTCACGAATCGTCGCAGCTCGGACGCCTCCGACGGCTGACCGGACATGAGCCGCCGCCACGAGAAAGACTGGGGCTTTCCCTGCAAGTCGCCCCCAATGGCGTCGGCGAGCGCGGCGAGCGCAGGTTCGATGTCCTCAAGCGTCGTCTTGCCGTGGCGAATGCCGTCGATCGATTGCGAAATCGCTCCGACGACGCCTCGAAGCGTCGGATCGGCGGCGAGGGTCGCGAGAAAAGGTTCGGCCTTGACGAGTTTTGCCGTGTCTCGCCGGACTTCGTCGATGGAGCGGAAGAGGATGCCGTTGCGAGCGAAGAACGGGCCGCCGTCGGGCCGACTGACGGTTCGTATGACGTCCTTACGATCCTCCAACGCTTTCGTCAGCGCTGCCGCTGCGTTCTCCGCGCCTTCAGGGGTTGTCGCGTCGAAGACGGCGATGACGCGGTCGGTACGCTGGGGGAACAGCGCATTCAGTCTGATCTCTTGCTGTCGCCAGGGCAGCGCGCTCGACAGGAGTTGGCTCGAGTCTGTGGTGATCGCCAGATGACGGCATACGTAACTCGCGGCAAGCGTCGACGCGGCGAGAAAGAGCGCAATGATGAGCCATCGGTGGCGGATTGAGATGCGCGCGACCCGGCCGACGGTGTTGGCGATCAGCGGGCTTTTTGTCGGAGGCATGGACCGAGGTCAAAACGCATGGACCACGCCGTGTCAATCGCAATATCCGCTGCTGCGATGGGGCGGGCGGCTTCCCCCCAGATCGGTGTGGATTTGTGTCGACCTGGGCCCTCAGCTGCACACTTCATCGGGCCATACTGAGGTCGAACAAGAACGATTTCATCGGCGCGACCTTCCTCGAGACGTTGACCAAGCGCGAAACCCTGTCCGTCGCGCCGCCACCGCCCGGCGTCAGCCTGGAAGCCTATCGCGTCAAGGTCGCCGAACGCTTCGCCAACCCGAAGATCAAAGACGCGGTCGCGCGCCTTCCTCGCCATGCGCGACGTTTTCGGCGAGCTTTCGGACACGCCGTGCTACGTCGCCGCCTTCGCCAACGCGCTAACGAAGCCGGGGTCGCGGGGCGTTCGCGCGACGCTCGACGATTATCTCGCCGGACGGCGGTAAGCCGAGCGCGGCGATTGTCAACCGCCGTCGGGTTGGTCTTCAGGACTCGATCCTAAATCGTTATGCGGCGAACAGGCGGGTTCGGGACGTTGGGTCGATGCAGGCCCCGATGCGTTCTGCCCTGATGGAGCCGGCGGTTGGGTCGGCCTTGATGATATTGAGCGCAGTGTGGCGAATGATCGCCAGGTTCAAAGGCGAATGGGCTTTGTGGGTTCGGCGTCGATCTTCGTTGAAGGTCACGTCCGAGCGTCCGGTGGAGGCTGCTGTCCACGGCCCAATGGGCGTGCACGACGGCGGCGAGGACTTTGAGATCGGGGGCGAGCGAAGAGACGTCGAGTCGGGTCTCGAGGCTTTCGCCGCCGGTCTTTTTGTCGATGCGCCGAGCGATGATCGCTGCGAGCGAGCACAGGCCTTTCCATCCGGGGCGACGCTCGGCGAGCCAGCCGGCGTCGGCGACGCGGCGCTCCCGCTTCTCGATCCGGCCATGGCCGGGCTCAAAGAACGGAGCGCCACTCAGGACAAAACTGCGAACGCCTATATAATTGAACTCTCAATATGATTCAGAGAGGTCCATTTGGCCGATTCAGGCTGCTGTGAAGGGGCGGACAGCGCCTGGTCGGCGTCAAAGCGGCCATGATCGATGTTGTCGCCGACCTATCTCAGCAGAGCCGTCCACCCATGACGGCCATCCAACCGTGGCGCGTCGCCTGAAAGTTGGAAGGGCAGGGGTTGTGGCGGCGGCGCGGGCCTGACGCCGTCGCGATCTACGACAGGCTCAACCGGATCATCTGGTAAGAGTACGGCGCGAGCTTCGCGCTCAGGCGACCGTCGGCGACAGACGCGATCGCGCTCTTTTTCGGAGTCACTGTCATTGGCGCCTTCGCCGTGTTGACGGCGCCCAAGCGGTCGGCGGTCATCACCTGGCAATCGGCGACCGTCGCGGCGCCGAAACCGTGCAGGCCGACCTCGAGATCGATCGTCTCGCGGCCGTGGCGGTTGACGGCGAAGAACGTCAGCGCGCGACCCTCTTCGTCATGGACGCCGGCGATGTCGACATAGGGCACGTCGTCGGCGACCTTCGAATCGTAGCCTGGCGAACGAACGTCGAGTCGCAGCGCCGCGCCGCGGCCGAAGAGCGAGGCGAAGTAGTAGGGGTAGTAGATCGTCTGTCGCCACGCCGCGCCTTTCGGCTCGGTCATGATCGGCGCGATGACGTTCACCAGTTGGGCGATGCACGCCATCTGCACCACGTCAGAGCGGCGAATGAACGTGTTGAGGATGCAGCCGACCTGCAGCACGTCCTCGAAATTGTAGACGTCCTCGAGCAGTGGCGGCGCATGCGGCCAGCCCTTGGCGCCGCTGAGGATCTCCTTGTCCTGCGCGTTGGAATGGTACCAGACGTTCCATTCGTCGAAGGAGATGGCGATGCGCTTCTTGGACCGCTTTTTGGCGCGCACAAACTCGATCGTCGACGCCACCGTCGCGATGTAGGCGTCGAGCTTGGCGTTGAGAGCGAGGAACTCTCCCGTGTTCTTGTCGCGGTTGGCGAAATACATATGCAACGAGATGTAGTCGACGGCTTCGTAGCAATGCTCGAGCACGACACGCTCCCACTCGGGATAGGTCGCCATGTCCGAGTGCGACGATCCGCAGACGATCAGCCGCAGCGTCGGATCGAAGGCGCGCAGGGTCTTGGCGACTTCGTTGGCGAGGCGGCCGTATTCGTCGGCGGTCTTGTGGCCGACCTGCCACGGCCCGTCCATTTCGTTGCCGAGGCACCAGTGCTTGACGCCGAACGGCTCGGGGCGGCCGTTCGCTTTGCGCATGTCGCCCCAATGGCTGCCTGTCGGGCCGTTGACGTATTCGACGAAGTTGCGCGCGTCGTCGAGGCCGCGCGAGCCGAGATTGATGGCGAGCATCATCTCCGAGCCGACCGCGGCGCACCAATCGGCGAACTCGTGCACGCCGACGGCGTTCGAGTCGGACGTGTGCCAGGCGAGGTCAAGGCGGGTCGGGCGCTTGTCGCGCGGCCCGACGCCGTCCTCCCAGTTGTAGGCGGAGACGAAATTGCCGCCGGGGTAACGAACGACCGGAATCTTCAGCGCGCGAACGAGATCGATGACGTCGCCACGCATGCCGTTGGCGTCGGCGGTCGGGTGGCCGGGCTCGTAAATCCCGGTGTAAATCGCGCGCCCGAGGTGCTCGAGGAATGCGCCGTAGATGCGGTTGTCGATTGTCGCGATGCGGTAGTCGCGATGCGCGGTGACTGTCGCCCTCATGGTTCCTCGCCTGAGTACATATCCAATTATTCGATACAATAAAGACCTTTGCCGGCCGCCCGTCAAGCGCACTGTCTGCGCCTGTCATATCTCTGCAACACGCGGATTCGCTGGGTTTTGTATCGGTTTGAAAGATCTTGATTCGCCGTGCTGACGGCCGCTTTTTGACCAACAGTATCGAGAATGCGGATGAAAAGGCTTGTCGAGGTTGCGTTTCCCGGTTAGCATCGGCGCGCCAAGCTTCCCGACGACGCATAGGTCTCGCGGGATGCTTAACAAGGCGGGCGAGACCTGTCGGGCGGAAATACCGGGAGGGAACCATATGATCCGCAAAATTCCGCGTGATTTTCGCGAGCGCCCAAGCGACCGGCGCCGCGCCATAGCCCAAATCCTGAAAACGTTCACGTTTGCCGCCGGCGGCCTTGCCCTCGGCGGGCAAGCGCTGGCGGCGGAAGACTTCCTAGCGGGCATCCCGCGCAATCAGGTTCTCATCGCCGAGAACCCTGAAGGCACGGTCACCGACCCGTCGAACTTCAACGTTTGGGTGCCGAAGCCGAACGGCACTTCGACCGGACTCCAGCAGCTGTGCATGGACACGCTCTGGTACATCGACCCCGACCAGGGGCTCAACGGCAAGGTCTGGGATAATTCGCTTGCCGCCGACAAGCCGCAGTACAACGGCGATTTCACCGAAATGACGGTGAAGCTGCGCTCCGGAATCAAGTGGAGCGACGGCGTCGATTTCACCGCCGACGACGTCGTCTACACCGTCCAGACGCTGGCGGCCGATCCCGGCGGGTTCAACGACGGCGCGCGAATGGCCGCCAATGTCGACAGCGTCACGGCGCCCGACAAGAATACGGTCGTCTTCAAGCTGAAGAAGGCCAACTCACGCTTCCACGCGGCCTTCACGGTGCGCTGGAGCGCGACCTGGATCATGCCGAAGCACGTCTTCGAGAAGACGGAGAAGCCGAGCAAGTTCGCCTTCAATCCGCCGGTGTGTCTCGGCTCTTACACGCTCAAGAGCTTCGACCCGAACGGCGCCTGGTTCATCTGGCAGAAGCGCGGCGACTGGCAGAACACGACGCTCGCCCGCTTTGGCGAGCCCGGCCCGAACTACGTCGCCTACATTGATCCCGGCCCGCCGGACAAACGCGTGATCCTGCAGCAGAACCACCAGCTCGACATCGTCCACGACACCTCGCCGGAAGGGGCGTTCGCGCTGATCAAGTCGTCGCCGACGTCGCATGGCTGGTTCGCCAATTTCCCCTACGCCCACCCGGATCCGACTTTGCCGATGATCGTGATCAACGACCAGCTGCCGAAGTTCCAGAGCCCGGACGTGCGCTGGGCGCTGGCGCTGCTGATCGACATCAAGGCGGTCGACATGGCCTCCTACCGCGGCGCGGCGACGATTTCGGCGATCGACGTTCCGCCGACCGGCACCCATCCGCAGTACTACTTCGATCCGATGGAGCAATGGCTGAAGGACTTCTCCATCGACACCGGCAAGCGGACGATCCATCCGTATGACCCGAACATGGGTCAGGAGATCGCCGACATGCTGCGGCCGTCGATGGGCGACGCCATCCCCAAGGATCCGAAGGCGATCGCGACGGCGTTCGGTCACGGCTGGTGGAAGCAGGATCCGCAGGCGGCGGCCGAGCTGCTCGAGAAGGCCGGCCTCAAGAAAGTCGGCGGCAAGTGGATGCTGCCGGACGGAACCCCGTTCACCGTCACGATCTCGACCGAGGGCGACAATCGCCCGGTCATGACGCGCGCTGGCAGCCTCATTGCTCAGCAATGGACCCAGGCGGGCATCGATTCGAAGATCGACGCCCTCCCAACCGCCATGTGGAGCAACATGTTCAACGGCCAGAACGAGGCGACGATGGCCTGGACGGTGGAGACATGGGGCGGCCACCCCGATCTGTCGTACTTCCTCGACTCCTGGCACTCGGAGTTCTTGGCCGAGCCGGGCAAGTTCCAGCCGCCGCGCAACTGGCAGCGCTGGAAGGACCCCGAACTCGACAAGATCATCGAGCAGATTCGCAAGATCGACTTCGACGATCCCAAGGGGATTGAACTCGGCAAGGACTTCCTCAAGCTCGCCGTGAAGAACATGCCGAACATTCCCCTCATGTCCTATAACGTGTTCACGATCATGGACTCGACCTATTGGACGGGATACCCGAGTGCGGAGAAGGACCCCTACACGGATCCGGTGCCGAACTGGGCCAACACGAAGTACATGATGGTGAAATTGAAGCCCACTGGCGCGACCCCGGCGCAATGATCTAGGCTTTCCCCGAAACGACGCGAGACGACAGGCCCTTCCCGCCGTCTCGCGTCACTCCTTCGCGCGGACGGACACACCAAGCGGGCGCCATGGCGGGCTACGCGCTTTACGTCCTCAGACGGACTGGCCAGTTCGTTCTGGTCGTCTTCGTCGGCGTCAACATCGCCTTTTTCGTCACCCACGCCACGCCGATCGATCCGGTCACGGCGGCGATCGCGGCGGCCACGCGATTCTCGCAGTCCGACCCGCAAGCGGTTCAGATGACCCGCGACGCGTTGCGCGAGCTCTACGGTCTGAAGGGCAGCCTGTGGCAGCAGTATGTGGCGTTCTGGTCGCGCGTCGCCGTCGCCGATTTTGGCCCGTCGCTGTCCGCCTTTCCGACCCCGGTGTCGACGCTGATCTGGCGCGCCATGCCGTGGACGTTCGGACTGCTTTCGGTCGCCACCCTCATCGCCTGGGTGTTGGGCAACCTTCTCGGCGGTCTCGCCGGCTATTACCGGCGGAACCTGGCGCTCAAGGCGTTCGGCGTGATCGCCTCCGGTCTGCAGCCGATTCCGAACTACGTCATGGCCTTTGTCGTGCTCGTGCTGTTCGGCTACGTGTGGCCGATCCTGCCGATCACCGGATCATCGCAAATCAATCTGCCGGAAGGTTGGACCTTCGCCTATTTCAAGAGCGTCTTCGAGCACGCCCTTCTGCCGGTCCTCTCGCTGGTGCTGGTCGGCACGGGCGCCTGGTTCATCGGCATGCGCGCGCTCGTCTCCAACATCGTCACGGAAGACTACGTCACTTTCGCTGAACTGGGCGGCGTCGATCGCCGGCGCATTCTGATCAGCTACGTCATGCGCAACGCCCTGTTGCCGCAAGTGACCGGCCTCGCCCTGTCGCTCGGGCTGCTCTTCAACGGCGCGGTGATCACCGAAGTCGTGTTCGGCTATCCTGGCCTCGGCAACCTGCTCATCCGCGCCGTCTACGCTGGCGACTACAGCCTGGTGATCGGCATCGCCTCGATGTCGATCATCGCAGTGGCCTTTGCGGCGCTGGTCATCGACCTCATTCTGCCGCTCCTCGATCCGCGCGTGGGGGCGAGCTGAGCCATGTTCTCGATTGTCAAGGATCTGCTTCGCTACAACCGAGAATTCGCGATCGGCGCGATCCTGATCCTGCTCGTCGTCGCCATGTCGGCGGCGTCTTACGTCTCGCCATACCCGGCCGGGATGCAGTACGTCGTTCCCTTCGACACGCCGCCGTCGTGGCAATATCCATTCGGCACCAACTCGCGCGGCCAGGACGTCTTCTGGCAGCTCACTTTCGCCATCCGCAACAGCCTGCTGTTCGGCCTGACGGTGGCGGTGCTGAGCCGCATCGTCGCGCTCGTCGTCGGCCTGACCTCGGGCTACCTCGGCGGTATGGTCGACCGGGTCCTGATGTCGATCAACGACACCTTTATCGTCTTTCCGCCGTTCCCGATCCTCGTCCTCGTCTATTTCATCTTCAAGGACCACATGTCGTGGGCGCTGCTGGCGGTCGCCATGGCTTCGCTCGGCTGGCCCTACGACGCGCGCCTGATCCGCTCCGTGGCGCTGAGTCTCAGAACGCGCGAATTCACCACGCAATCCCTGTTCTCGGGGATGAGCACCCCGCAGATCCTGATCGAAGAGCATCTGCCCTACGTGTTGCCGATCGTCTTCGCGACGACCATGAACAACATCAACTGGTCGATCGGCCTCGAGGTGACGCTTTCGGTCATCGGCTTCACCAACATCGATACGCCGACAGTCGGGACGATGATCTACTGGGCCAACCAACACACCGCGCTGGTCGCCGGCGTATGGTGGTGGATCGCGTTTCCGGTCGCGCTGGTGATCATGACGTTCATCGGTCTCTATCTGCTGTCGATTTCGATGAACGAATACATCGATCCGCGCAGCCGATTGAGCCGCATGGGAGGAGCGGCGTGACGCCCCAGTCCGACCGCGACAGCGCGCGGACCGATGGGCCGCGCGCCGCACCGGAGGGGGCTCCGGCGCTGTCGGTCGATAAGCTGCGCGCCTACTACATGACCCATTACTTCGGGGTCGAGCGCGAGGTGCGCGCCGTCGACGACATCTCGCTGGTCGTTCGCCGCAATGAAATCTACGGGCTCGCCGGCGAATCGAGCTCGGGCAAGACCACGTTCCTGAAGACCATCGCCGCCGCCATCCGGCCGCCGTTGACCGTCATCGGCGGCGCCGTCCGTTACAGTTTCCTCGATCGCGACATCTACGCCCTCGGCCCGGCCGAGCTGTCGGCGATACGTTGGAAGCACCTGTCTTACATCACCCAGGGCTCGATGAACGTCCTCAACCCGGTTCGCCGGGTGCGACAGTCTTTCATCGATTTTGCCTTTCGCCACATGAAGCTGAGTCGGCGTGCGTTTTTCCCTGCGGTCGAACGGCATCTGCAACAGCTTCATCTCGCCGCCAATGTGCTCGACGCCTATCCGCACGAGCTCTCGGGCGGCATGAAACAGCGCGTCACGATCGCGCTCGCCACCATCTGCCGTCCGGAATTCATCATCGCCGACGAGCCGACGACGGCGCTTGACGTCATCGTGCAGAAGGATGTGCTGGCGATGATCCGCAACGCGCAGCAGCAGATCGGATCCTCCATTCTGTTCGTCACCCACGACATGACCGTGCACGCCAACATCGCCGACCGCCTCGGCATCATGTATGCGGGCAGGCTGGTCGAGGAGGCGCCGACCGCCGAAATCTTCAAGACGCCGATGCACCCCTATACCGCGCATCTGGTCGCGAGTCTGCCGAAGATCGGCGAGCAGGCGCGCAAGGAAGCGCTGTCCGGCTCGCCGCCGAATCTCGCCAATCCCCCGGCGGGGTGCCGGTTTCATCCGCGTTGCCCGTTGGCGATGGACGTTTGTCGCGAGGCGTCGCCGGCGCTCACCACCCTCGCGCCGGGGCGTCGCGTCGCGTGCTATGCGGTGAGCCCGCTGGTGCGACCGAGCGAATCCGCTGACAGCGCCGCCGACGCGCCGCTGCGAGCTCGAACCGCGGGCGCGCGGCCATGAGCGAAAAACTCCTCGAAGTCGACCACGTCACCAAGAGCTTCGTCATCGGCGGATTGTTCGGCCGCGGCCATTTCAACGCCGTCGACGACGTGAGCTTTACGCTTCAAGCGGAAAAGCCGGAAGTCCTCGCGATCATCGGCGAGTCGGGTAGCGGCAAAACCACGCTGGCGCGCATGATCCTCAATGCGGTCGCGCCGACGAGCGGCGTCATCCGCTTTCGCGGCGAGGCGCTTCACCAGGCGCGCGGCCGCCGGCGACGGCTCGAATTGATCCGCCAGATCCAGCCAATCCTGCAAAATCCATATGAAGCGTTCAATCCGCTGAAGCGGGTCGACCGTTACCTCTACGCCAGCGCCGTCCGTCTAGCGGGCGCTCGCTCGCCGAAGGCGCGCGACGAGGCGGCGGACTCGGCGTTGCAGAAGGTCGGGCTTTCACTCGCCGAGGTGAAGGGCCGGTTCCCGCACGAACTGTCGGGCGGCCAGTTGCAGCGCACGGCGATCGCACGTGCGCTCATTTCCTCGCCGTCGCTGATCGTCGCCGACGAACCGGTGTCGATGGTCGACGCGTCGTTGCGCATGTCGATCGTCACCCTGTTTAGGCGACTGCACGACGATCTCGAGGTGTCGATTCTCTACATCACCCACGACCTCGCCACGGCCTACACCATTAGTGATCGCGTGATCATCATGCAGAAGGGCAGGGTCGTCGAAACCGGGTCGACGCGGGAGGTGCTGACGCATCCGAAGCACCCGTATTCGATCCTGCTGAAGGAGGCGGTCCTCTCGCCCGATGACGTTGGCAAGGGTCGCTTGACGGCCGAGCGCGGCGGGGCGGCGGCGCCGGAACGAGCGCAAACTGACAACTAGGATCGGCGCCGAGCGGGCCTCCGGCGAATCGAGATTTCGCTAACTGGCGAGTCTGACTGTCGAGTTCTCACGGCTCGGTCGTTACGCGCAGCACGATGTCCTGATCGTAATTGCCGAAGCCGCGGCCAAAGATGTTGACGCCGCCGGGATGGCGCGCGTCGGATTTGACCTCGATCCGCAGTCGGATCGAGTGGTGGCCGGAAATGTCGAGGTCGGCGATGGTCAGTGGCGAGATTTTCACGCCGTCGACGAAGGCGCCCTCCGGCGTGACGCGCCAGCTCTTCAGCTTGCCGTATTGGCTGCCCTTGAGCTTCCACCAGTCGGGCGTGAAGACGCCGCGCGTGTCGCCGTAATCGCCCGGGCTCGTCCATACCCCGGCCTCGCGGCCGTTGATCGCCACCGTGATGTCGGATGGCCAGTCGGCCGAGGTGCCCGGCACTTCCGACGACAGCTCCATCGAGAATTCGAGCTCGACAATCGACTTACCGACGATACGGGCGTTGTTGGGAAACTGGTATTCGACGAAGCCGCGTGTGAACCACATCAGCCCGGCGTTCATGCGGTCCGGGTTGAGGAAGGAGCCGGGCACGTCGAGCAGGCCGATAATGCCTTCTGGCGAGCAGAGGCCGCATGGCGCGCTGACCTCGCAGCTTGTGTAAAGGCCGATCGGCATTGCCACTTCGATGGCGTTGGCCTGCGCGCCGTTGGGATCGTCGCGGAACATGACGAGCACGTCGTCGAATGCGAGAAAGCACAGTTTCTGCTGGCCCTTCCTGCCCTTCTGCGCCTCGCTGCGGATGAGCGCGGCGTCTTCGAGAATCTGCAAGTTCGACGAAACCGTGGATTGCGGCAAGGCGAGCGCGCCGGCGATGTCGTTAACGTTGAGCCCAGGACGGTTGTGCAACAGCCGCAGCATGCGCACGCGCTGTGGCGATGCGAGCGCGCGCAGCACCTCCGGCCGCTGCTCGGGATCGATCACCAGAAAATTGCGCGACATCGCTCGAAACAAGCTCCCGCAGAGTCGCGCAGTCTATATCAAGTTTCCCGATGTCTTAATAACTTGAGGCTGATTGGCCTTAGGCAGGGCGCGGCGCTTCGTCGTCTCGAATCAGGCCGCGTGACGGCGCCGGGTTCATCGCCGATTCCAGTAAACTCGGCCTGTTCGTGGAAGAGGCTGGGTTCGCGGCTGAAACACGCGCGCGGCGGGAATCGGGGTTTCCAACGCCGCAGTTGGTGAGAGTCGTTTCAACTCGGCTGCGTCGAAGCGGACACATGCCGAGGCCTTGTGTATGTGTTCAACATTTATTTCAGAACTGTATAGCTGAGATTTACATTCATTTTGACCTTCCACCCTGCGCTTATTGCGCGTCAACGTTACTATGCCCGGAATCGGCGTGTGCAATCTTCGCACGCTCTCGATCTCGGGCGTTGGCGGGATTGGCCTGACGATTGCCGAGAGCTTCGCGGCTTCAGGCGAAACAATCCAAAAGGCCTAAAGGGAGGGAGCGATGAAATCAGGAATAGCCGGCTTTGCGCTGGCGTTGTGCCTATCCGCGGCGCCCGCTTTGGCGCAGGATTCGATCAAGATTGGCTACATTGATCCGTTGTCGGGCGGCGGCGCCTCCGTCGGCGAAGGCGGCTTGAAAAGCTATAACTACCTGGCCGATGAGATCAATGCGGCCGGCGGGCTGAACGGCAAGAAGGTCGAGATCGCCCCGTTCGACAACAAGGGCAATCCGCAGGAAACCCTGATTCAGGCGCAGAAGGCCGCCGACCAGGGCATCCATATCATCATCCAGGGCAACGGCTCCTCCAACGGCATCGCGCTGTCCGATTGGGTGACCAAATACGACCAGCGCAATCCCGGCAAGGAAATCGTCTACCTCAACTACGGCGCTATCGATCCCGTCATGACCAACGCCAAGTGCTCATACTGGCACTTTCGCTTCGAAGCAGGCGTCGACATGATGATGGCGGCGCTGACCACGTTTATGATGGATCGACCAAACATCAAGAAGATCTACCTGATCAACCAGGATTATTCCTTCGGTCAATCCGTGGCGGCCCAGGCGCGGGCGATGCTCAAAGAGAAGCGTCCCGACATTCAGATCGTCGGAGACGAACTGGTTCCGTTGCTGAAGGTTACCGATTTCTCCCCCTATGTCGCCAAGATCAAGGCGTCGGGCGCGGACAGCGTGATCACCGGCAACTGGGGCCAGGACCTGTCGCTGCTGCTCAAGTCGGCGGCTGACGCAGGGCTGCAAACGGACTGGTACACGTACTACGCGGGCCTCGTCGGCAGCCCTACGGCGATCAAGTCGACCGGGTTGGCCAACCACGTTTTCGAGGTCGAGGAAGGGCTTCCGAATTCAGCTCCTGAGACGGCGCAGAAGTTCGAAGCGGAGTTCCGCGCCAAGGAGGGCATGAGCGTCTGGTACCCGCGCGCCGTCAACGCCATGCATGTGCTCGCCAAGGCGGTTACGCTGGCCAAGGCCGACGACGCCAAGTCCATCGCAGCGCAACTCGAGGGCCTGAAGACCGAAGCCTTCGACGGCGGCGATGCGTGGATTCGCAAGGACGATCATCAGTTCTTCACGGACCTGTACATTGGCAGCTTCGGCCCGCTCGATCCGGGCTCGAAGTTTGACGAAGAAGGCACCGGCTGGGGTTGGAAGACCATCGGCGCCGTCAAGGCGATCGACACGGTTCTGCCGACGACCTGCAAGATGGAGCGGCCGTAACAAGAAAATGTGGCGGCGGGCGCCGCCCGCCGCCGTCTGCAGCCGAGATGGGCTGGCCGGAGGTCGTCGCCCTTCCGCCGCAGGAGCGAGGCGTCGTCTGCACAAATTTGCGGCAAGTCCGGGAACGCACTGACTGGTGTGTGTGCTCACCACAGTTAATTTCGGATTGTGTAGCCGCTACTCACATACAATTTGTTCGCTCACCCTGCGCCTATTGCGTCGACAAATCGAACGCAACGGACGCCTTTTCTATGTGACTTCCGCTTCGATCGAGCCCGAAACCGAGGCGCGCAATTCGCGCTCCACGGCGTCGGGCGGCGGCGGTTCGGGTCGGACCGACGCGGAAAGCTTTGCGGCTTCCGTCGCCGAGGTCCAAGTGACGAATGGGGAGGAAGAAGTGATGAAGTCTGGATTGGCCGGCTGTGCGCTGGCGTTGTGCTTGTCGGCCGCGCCCGCCCTGGCGCAGGACACGATCAAGATCGGCTACATCGATCCGCTGTCGGGCGGCGGCGCCTCGACTGGCGAAGGCGGCCTGAAGACCTACAATTTCCTCGCCGACGAAATCAACGCGGCCGGCGGCCTGAACGGCAAGAAGCTTGAAATCGTGCCCCTCGACAGCAAGGCCAATCCCCAGGAAACCCTGATCCAGGCACAGAAGGCCGCCGATCAGGGTATCCACATCGTCATCCAGGGCGACGGGTCCTCGGTCGGCATAGCGTTGGAGGACTGGGTGACCAAGTTCAACCAGCGCAATCCCGGCAAGGAAATCCTCTACCTCAACTATGGCGCCATCGATCCCGTCATGACCAACGACAAGTGCTCGTATTGGCACTTTCGTTTCGAGGCCGACGTCAATATGATGATGGCGGCGTTGACAACGTTCATGATCGATCGGCCGAACATCAAGAAGGTCTACCTGATCAACCAGGACTATTCATTCGGTCAGGCCGTGCACGTCGCGGCGCGGGCGATGCTCGGTCAGAAGCGTCCCGACATCCAGATCGTCGGTGACGAACTGATTCCGCTGTTGAAGGTCACCGATTTCTCTCCCTATATCGCCAAGATCAAGGCGTCGGGCGCCGACTCGGTGATCACCGGCAACTGGGGCCAGGACATGACGCTGCTGCTCAAGTCGGCGGCGGACGCCGGGCTACAGACCGATTGGTACACCTACTACGCGAGCGCGGTCGGCGGCCCGACGGCGATCAAGCCGACCGGGTTGGCGCATCGCATTTTCGAAGTCCAGGAAGGCTTTCCGAATTCGGCCCCCGAGGCGGCGCAAAAGTTTGAGACGGAGTTTCGCGCCAAAGAGGGCATGAGCGTTTGGTATCCGCGCGCGGTCAATGAAATGAATGTCCTCGCCAAGGCGATCACGCTCGCCAAGGCCGACGACGCCAAGTCGATCGCCGCGCAGCTCGAGGGCATGAAGATCGAGGCCTTCGACGGCGGCGACGCGTGGATCCGCAAGGACGATCATCAGTTCTTCACCGATCTGTTCATCGCCAGCATCGGGCCGCTCGATCCGGGCGCCAAGTTCGATGAAGAAGGGACCGGCTGGGGCTGGAAGACCATCGGCGCCGTCAAAGCGATCGACACGGTTCTGCCGACGACCTGCAAGATGGAGCGTCCGTAAGCAGGAAAACGTGGCGGCGGGCGACCGCCCGCCGCCCTTCTGCCGGACCTGAGGCTCCAATGCTGCAGCTCATCATCTTCTCTACCCTGAACGGCGTGCTCTACGGCATGCTGCTGTTCATGATGGCGAGCGGCCTCACGCTGATTTTCAGCATGATGGGCGTGCTCAACTTCGCCCACGCCAGCTTCTACATGGTGGGCGCCTATTTCGGCTTCGAGATCAGTCGCCGGATCGGCTTCTGGCCGGGGTTCTTCATCGCGCCGATCGCCGTCGGCGCAATCGGGGCGCTGGTCGAGCGCTACGGTCTGCGCCGCCTGCACCGCCTCGGCCACGTTTCCGAATTGCTGTTCACGTTCGGCTTGGCGTTCGTCATCGAAGAGCTCGTGCAGATCTTCTGGGGAAAACTGCCGGTCGATTATCGCGTTCCGCCCTCGCTGGATTTCGTCGCATTTCGTCTGTTCGACACCACCTATCCGGCCTACCGCATGTTCATGTTGCTGACGGCGGTGGCGATGTTCGCCGCGCTGCTCGCTGGGCTGACGCGCACGCGGGTCGGCATCATCATCCAGGCGGCGCTGACCCATCCCGACATGGTTGCGATGCTCGGCCACGACGTGCCGAAAATCTTCATGCTGGTGTTCGGCGCGGGCGCCGGCCTCGCCGGGCTTGCCGGCGTCATCGCCGGCCCGGCGCTGGTCACGCAACCTTCCATGGCCGCTTCGCTCGGGCCGATCCTGTTCGTCGTCATCGTCGTCGGCGGCCTCGGGTCGCTTGGCGGCGCTTTCGTCGCCTCGCTGCTGATCGGCTTGGTCCAGACCTTCGCCGTGGCGATGAACACTTCGCTCGCCGCGATCTTCGGCTCGGCGGCGCCGCCCTTCCTCGGCGATCTCTGGCAGGTGACCGTCGCGGAACTCGCGCCGATCATTCCCTATGTCTTGCTCGTCCTGATGCTCATTGTGCGGCCGACCGGGTTGATGGGAACCCGCGAAACATGATCTCCGCCATGCGCCTTCTCGCGCCTTGGGTGGCGATGGCCGTGCTGTTCGCCGCGGCGCCGCATGTCTTCACATCGGGCTCGGCGCTGACGATGATGAGCGTCATGGGCACGATGATCATCTTCGCCCTGTCCTACAACGTCTTGTTGGGGCAGACCGGCCTGCTGTCGTTCGGCCACGCGGTCTATTACGGCCTTGGCGGTTTCGTCGCCATCCACATGATGAACGCCGTCATCCACGCCAAGCTCGGCGTGCCGGTGGTGATCATTCCGCTCGTCGGCGGGCTGGCCGGGGTCGGCTTCGGCTTCCTGTTCGGCCTCGTTTCGACCAAGAAGGCCGGGATCGTCTTCTCGATGATTTCGCTCGGCATCGGCGAGCTCGTGTCGTCGAGTTCGTTCATCCTGCGCACGTTCTTCGGCGGCGAGGAGGGGATCACCACCAATCGCTCAGCGTTGGCGCCCCTGTTCGGACATAAATTCGGCCCCCAGATCGAGGTCTATTATCTCATTGCGGCGTGGTGCTTCCTTTCCATTGTCGCGATGTACGCCCTGACTCGGACGCCGTTCGGGCGCATGTGCAACGCGGTGCGCGACAACCCAGAGCGGGTGGAATTCGTCGGCTATTCGCCGCGCGTGCTGCGCATGATCTCGTTCTGTTTCGCCGCCTTCTTCGCCGGGATCGCCGGCGGGCTCACGGCGATCAACTTCGAGATCATGAACTCCGAGCAGCTCGCCGCGGAGCAATCGAGCCTCGCGCTGTTCATGGCCTACATCGGCGGGGTCAGTTCGTTCACCGGGCCGATCGTCGGCGCGGTGATCGTCACCTTCCTGCAGATCACCCTGTCCGACGTCTCAAGCGTCTGGCAGCTCTATTTCGGCCTGATGTTCATCGGCGTCGTGCTCTATGCGCCGGACGGAGTCGTCGGCTGGGTCAAGCTGCACCAACAGGCGGCGCTGCGCGGGCAATTGTGGCGGCTCGCGCCATCCTACGCCCTGGTGGCGCCGGCGTTCGCCGCGGCCGGCGTCGGCGCGATCATGCTGATCGAACTGGCCAACCGGCAGTTCGAGCTGGTGCAAAGCGAGGGCTCGGCGATGCGTTTGTTCGGCGTCGGCCTCGACGCCGCGACCGCGCCGCCCTGGATTGTCGCAGTCCTGCTGTTCGGCGCCGGCGCAGTCGCGATTCGGCTGCTCTGGCCGCGCATCGGCGACGCCTGGGGCGCCGTGAACGAGCGGCTCCATTCGCGAGATGCAGCATGACCGCCGCTCTGTCCATGCACGATCTGCACAAAAGCTTCGGCGCCATGTCGATCATTCGCGGCGTCTCGCTCGACATCGAAGACGGCGAACGGCACGCGATCATCGGTCCGAACGGCGCCGGTAAATCGACGCTGTTTCATCTCACCAGCGGGCGCATCCGACCGACGTCCGGCGAAGTGCATCTGCACGGCGAGCGCATCACCGGACTGTCGCCGTTCGAGATCAATCGCCGCGGCCTTTCGCGCAGCTTCCAGATCACCAACATCTTTCCCAAATTGTCCGTCTATGAGAATCTGCGCTGCGCCACGCTGTGGTCGCTCGGCCACAAATACGCGTTCTGGCGATCCATCGATCGACTGCGCGACGTTCGCGAACGCTCGCAATGGCTGATGGAGCAGATCGGTCTGACCGGGCGCCGCGACGTGCCGGCGGGCGTCCTGACCTACGCCGAGCAACGGGCGCTGGAAATCGGCGTGACGATCGGCGGCGGCGCGGACGTCATCATGCTCGACGAACCCACGGCGGGCATGAACAACAGCGAAACGGAACAGGCCGTGGCGCTGATCCGCAAGGTGACCGAGGGCAAGACGCTGGTCATGGTCGAGCACGACATGAGCGTCGTATTCAATCTGGCCGATCGCATTTCCGTTCTCGTTTACGGCAGGATCATCGCGACCGATACGCCCGACCGCATCCGCGAGAACGCTGAAGTGCGTGAAGCCTATCTCGGACAGGCGAGCCATCAATGAGCGCTCAATTGCTCGAAGTGGAGGATCTCCACGCCTATTACGGCAAGAGCCATATCCTTCACGGCGTCACTTTCCATGTCCGCGAGGGAGAGATCGTCAGCCTGCTCGGCCGCAACGGCGTCGGTCGCTCGACGACGATCAAGGCGATCATGGGCAATGTGCCGCCCAAAGGCTCCATCCGCTTCAGAGGCGAGGAGATCGCCGGCCGCAAACCGCAGCAGACGGCGCGCAAGGGGCTCGGCTTCGTACCGGAGACGCGCGACATCTTTCCCGGGCTGACGGTTCGGCAAAATCTTCAGCTCGGCGAGAAGTCCGGCAAGGCGGCAAGGCGCTGGACGATGCGCGACATGTTCCGCATGTTCCCGCAACTGGAAGATCGCGCCGATACGCCCGGCGGCGTGCTTTCCGGCGGCGAACAGCAGATGCTGACGGTGTGCCGGACGCTGATGGGCGACCCGGACATCATCATGATCGACGAACCGACCGAGGGGCTGTCGCCCAAGATGGTCGAGCATATCGGCGAGTTTCTGGTGGAAATCGCCGGACGGGGCGTCGCCATTCTGTTGGTCGAACAGAAACTGACGATCGCGTTGAAGATCAGCAAGAGGCTCTACGTGATGGGGCACGGCAAGATCGTCTACGAAGGAACGCCCAAGGAACTCGAGCAGGCCGCGGCGGTTCGCAAGGAATGGCTGGAGGTCTGACGGCGGCCGGGCCCGGGGTCGGCGGCGACTGACCCGCGAGCGCGTTTCTTCGGTCGCGCCGCCGCTAGGTCGCCGCCGCTGACAGCGATCATCACTCGTCGAATTCGGATCGGAACGGAGCACTGCGCCGTTCGTCTGGGGCCGCCTGTGCAAATTGGCGCAAAGCCGAAACATCGCCCACGCGTTATGTGCATCGCGAATATCCGTCGCCCAGATCTATGGCGGCTACGAACATTTACTTCGATCCCGCCGCTAGCCCTTCTTGTCGCCAAACCGGTTGGAGCGCCTCGCGCAACGCGTCGACGCCGCCACCTGAGAAGAACCGCATCGGCGCTAGCGCGCCTCTGAAGGGGAGGATGGCATGGCGGACAAACGCAGCCGCGCATTTCGGATGAAGCTTTTGGTTTCGACCGCGGTCGCGTTTTCAGCGCCCTTCTGGTCGGCGCCGTCGTGGGCGGCGGGATGCGAGGAGCTGGCCAACCTCAGGATTGCCGACACGACGATCAAGAGCGCGGAATCGATTCCGGCCGGCGATTACGCCGCGTCCGACAAGGTGACGCGAAAAGACATGCCGGCGTTTTGCCGCGTGGTTGCGTCCGTAAGCGCCGCGCCCGACTCGGACGTCGGCGTCGAGATATGGCTGCCGAAAGATCAATGGAAAGGCGTTTTCCACGGCAACGGCAGCGGCGGTTACGGCGGCCTGTTCGTCCTGAGCTACGGGGCGATGGAGGCCGGAGTAAAGCGCGGCTACGCGTCTGCGACGACGAATATGGGGACAGCGCCGGCGACGCCTTTGAATGGCGATCCGCTCGTCGGCCATCCGCAAAAATGGAAGGACTGGGGGCTCCTGTCGACACACGAGATGACGGTTGTCGGCAAGGCGATCGGGAAGGCGTTTTATGGCGAAGACCCCAAGCATTCCTATTATTCGGGGTGCTCGACGGGCGGCCAGGAAGGATTGATCGAAGCGCAGTACTTTCCTGACGACTACGACGGCATTCTCATCGGAGCGCCTGTTGTCAATAGGACCATGGGGCATGCCGCAGCCGTGTGGGATTACCGCGCCGCGAACTTGCTTCCCGGACATAAGATTTCCGACGCCAAGCTAACGCTGCTGACGAAGGCCGCCGTCGCCGCATGCGGCGGCAAGAACAATGGCCTCAAGTCAGATCCGTTCGTTGCCGATCCCACGGGCTGCGATTTCGACCCAGCGACACTGACATGCCAAGGCGCGGATTCGGCCGAGTGCCTGACCTCGGATGAGGTCGAAACCGCCAAGGCCTTCTATTCCGGCCCGATGAGCGACGCCGGCAAGCCGCTCTATTACGGGTGGTTGCCGGGCAGCGAGGCCGGTCCCTTCAACTGGGGCTTCCTCGAAACGCCGGCCAACGCGCCGGGGGATCCGGCGTTTGGCGGTCTGTTCAAGTGGGTGTTCGGGGCCAACTGGAATTGGCGCGATTTCGATTTCGATCGTGATATGCCCAAGCTCGACGCCGAACTCGGGCCGTCGCTGAACGGCGCGATGACCGGCGACATGAGCGCATTCAAGGCGCGAGGCGGAAAATTGGTCATCTACCAGGGATGGGCGGATCCGCTCGTCGTCCCCTTCCAGACCGTGACCCTCTACAACGGGCTGCTCAAACAATTCGGCGGCCTGCAAGAGGCGCAGAATTTCGCCAGGCTCTTCATGGTTCCGGGCGTCGCCCACTGCGGCGGCGGTGCCGGCCCGAACGCCTTCAACTCTGCGTCAGTCGCCGGAGGAATCCCGCCGTCCACCGATCCCGGCCACGACATCTTTTCCGCCATGATCCACTGGGTCGAAGATGGAGTCGCCCCGACGCAAGTCGTCGCCACCAAATATGTCGACGGCAAACCGGCCAACGGCGTCGCCATGCAACGCCCGCTTTGTCCCTATCCGCAAAGGGCCTGGTACAAGGGCGACGGAGACACGAACGACGCCGCCAATTTCACCTGCGCTGTCGACAAGTAGCGTTCGAGCGCAGCATGGCGACGCAGGGTTTGAGACATTGATCCGGCGCTTATCTGTCGGCGGGGACCATTCCCGCCGACAGACGTTCGATCCGATCGGCCCAAGACCGCAATCGCCGCTCGGGCGAGGGTGCGGAGGCCGCGCGCGAGCCGCCGACTCTCGAGCGCTTTCGCTCCATCCTCGCGGCCGGCGTCTGGGACCTGCGCCCGGCGGGGCGCTCTTGCCCTCCAGTGGGGCTGATAGTACGGTTTGCGGCTGCATCGAACGACGGACATGAGCGCTGCTTAGGTCGCTGATTTGTCGGCGTTTGGCGGCGTCGGCGAGCGAGAACGCGACGGTCCTCGGGGCGACGCGGCGGAGATGGCTCAGGAGGCGTAAAAGCGCCACTGGCTCGCTCGGATTGGCGCGTTGGGAGGAAGCGATGCAGACCATTTTCGACAGCAAAACCCTTCCGGCGGACAAACGTCGTCAAGCATGGCAGGACGCCATCTGCGAAATCTATTTGCGCGTCGATTGTGCGGCGGAATCGCAAAGCGCCTATGACGGATTTGTTCGCGAGATCCGATTTGGCGAAGTGACTCTCACGGACACGCTGTCCTCGCCGCAGTCGGTGATGCGCCAGAGCCGGCATATCGCCCAACTCGAGAAGGATTGCTACTTCATGGGGCTGGCGCAAAGCGGCAGCATCAATATCCGCCAGGCTAGCTCTTCGATGACCATGCACGCCGGCGTCGGCGCGTTGTTCAATGCGAACGAACCCTACGAGCTGCGCTGCGACACCAAACTGCGCTCGTTCTGGGTCGAACTTCCGCGCCGGGCCTTCGCCAGCCGCTTCGATTCGGAGCGTCCGCCGCTCACCGCTCATCTCAATCTCAGCCGAGGACTTGGCCGGATCGCCGTTGAGTTCTGCTCGGCGTTGGCCTTGGAAGGGGCCAATCTCGACCCGCAATCGCGGGCCAAACTCGGCGAGCAGTTCATGGATATCCTCGCCCTGGCGATCAGCGCAGAACCTGATCGGCGGCCCGTGAGCGAGCCGTGCGCGCAGAGCGGCCGCTTGCTGCTGGTGAAGAATTACATCGACGAGCATTTGAGCGATCCCGATCTGTCGCTGGGCGAAATCGCCAAGAAGAACGGCGTCTCGCTGCGCATGCTTCATCAACTGTTTCATCCCATGGGCATGTCGGCTTCCGAATGGTTGCGGACGCGACGGCTGCAACGCTGTTACGATCTGCTCTCTTCGCCGCAGCACGAGACGAAAACGATCACGGAGATCGCATATTCGATGGGTTTCAACAGTTCTTCTCATTTCAGCAATCTCTTTCGCGCGCAATTTGGTCTGCGGCCGTCGGACGTGAGGAGGACGTCCGCCATGTCGAGTCTTTCGTGAAAGACGCCTCTCTCGCCAATTGCGCAGCGTCGCCGCGCGAAGACGGCAAATAGCCGGATCGCCGACAATGCGGCGAACGCTCGCTTTTCCCGCGCAGCCTGCGCCTAGGGGGGCGTCAGCCGCGTCTCGCAAGCGGCAGAGCGCGCTTTCGAGCCGACGTTTCTCCGTCCCCGACCTCGGCGCGCTCCTTCGATTTTGGCGCCTTCTGATCTTGGCTCCGCGCCTTCAGCGCAGGGGTTCCGAGGACCTCGAGCCGAAACCGCCCGGCCGGCGAGGCGTCCCTCCGTTTGGTCGGCTACGGCCACTTCTGCGCTGCCAAGCAAAAGCCATGCGCTGTCGCGCAAGCCGCCACACGATCGAGGCTGATAACGTCACATCATCGGGCGGCGTCGTTTGACGAGCAAGAAACAAGCGCCGCCCGCGGAACAGCGCGTTGGCGTCTGAGAATAGCGATTTGAGGAAACGATGCTCGGGCGATTGAGAAAGGTGTCCTGGACGCAAGAGAAGATCGTATTCCTGATCGCAATTGCGATGTTTTGTACATTTTCGGTCTTTCTGAACGGGTTTCTGAGTTCCGGCAATTTGATTACGCTGGTGCGCAGCGTATCTGTTTTAGGCATTCTCGGCGTCGGGATGGCGATTCTTGTCATCGGGCGCGGCATCGATCTGGCGATCGTCGCGATCTACGCGATGTCGGCCGCTTGGACGCTCCACCTCGCCAATGGGGGCGTCCCGATCCTGCTCGCGATGCTGATGGCCTATCTGTTCGCTTTGTCGGCCGGCGTACTCAGCGGCGTGCTGATCGCTTACGTCGAAATGCCGCCGCTGTTCGCGACTTTGGGCATGGCCTCGTTCATCTACGGCTTCGCCCGCTGGGCGCTCGTGCCTCTCTTCGTCGTCTATATGCCCGCCAGCGCTTCCGGCATCGCCTGGATTGGCGGTGGGTTCGTCTTCGGGCTGCCGACGCCGATCTTGTTCTTCGCAATCGTCGCCTTGCTGGGGTTTGTCTTCCTGCGTTTCACCAAAGCGGGGCGGTTCACTTACGCGATTGGCGACAATCCTGCGGCGGCGCGCATCTCGGGCGCGCCGGTGCGCCCGATCGTCGTCCTGCAATACGCGATTGCGGCGACGGTCGCGTATCTCGCCGGCATCATCACCGCAACCGCCGTCGCCAGCATGGACACCGCCGTCGCGAACTCCTCGTTGATCTACGACGTCGTCCTGGTCGTCGTCATCGGCGGCATCGGTTTTTCTGGCGGGCGCGGCGGCATCCGCAACGTGATCGTCGGCACGCTGCTGATCGGCATCCTGCTCAACGGGATGACCATCATGAACATCGAATACACGCTGCAAAACGTGATCCGCAGTCTGATCCTGCTCGCCGCGATCGTCATCGACAGCATTCTCAACCCGCTCGACGAGCAGATCTCGCAACAGGGCGACATTTAGAACCTGAACGCAACAAGGGAGGATATCGAATGAAAAAGGGAAACGTCTTCGCGGCAATCGGCGTCGCCATGGCGCTGTCAGGGATTGCGGGTCATGCGA